>Ga0247813_10000941_pt1 | contig 23401 bp, 17 predicted proteins | sample UWRJL169409C1_FD_180719 | JGI IMG/M metagenome (GOLD analysis project Ga0247813, IMG submission 180719) | Plant litter microbial communities from Arlington Agricultural Research Station in Wisconsin, United States - UWRJ-L169-409C-1 | ecosystem: Environmental > Terrestrial > Plant litter >...
GCGTGGAGCCGGCGGTCCAGGTGGCGAGCGTGGCGATGACGCGGGCATTGACCTCGGAGTTGATCACGGGGCGGTCGTTCGCGTCGAAAAACTGTCCGCCGGCCTGGAGGAGGAGGGCGTTGGTGACGTCGCCGTTGGTGGACCAGTAATTGAGGATGTAACGGTCGATGCGGCCGTCGCCGTCGAGGTCCTTCATCAGCGGCGTGAACGCGCGGATGAGGTCGTCCCAGGTTTCGATTTTCGAGACGTCGATACCGGCGGCCTCGACGAGGTCGGCGCGGTAGGCGAGGAGCACGGGATGAACGTCGTGCGGGAGGCCGAAGATGCGGCCGCGGGTGGTCCAGGCGCCGAAGGAGGGCGCGTTGATTTTATCGAGGAGGCCCTCGTCGCGCAGGCGGTCGGTGAGATCGATGAAGCCGACATCTTCCACGGGGCCGGTGAAGGCGCGGCCGGCGACGTTGCGTTCGACTTCGATGAGATCGGAGACGGGCGTGCCGGAGAGAAAACCGGACAACATGCGGCGTTCGAGCGCGCCGGAGTCGAGGAGCAGCATGTTGACGCGTTGGGCGGGAGGATGGGAGCGGTTCCACTGCTCGATGAGCGGCGCGTAGGCGGGCGTGTGGGCGCGCGCGGCGGTCCAGAAGATGAGGCCCTCGTAACGGCGCGCGGGACGTTGGAGCACGTAGAGTGTCGAGAGGATCGCGATCACGAGCAGCACCCAGACGGCCGGAGACGTGGCGTCGAAGAGGGTGCGGAAACGTGAGGGCTGGCGGGGCATCGGGGCGGAGACAGAGAAGACGGTCGGAGACGGATTATTACACAGAGGGCACGAGAGGTGGCACAGAGGGCACGGAGATCGGAGGGGACGGAGGCGGAAGAAGAGTCGGAGTAGGGAACCGCTAATTTACGCTAATGGACGCTAATTTTCGGAGGAGGGAATCGGAGTTTGTCTCGCGAAGGACGGGCTAAGATCGGGCGAAGGGGGACGGCGCGGAACCGGGCGGGACCAGACCTTCGCCGAGGCTTCGGCTGGCAGGCTGCCCATGCCATGTCTGAAATACGGAGCAGGCTGGAAGCCTGCGCTACTTGGGGAGGAACGGACTGGGTGCGGAAAGGCCGGACGCAGCGGTCCGGCCTGAGGAAAAATCAGAAAGAGGGGCGGAGGGTTACTCGGCGGCGTCGAATTCGAGGGCCTTTACGCGAGCGCGGGCGGCCTCGGACGGACGCCAGAACCAGCCTTTGGCGTCCCAGCACTGGGCAAAGGAGAGTTTGTCCACGAGGACCTTGTAGGCGGCGAGAGCGCCGGGCTTGTCGCCGGACTGCTCAAGCGTCTGGCCAAGGATGAAGAGGGAAGTGCCGACGTCGTTGAGCGCCCAATACGAGAAGACCTTTTCCTTGTCGTCGGTGGGGACGGGGGCGGTGAGGGAAGCCTGCTGTTTGATGGCCTCGGCTTCGTAGAGCTCGCGGACCTTGGCGACGTAGCCTTTGACCTCGGCGACGTTTTTGGCGGCGTGGGCGGCCCAGGCTTTGCCGGTGATGGTGGCGGAGCCGTGATCACCGAAGTCGAGCTTGGGCGCGGCGGGGGCTGCGGCGGCGGGGGCAGGCGCTGCGGCCGGAGTGGCGGGTTTGTCCTGGGCGGACACAACGAGAGCGGAAGCGACGACGCAGGTCGCGAGAGAGAGGAGCGAGCCGAGTTTCATGGGGAAGATTACGGGTTTGGGAATACGGACGGGGCGGCGGACGTTCGAGACGTTGCCGGACGGGTTCGGTGCGTCAACCTGAATCTTGCAACTTTATGCAACAAAATGAGCGGTTGCAGTGCGGCGTAGGCGAGCGTTGAGGCGAATGTGGGGAGGTGCGCGAGGCGACGTGACAGGTCACGCCGTCGGTGGGTGCGAGAACTTGCCGCACTCCACATCGGGGCTGAAATAGGGTGCGGGACGCGGTGTTCGCGTCCCTTCTGAATAGCCTCCTGGCGTCGGCTGCTACGGGCGAACTTGCTGAGGTGGAATCAGAGCGAGCCGGTGCGGGGTGCCGCGATGGTTTCGCCTTCGCGCAGCGCGCAATCCAGGAGGATGTGCTGGGGCGAGTCGAAGCGGCGGTGAATCATGTCGGCGAGGCGCTTCACGCCGCTGATGCCGATCTCGCGATAGGGGACTTGCACGGTGCTGAGAAGCGGGGCGCCGGCGGGTTTGCGGATGCCGTCGAAGCCGGTGACGGAGACGTCGCGCGGCACGGAGAGGCCGTTCTTTTTGAAGAACTCGATGAGCTGGTAGGCCTCGTAATCGGAGGCGCAGAGCCAGGCGGTCACGCCCTGGCGGGTAAGTTCGAGGGCGCGCTCGTGGGTGGCGTCGTAGCCGAGGGTATTGTGACGGCCGATGTTGAGGGCGTCCTCGTTGTTATAGGGCAAGCCGAGGGAGAAGAGTTTCTCCATGTAGGCGCTGTGGCGGCGGAGCGCCCAACTGGCCTCGACCTCGTAGTGATGCGTGAAGAAGCCGATGCGCTGGTGGCCGTGGGCGAGCACGCGATCCATGAGCTTGTTGATGCCGCGGAAATGGTCGACGTCCACGCAGTCGAGGCCGGTGGTGCCGTATTGCTCGACGAGGGAAACGCACGGGTGTTTGGCCATGAGTTCGTCCATGACCGTGCGGGGGAACGGATAGATGAAGAGCACGCCCTTCCAGCGGCGGCGGCGGGCGGATGTAATGCGGCTGTAGGACGGACTGTCGAGGTGGAGGTCCTCGGGCTTCACATAGTGGAGATCGAGGCTGATCTTTTTGGTGCGGGCGAACTCGGTGACGCCGGCGAGGATTTCTTCGCCGGGATTGCCGTAGGCGGTGTTGTCGAAGCTGGGGAGGTCGACGCAGATGAGGACGGCGACATCGAGGAGTTTGAGGCGTTCGGAGTGGGCGCGGGGTTTGGCCTTTTCCAGGGGCGAGTAGCCGAGTTTGGAGGCGAGGGCGAAGACCTTGGCGCGGGTTTGCGGGTTGATGCCGGGGTGATTCGTGAAGCAGCGCGAAACAGTGGCGCGGGAGAGCTTCAGGCGAGTGGCGATGAGTTGCTGGTTGGGCTTGGGCATGCCGTTGGAGTTGAGTGAAGAAACGGCGCAACCACGGGTGGGGCAATGCGAAAGATGGTTGAGAAACTTTGTGCACACATATCGGTAAATCCCCGATAAAAGCGGCGCGGGAAAGCGTGAATTGAGTTATGCAACTTTATGCATCAAAAATGACTTTACACCGGAGCGATCGAAGGCAGGCTGACGCGAAGATGTTCCCCTCTATCCCCGTTCTGCGCGGTGTATCCGCACGCATCCCGGCGTTCCCCATCCTTTGTGTTATTATGAGCCTTTCATTGTCTGTTTCCTCCGAGGCCGCGCCCGCCCAGGCGGTGGCATCCCGTGTAACCATTGACCAGCGCGCGGACGGGCAGTGGCGGCTTCTGCGCAACGGCCAGCCGTTTGTCATCAATGGCGTGGGCGGTCAGCGGCACTTGGATCTGCTGGTGAAGATGGGCGGGAATTCGTTTCGCACGTGGGGCGCGGATGACCTTGATCAAAAGGGTGCCAACGGGAAAAGCCTGCTGGATGAGGCGCGCGAGCATGGTCTCGCGGTGACCATCGGCATCTGGCTCAAGCACGAGCGACATGGTTTTAGTTACAGTGATCCGAAGCAGGTGGCCGAGCAGCGCGACTACGTGCGCGGGCTGGTGAAGCGCTACCGCAACGAGCCTTCGCTGCTCATGTGGGGCCTCGGCAATGAGATGGAAGGGCCGACGGCGGACGGTCGTGATACGCGAATCTGGAAAGAACTCCAAGTGCTCGCGAAGATCGTGAAGGAAGAGGATCCGAATCATCCGGTGATGACGGTCATCGCCGGTGCGGGCGGACCGAAGGTGAAGGCGCTTATGGAGAACTATCCCGCGATCGATATCCTCGGCGTCAACGCCTACGGCAGCGCGTCGGGCGTGGGAAAGGCGTTGCAGGAAGCCGGTTGGAAAAAGCCGTTTGTGCTGACGGAGTTTGGCCCGGTCGGGGCGTGGGAAGTGCGCCACACGTCGTGGAACGCGCCCATCGAGCAATCGAGCCAGGAGAAGGCGGCCAATTATTACAGCACGCAGAAGATGGTCATGGAAGACAGCCACGGCACGTGCATCGGCAGCTATGCGTTTGTGTGGGGCAACAAGCAGGAAACCACTGCGACTTGGTATGGCATGTTTGCGCCGACGGGCGAAAAAATGCCGTCGATCGACGCGATGTCCTACGCGTGGACGGGCAAGTGGCCCGAGAACCGCAGTCCGCGTATCCGCAAGTTCGAGACGGCGTTGCGCGAAGCGGTGGTGAAGCCCGGCGAGGCGTTCACCGCGTTGCTCGAGGCGACCGATGCCGAGAAGGACACGTTGAAGGTGGAGTGGACCGTGGTGGCGGAGAGCACGGATCGCCGTGAGGGCGGCGACGACGAGGCGGTTCCGCCGAGCATTCCCGGGTGCATCACGCGCAGCGAAGGGCTCACCATGAGCGGCGTCACGCCGACCAAACCGGGCGCCTACCGGCTCTTCGCGGCCGTGCGCGACGGTAAGGGCGGCGCCAGCATCGATAACGTTCCTTTCCTCGTAAAATGAGCCTCGTTTCCGCCGCCGGGGTGTCCGGTTCAAGCCAGGGTGTCACTGTCACGCACGGGAGCATCGCGCGTCGTTCGTGGTCGGTCGTTGAAACCGCCCGCGACAACGGCCGCCGTCTCTCGGTTGCGCCGCCGCCGCGCCTGCTCGCGCCCGGGCTGGTCGAGGCGGATGGCGAAGCGCACGTGTTGCACTGCAATCCGGCGGAGCAGTTTCAGGTGATGGAAGGCTTTGGCGGCGCGCTGACCGAGTCGGCTGCGTGGGCGCTGTCGCAGACCACGCCGTCGCAACGCGCGGAGGTGTTGCGCCGTTACTACGATCCGAAAGACGGCCTCGGCTACACGCTGGCGCGCACACATATCAACAGCTGCGATTTTTCACTGCACCCGTGGTCGCTGGTGGAATCGGCGGGGGACTTTGAACTGAAGAGCTTCGACCTCGCGCCGATGCGCAAGTGGGTGCTGCCGCTGTTGCACGAAGCGAAGGCGATTGCGGGCGACCAGCTGCGTTTTCTGGCTTCGCCTTGGAGTCCTCCCGCATGGATGAAGACCAACGACAAGATGATCGAGGGCGGATCGCTGCGTCCTGAATGTCGCGATGCCTGGGCGCGGTTGATGGCGCGGTTTGTGACCGTGATGCGCGACGAGGAAAAGCTGCCGATCTGGGCCGTCACGGTGCAGAACGAACCGGCGGCAAAACAAGTGTGGGAGTCGTGCCTTTACACGGCGGAAGAGGAGCGTGATTTCGTGCGGGATCACTTGGGGCCGGCGTTGCATGCGGGAGGGCATGCTGATGTGAAGTTGCTCGTGTGGGATCACAACCGCGACCTGCTCGTGGAGCGCGCGGGCACGATTTTTAACGACAAGGCGGCGGCGCGTTTTGTGTGGGGAGCGGCCTTGCACTGGTATGTGAGCGAGGACTTCAGCCAGTCGTCCACGTTGCACGCGATGTTCCCGGACAAACACATCCTGTTCACCGAGGGGTGCTGGGAAGGCGGCGTGAAGCTCGGCCAGTGGGACCGTGGCGAGCGTTATGCACGCAATATGATCGGCGACCTGCGCAACTGGGTGTGCGGCTGGATCGACTGGAACATGGTGCTCGATACGCGCGGCGGTCCGAATCACGTGGGCAATTGGTGCGATGCGCCGGTGCTGGTGGATCACGAAACAGGCGAGGTGCATTACCAGAGCTCGTTTTACTACATCGGTCATTTCAGCCGCTTTGTGCTGCCGGGCGCGCGGCGGGTCGCGTCGGGCAAACCGCATCCGGGCGTGTCGTCGGTGGCGTTTGTGAACCCCGACGGTTCGCTGGTGGTCGTGGTGCTCAATGACACAGACGAAGCCGTGTCATTTACGCTCAAGACCGACCACGATGCGCTGGCCTGCACGATCCCGCGGCATGCGATTCAGACGTATGTGGGGGTGTGAGGAGCGGCAGGCGAGAGGAGCGACGGAGCGCGTGAGTTTTTAACCGCAGATAACGCAGATGGGCGCAGATGTCGGAGGATAAGCGGCAAGTGCCCGGCTGCTCACGCCGTGAGAGAGACTTGAATAAAGTCTTAGGTTTTGAATGGCTGCGAGGAGGACGGACCTCCCGGTCCGTCCTGATGAGTTACCGAGTAATTTGATGGATCGGACCGGGAGGTCCGACCCTCCTTTTGGTCGCCGCTTCATTTGAAGCGCCTGGACGAGTTGTTCGGTCAGTGAAACGGGCGCACTTCTACCGGTGCGCGGCAGGCGGTGGCGGCCTTGCGTCCCCACGCCAGCGCTTCGTCCAAGTTGGCGCATTCGAGCACCCAAAAGCCGCCCACGTGTTCCGTGGTCTTCAGATAAGGACCATTGGTGATGAGCACGTGCCCATCGGGCTGCCTCTTGAGTGACTTCGCGCTGCTTGCAGGATGCAGACCGCCCACGAAAATCCTGATGCCGGCAGCCACCATCTCGTCGTTGAGCGCGTCGATGGCGCGGTGCATCGCGTCGTCCTCTGCGAGGGCGGGGTCGTAGTCGTCGGGGTGGTGAATCGCTACCAGATACTTACTCATGTGCAGGTGTCATGATTGATGGTTTAGGCTCGGCGGGTTTGTCCGGTTGATTTCCGGGATCACGTCTTAGCGCTCGTGAGTGACCGAGATGCCGCTGGCGCTTTCGATTTTCCACTGAGTGACGCTCTGGGCGAGGTTGAGCTTGGCGTAGTCTTCGCCGTCAACCGGCGTGAGTTTGCGGATATACTTACCTTCGCCGACGAGCTGGTTGAGCGTTACGGTGACGACGCCGTTTTCGAGGAAGTATTGGTCGGCTGCGGCGGCGAGCTGGCGCAAGTTGTTCTTGATCGCTTTGGCGATGGCGGCGTTGCGAACGGACGACTGCTGGTTATTGGCGGATGCGTTCAGTTCGTTGGTCTGCGCTGCGGAGCCTGTATTTTTAAGTGTAGTGACACCGGCATCATGGATGTTGCGGACGATCCCGCCGTTCACTGATAACGCGTAGCCACGGTCGTTGTCGGCGATTTTGGCGGATGCCGGAGCGAATACCAAGGAGAGCAGGAAAAGGTGGTAGGAGAAGCGCATGGGATTTTTTTATTAACAGGAGTTGAGAGAGCGGTAGGCGGAAGCAGGAGTGCGTATGGGCGAACGTGATGAGGCATTCACAACGTCGGTGTGATGATGAGCGTCAGGAAATCTTTAGGGTTTTAATCAGTTTCTGCACAAGCGGAGTTGCGGTGGGGCGGACTTGCGTGGCGCGACGATTCCAGACGAGGACGAGTTTGCGTGTGATTTGTTTCAACGCATCGGCGCGGACGCGGACGTAGGAGTCGGCGGGCAAATCAGCCAGTGCGAGGGCGGGTAGGATGGCGGCGAAACCACCGCCGCGCACGGCGCTCAATGTCTGCGGGAACGTCTGGCAGGCGAGGGCGGGGGCGATCTCCATTTTCAGTTCGGCGGCGATGGCGCGGAGACGTTGCGTGAATTGACCGTCGGCAGTTTGGGTGGCGAGCGGAAGGCGGCCGAGCACGTCTTTTAAGACGGGCGGTTTTTCTCCGTCGGCGAGGAGCGCGCGCGGAACCACGGCGGCGTAGGCGAGTTCGCCGAGCGGCGCGGATTCGATGCCTTCCGGCACGGCGTCGTCGCGGATGATACCGAAGTCCACGCGACCGTCGGCGAGTTGGTTGACGACATCGTTGGTGCGCAGGCTGGTCGTGGCGAAACGCACGGGTGGTTTTCCCGTGGCGAGCGCGCCGAGGCGCGGAATCACCAGCCAGTGCAGCACGCTGTCGCCGGCGGCGATGGTGTAGTCGGGACATTCGGCGCGGCACTCGGCGCGAAAATCTTCCAGCGAGCGGAGGTGGTTACGCGCGAGCTCGGTGAGCTGGCGGCCCTGCGCGGTGAGCTTGAGCAGTTTTCCCTGACGTTGCGCGACCTCGCAGCCGAAGAACTCGGAGAGCTCGCGGAGTTGGCGGCTGTATTGGCTTTGGCGAATCGGATCGCCGGGAGCCGCTTGGGCGATGCTGCCGGCGTCGTGCACCTCGATGAGCACACGCATACGGTCGAGGGAGAGGCCGCGTTCGGAGAAGAGTTTTTCAAACATGACTAAACAGGCAGGTATGCTGCGTCCTGAGACATGGCAAGTTTTCCGCCGTCTGGTAGGATGCGAAGGTCGAAGAAAACGACGGACGGAGAAAATATCGGGTATTTCAAAATCACCCCTTGATTTTTGAATCACCGAAACCGTTGTAACTCTTCGAACACCTAACCGTCTTCGCCTACTCACATGAAATCCACACGACTTACCCTATCAACGGCCCTCCGATTTACGGAGAGTCTATGGTCGTGTGCAGATTCGATTAGCACGGCGGTCATGCGCAATCCGGCGGGTTATCATAACCCCGAACGCGCGAATCATTTTGGAAGTGGGGCAACCTGACGCCGAGGACTCTTTATAGCCTCACGCAGCCCACTTCCACCCGGAAGTGGGTTTTTTAATGTCTTAAAATCCGCTTCCGGGACGCCGGGTGAAAACCCGTTTTTCCATATTCCGTAAGCGGCTTCATCGCTGAGCCCAGATCAATCAGCCAACGTCCGCGTGCAAATCCTGCGGCCGTCCAAACCGCCCGGCTTTTTGCCGGTGCGAGAGGGACGACGGTGTGAGTTCTTTTTTGTGAATTAAAATGCAGGGGCGCTTCCCAGCGACCCTGCGAATCAAAAAAACGCGCGGTGCACCTTGAGGGTGTTAAACGGTGATGCCGGCCGTGCGTTTCAATTTTTCCGCTTCGTATGCGGGTGTGCCGGTGAGGCTACTCTACCAAGCGGCTTGTTTAGGGAGCTGTGGTGTCAACGCAGCACAGCGGACTTTTAATCCGCACGGTGCGGGTGCGAATCCCGCCGGCTCCACCAACACTTACCCTGCGGTCATTGAGGGCGGACGTCGGAGAAGTCTTCCGGTGCCGAGCGACCTGAGCCGCAGGGCTATTATCACGACGTGCCCGGAAGGCCAGAAGGCCGACCGGCGCACCAGCAGGTGCGGGGCAAGGCCCCGAGCGCTAAGAGCGCGAGTCAAAAGCCTATGGGACCGGGTCTGCAAAACCGGGAGTCGCGGGTGCGAATCCCGCCGTCGTGTCCATTTTTTATCCGCGAGACGATCTAGTTGGTCGGTCTGGTTTCCAAAACCTAACGGGTGAGTGCGATTCTCACCGCGGATGCCACTTTCGACTGAATGAAGAGTAACACTGCGCAAGCAGGGTGGGTAAAAGTCCCGCATAGGTAGAAAACCCGCCGGAGGGTGAAGTCCGGATCAAGGAGGTTAAGCCGATCTAGTGATGGCGCGTGGCTGAAGACCACGAGAGCGCGGAGCAAAACCGCGAGCCTCCACCACTTTTCGCGGGTAGAGCAAGGTCTCCATCGGGTCTCATAAGCCACGATGCCGTCGGTGCGAATGACTCGCTGCGCTCGGGCCCTTGGCCCGCACCTGCTTGTGCGCCGTTCCGCTGCGCTCCACCGGCACCCGTATCCAGTTTTCGAAGTGTAGCCTAGCAGTTCAGGCACTCGGCGTGGGGCCGAGATCACGCAGGTGCGAATCCTGTCGTTGTTCGCGGTGCTGCCCGCTGTGCGGGCGCCCGCACCACTCACCCCTCATTTAATTCGGGGCTGCGCCATCTCCGCGCTTTGCGCTTCGTTCGACCAATTTTCAGTTCCATCAGGTGCGTGGCCCAGTCAGCGGGGCACCGGCCCGTGAAGCCGGGGAAGCGGGTGCAAGTCCCGCCCACCTGACCAATTTTACTCCTTGGTAGTTCAACAGCAGAACGCCGCACTGTCTGGGTGTGTTTTGGGAATACCTCGGGTCGTCGAACTCTGCGAGTGAGAGGGTAAGCGGGCTGGGCCGGCGTTGCCTTCGGTGGCACGGGCCGTTGGCCCGCCTCCACCTCAGGCGTCTTGGCCGAGCCTCACTTTCCCTCTCACGCCGACCTGAGTTATTCTCAAAACACACCCTAATGCGGAGGCGCAGGGGCGGAACCTGCCCGAGGAGCCATTTTCAGCTCGGTAGCACAAGAGCACTGCGACGGTTTCATACGCCGTGTCCATGCGGGTGCGAATCCCGCCCGAGCTCCCCTTTTTGCAGACGTGGCGGAATAGTATACGCGCCGGCCCGAGATGCCGGTGAGCGCAAGCTTGTGAGAGTGCGAGTCTCTCCGTCTGCACCATTTCCACCCATAGCTCAAAAGCAGAGCAGCCGGCCGATAACCGGCAGACCTTGGCGCGATACCGAGTGGGTGGACCAGTTTTCCGATAGGACTCCCTCGGATCACGCCTCGGGCTACGAGGAGACGTATTCGGAACATGGGCAAGATGCCCATGCCACGACGGAGGAGGAAACAGGCGGGACGCCTGCGCACCTTTCGGATGCCGACCCTGGGCCCGACCCCGAGCTTACGCTCGGGGCTACGTATCAATCGGTAGGCGGGCGACTCGCAGGCTCATTCACAAAAAACAACACACACCGTAGGTGGCTTCAGTCTGCCCCGTGAGGGGCGACCCCATTTTCACTTTTTCAATTTTTCCCATGTCCAACGACATCCTCAACAAACCCATCGTCCTGTCGCTTAACCGCGCCTGGCAGATCATCGGACACCGCACCGTCAAGCAGGCCCTCGTGGCTCTCAACGGTGGCGGTGACGGTGTTCCGCCCGCGCTCGGTCTCGACATCGCGTATCCGCGTTTCGAGGACGGCACGTGGAACTTCGACCGTCCGCTTTTTCTCAACCCGCTTCCTTGGAGCGAGTGGATCAAGCTGCCGGTGCGTGAGTTCGACTTCGCGGTCACCACTCCGAAACTGCGCATCCGCGTGCCGACGGTCATGGTGGCCACTCAGTTTGCTCGGATGCCGGTCCACACGCCGCGTCTCACTCGCGAGGCGATTTTCGAGCGTGACGGCGGGGTGTGCCAATACACCGGCGAGCGCGTCGGCCGTCTCGGGGGCAACCTCGATCACGTTGTCCCGCGCGACCGCGGCGGACGCGATTCGTTCGAGAATCTCGTGTGGGCCAAGCGCGAGATCAACGCGTTCAAGGCCAACCGGCTTCCTCACGAGGCCGGGCTCCGGTTGCTGCGCCGTCCCAAGGCGCCGGCTGCCCTCCCGGCCTCCGCGTCCGTGCGCGAGGCTCAACATCCCGACTGGCGACACTTCCTTGCTTCTTAACTGCGGCCCGCAGTCCGGAAGCCGTCGCCCGGTTCGCTTCAGCGAAGCACCGGAAACTCCCTGCGGGCCGCTCCCCTCTTTTTTTGTGATTTGTATGTCTGATTCTCTTTCGCTCTCCGAGCACCTCGATCTGGTCGAGGTGGCGCTGGGCACGCTCTCCCGCCGTCTGCCGGATTATGTCGGTCGCGATGACCTCGCGTCGGTGGGCAAGCTCGCGCTGATCGCCGCGCTCGCGGATCGCACGGGGTCCGCCGACGAGGTGCGCGCCTACTGCTTTGTGCGTGTGCGCGGCGCGATGCTCGACGAGCTCCGCCGTCTCGACCCGCTTTCTCGCCGTGATCGCACTCGGACGAAAGCCGTCGGCGCGGCCACCGCCGTGCTGGGGGCGCGGCTTGCGCGTGTCCCGACGCTCCAGGAAATCGCCCGCGTCGCCCAAGTTTCCGTCTCCGATGTGATCGCGGTCCAACTCGCTACCGCGGTTGCGGCCGATGCCGATGCGTTCGAGTGGGATGCATTGCCCGACGTGGAAGCGATTGCGCCCGACGAAGCGGCCGATGTGGAAGACCTCGGTGCGAGTCTGCGGATCGCGTTGCAGCGACTGCCCACAAACCAGGCGTTGGCGCTGCGCCGTTATTATTTGGAAGACGCCACGCTCGACGACATCGCCGGTGAGCTCGGTGTGTCGCGCGAGCGTGCGCGCCAGGTGCGTGAAGCCGGGGAGAAAAAGCTCCGCGCCGACTTGGTCGTGCTCGGGCTCTGGCAGTCGTTCTTCAGTCGTGAGGCAGACTGATTATAAACCTGATCATTAAGTCAGGTATGCTGCTCGCTCTGCTCTACCTCGATTCCGCTGAACCCGCTATTCTCTGCCTCAACAAAACCAACCGATCATGAAAACCATTACTCTTTCCCATGCCTTGAAACATAAGAACCGCCTCGCCGGTGAAGTGACGCGTCTGCGCGAAATCGTGCAGCGTGAAAACTCCCGCAAAGAGACCCAGCCCGCTCGCGCCGATGTGCGGGTCGCGTTCGACGAGAGCGTAACCCGCTCCCGTGAACTGGCGGGATTCAAAGGCGCGCTCGCCGCGGCCAACGCCGGTGTGACGGGCCTCGATCACGGGATCTACGGCAAACTTAACCTCCAGGCCGAGCTGCGCGGCTTGCTCGCGTTCATCAAGACGCTGAATACCAAGGAAGGTGAAGAGGTCGAGCAAGTCGGCTTCCTGAGCCGCGACGAGGCGACCCGCACGGTTTACGTTGCGGTGATCACCCGCGACGAAGTGGACCGCCTGACCGTGACCTACCAAACCGAGATCGAACGTCTGCAGGACGAGATCGACGAGTTTAACGCGACCACGCGAATCCTGCTCACTGCTTAACATCACTTTACTTTCGGGCCCGGCTTGAGCGAAGACCGACCGACAACAGGCAATCCTAGCATCTTCGGGTGCTCTAGAGCGGCTCTCCGAGCCGTTTGATCCCAACGATACCGACCTGATTGTTAACCGTCATCGTTCAACGTCTCAAAAAACAAAACTCACACCTAAAGGTTCAAACCTTTGCCGCTTGTTTCGGTCATGCTTCGTCTTAGGCCGGTGTCCCGATTCTCTTTCTCTCTCTTTTCCGATAACCCTCTTTTTTAATTTTATCATGACTATGGAAATCAAAGCCCGCGACTTGATCGCGGCCGGTTGGCTTGAAGGCCGCCGCCTTGGTTCGGTTCTCCGCCGCGCCCGTGAGCTCGATGCCACCGGCCTCGATCGCGCTCTCGTTTTTACCCAGCTCGAACAGGAGTTCCCGATGCTGCCGCCGTTGATCGCCCCGCGCGCCGTGGCGGCTCCGCTCGCGGAGGCCGTTGAGGCCGACACCGCCGAAGAGATGGACAACGTGACCAAGTCCCGTGCGCGCATCACCGAACTGCTCCACGTGCCCGTGGTTCAGCGCGGCGTGTTGATGCCCGACACGTGCCCGGCCGGCGGCGGAACCGCGACGATTCCGGTGGGTGGAGCCATCGCGGTGGAAAACGCGATCATCCCCGGCGCGCACTCGGCGGATATCTGCTGCTCGATGTTCGCGACGTTCTTCGACTCGAATCATCCGGTCGGCGAGATGATGGATCATCTGCAAAAAATCACGCACTTCGGCGCGGGCGGGCGTCCGCGTGGAAAACAATTCGCGTCGGCGGTGCTCGACGAGCCGGTGTGGGACAACCCGTTCCTCTCCGGTCTGCGCAGCCGCGCGCAGGATTTCCTCGGAACGCAAGGTGACGGAAATCACTTCGCTTACGTGGGGCAGATCCAGTTCACCGAGGAGCAACGCGTCGCCATCGAGGCGGCGGGTTACACCGAGCTGGCCGAGTGGATCACGCGCCGTGAAGGCAAGTTCAGCGTGCTCGTGACTCATCACGGTTCGCGCGGACTCGGCGCGGATCTTTACAAACGCGGGCAGATCGCGGCGCGCCGTTGGTGCGACGAAAACGCGCAAGGCATCCCGGATGCCGCCGTGTGGTTGCCGGCGGATACCGACGAAGGCCGCGCGTATTGGGATGCGTTGCAATACATCGGTCGCTGGACGCGTGAGAACCACGCACAGATCCACGCCGCGTTCCTGAGCCGCCTGGGCCAGCGCGCGCTCGTGCAGATCGGCAACGAGCATAACTTTGTGTGGAAGCGCGGCGACGTGTTCTTCCACGGCAAAGGCGCGACGCCGGCCTGGCGCGACGAGCAGGGGCGTCCGTTGCTCGGATTGATTCCGCTCAACATGGCGCGCGAGATCCTGCTGGTGCTCGGATCGGACAATGCGGATTACCTGTCGTTCTGCCCGCACGGTGCGGGGCGCAACTTGTCGCGCACCGCGATGATGCGTCCTTACAAGGATGCGGACGGCGAGATCGATCCGGCGCGCATCCAGCAAGTGCTGGCGGAGACGACGGCGGGGCTGGACATCCGCTGGTATGGCGGAGCGCCGGATCTCTCGGAGTCGCCGCTGGGCTACAAGGACGCGACGAAAGTGAAGGCCCAGATCGCGCGTTTTGGCTTGGCGACGGTGGTCGGTGAGATCCAGCCGCAAGGCTGCATCATGGCCGGCGAAGCACCGGAGCCGCACTGGCAGCGCGTGCGCCGCGAGAAACGCGCCGCGCACAAGAGCGAGCGCCGCGAAGGGCAGGCGGAGGCGCAAATTTAACATAGCCTCGGCGCACATACGCGCTTGGGGCTTTACCCTTTGATTAGCCTGATTATCAACCAATTCGCTCCGGCGTCGCCATGGCGATGATCTACAACAGGATTTGAAATAATACTTATTACCCCTATGTCCATAACCGCCACGATTCATCAAGATCTGATCATCTGGTTCAAAGATATGCCGGTATGGCAGAACGAGGCTTTTCGACGGATTGCAAACAAGGGGAAGCTGGATGTGCAGGAGATAACAGACTTGGTGAATCTTGCTCAGGTGGAGGGTGGTCTGCAGACAAAATCGTCAGCATTTCCGGTGCGGCTTACGAACAACGATCTTCCCACGATACCAGTAGCTACTGGTGTCTCACCACCTCGTCTTCTTGCGCTGCATTCTCTCGAAAACGTAAACGCACTAATGCCCGGCCAACGATTAATCTTCGGGACCGGCCTAACGGTGATTTATGGCGGAAACGGTGCGGGAAAATCTGGCTACGCTCGCGTCTTGAAGAAGGCGTGTCGCTGCAATGAACGCGCAATTGAGCCGGTCCTTAAAAATGTGTATCAGGCGACGACCGGCTCGGTCACTGCAAAGCTAGATATAGACAATAACGGAACGATTGAAACGCTTAGCTGGGCTGATGGCACCAAAGCAGATGAGCGGTTACGCCATTTCGCGGTATTCGATTCCAAGGCAGCCCGGTTGTTTATATCGGATAAAAACGAGGTTCCTGCCCCATCTGCGTTCTCGAAACTCGAGACACTTGGCGAAATCATCAAGCAGGTGAAAGATCGTTTGGCACGCATGGCGACTGAAGCACAACCCCAAGTTGATGCGCTAAAGTCATTCATTGACGAAACTGCGACGGGAAAACTCATCAGCCAAATCAATGGTTTGACGACTGTGAAGACGTTGGCGGATGCGCTGATTTGGTCTGAGACTGACGAAGCTACGTTGCTCGATTTGGAAACGCAGTCGAACACTCTCAAGGTCAGCGGCCCGCAAGTGCTCCGAAAGCAACTTCAGCAGCGGATCGCTCGTGTTCAACTTCTCCGAGTAGAAATGGAGAAAGTCGAAACGGCGCTGTCGGTTAGCAAGGTGAGTGCGCTTCAAGCTCAATCAAATCAATGCAAAGAACTAAAAGCGGCCAAATCGTTAGCGGCTCAAAAAGCATTGGGGCTTTCCGTCCTTCTTGGTGCGGGCACAGCGGGATGGGAACAACTGTTGAGAGCAGCGGCAGAGTTCTATGCTCAAAATGCTGAACAAGAAGACGCCTATCCCGGTAAACTTGACGAAGCGCACTGCGTGCTCTGTCAGCAAAAACTCGATAACGCATCCCATGCACGATTGAGCAGCTTTTGGCAATTTCTCCAAGATACCGCTGCGGTCCGCTTGGCGGAGGCGGAAAAATGCCTCACGGAATTAACCAAGGAGCTTGATCAAACTACGGAGTCCACGCCTTCAAACGTAAACGCGATAGCCTCGCAACTCTCAGAAGAGATTCCTGAAATTTGGCCAGAGGCTTTAAAGTTTTTCGATGAATATGGAGCCATATACACGGCGATTTTTACCGCGCTAGAAAACGCAAGTTGGACCACACTACCCAAACCCCCAACATCGCTTCTGATTAAATGCGATGCGGTAGTGAATGCCTTAACGGACCAAGACGCAAAGCTCGGTGATCCGGTTCATGCAGCAAATGCCGCAGCCAAAATCGCTACTTCTTTAAAGGACTTGAATGCTCGCAAGCGCGCTTTCAACGGCAAGACACTGATTGTTGCTCATCTTGAGAAACTTAAGAGCGCGCAAAGTCTGAAGACTCTTTCCGAAAGTATTTCGACTCGTTCAGTTTCGACGAAGGTGAGTAGCCTTCAGAAACAATACGTGACGGAAGCGTTTCTTGGTGCGCTGAAAACTGAATCAAAGTCCTTAGGGTTGAAGAGAGCTATCCCTAGTCTTACGCCGAAAACCGAAAGTGGACGAACGACTCACTCCGTGGCGATAGAGGGCGCGAGTCATGGAAGCCCAGATGCCGTGTTCAGCGAAGGTGAGCGCACGGCATTGGCGCTAGCCTATTTTTTGGTGGATATCAGCACTTCAACTGAAACACCGTGCGCCATTTTTGATGATCCAGTGACATCACTTGATCATCGAATTCGAACTAAGGTGGTTGAGCGGTTATGTGCGCTGGGTTCAGAGCGGCAAGTGGTCGTATTCACACATGACTTACCTTTCTACTGTGAATTGAAGGCTGCAGCAACGCATGCCAATATAGCTGTTAAAATCCAAGCAGTGGAAACGCTAGGCCGCACCGTCGGAATTATTCGCGAAGCAGAACCTGTGGACGCAATGAAGGTAACTGAACGCGAAATTTTGCTTCAATCCATGTTAAAGGAGGCCATGGGGGTAGAAGCTGCTGGCAACTCAGAGGAATTTGCTGCGCATGCATTTCGATTTTACAGTCGTCTACGTTCGACATGGGAGAGGGCCGTCGAAGAGTTAATGTTCAACAAAGTGGTTCAGCGCTTCGAAAAGGAAGTGGCCACACGAAGCCTCCGTGGAGCGATTGTTGACGAAGACTCGATCAAGCGTGTTTTTGCAGGGATGACTAAATGTTCATCGCTCATTGATGGCCACGACCACGCAATAGCGCTCAATGCGGATACCCCCGATTGCGATGAAATGAGGGCCGACTTGACCGCTTTGATGAATTTCAGGACGGATGTTGGCAAAAAACGTAGGGCGCAGGAACTCGCATTGGAGCATTTGAAATAGGTGTTAGATCGGAAACTGGAGAAGAAACGATAAAACCACTTACTCCTGTATTTCTGAGAGCTTCAAAAATTAATCAGGTATTTTTAATGATTCTGGCAGCTTTCCAGTTGCGAGTCAGCGGGCTGGCTTGAGGGCGTCGAGGACGATGCCGGGGGTGAGGAGTTCGGGGAGGATGATCGGGGCGGGTTTGCCGGGGAGGTAGATCAGGTTGAAGGGGACGGCGCTGCGGTTCCAGCGGGCGAGTTCGGCGGTGATCAGCGGGTCTTCGTTGGTCCAGTCTCCGCGGAGTGTGACGATGCCTTGGTCGTGGAAGGTTTTCAGGACTTCGGTCGAACCGAAGACGACTTTTTTGTTGGTCTGGCAGGTGAAACACCAGCGGGCGGTGAAATCGACGTAGACGGGTTTGCCGGCGGCGACGGCTTCGGCGACGGCGGCGGCACTCCAGGGTTTCCAGGTGATTTCGGCGGGGGCGGTCGAGGTGGATGACGTGGCGGTGGCGGGGCGTTGGGGCCAGCCGAGGGCGACGCCCGCGGTGAGGAGAACGAGTCCGCCGATGACGCCGAAGCGGGCGCGGGTCGGCTTGGCTCCGTAGGTCGCGTAGCGTCCGTAGAGCCAGGCGGCCAGGGCGATCACGACGAGGCCGGCGATGAGGTTGAGGTGATGTTCGTCGGAAACCTGCGGAACGAGCACCCAGACAAAAAAGCCGACGGCGGCGTAGATGGGGAAGGCGAGAAACTGTTTGAGCGTTTCCATCCACGCGCCGGGCTTGGGAAGGAGTTTCACGCCTTGGGGGAAGAGCGAGAGGAGCAGGTAGGGCGTGGCGAGTCCGAGCGCGATGGCGGTGAACACCAGCATGGCTTGCGGCGGTTCGAGCGTGGTGAGCGCGGCGCCGATGGCGGTTCCTAGCAGCGGCGCGGAGCAGGGCGTGGCGACGAGGGTGATGAAGACGCCTTCGAGCAGCGTGAAAAAGTAGCCGGTGCGGGAGGCGGTGACGTTGCCCAGGCGCGTGGCGGACTGGCCGATTTCAAAGACGCCACTCATGCTGAGGGCGAAGAGCAGGAAGAGGATCGCGACGACGAAATTGACGCGCGGGTTTTGGAGTTGAGTGCCCCAGCCGGCGCCTTGCCAGAAGGTGACGAGGAGTCCGCCGAGCACCCAGAAGGTGAGGAGCACGCCGGCGGTGAACGCGAGGCCGTGGAGCGTGACTTTGCGGCGGTCGGAGCCGGCTTGGTTGACGAAGCCGAGGATCTTGATGCCGAGCACGGGGAAGACGCAGGGCATGAGGTTGAGGATGAGTCCGCCGATGAAGGCGAGGGCGAGCGTGGTGGCGAGGGACGTGACGGAAACGGCGCCGGCGGCCGTGGCCGGAGTGACGGCGAAGGAGAGGGCGGGAACGGGGGAGGCGGTGACGGTCGCGGGGCTGGCAGAGGCCGCCGGGGCATCGGTGATGGGGATGTCGATGGCGAGGGCGGGGAGCGGCGAACCGTCGGCGGCCCACGAGCCGGCGATGCGGAGGACGCCGGTGAGGCGGGCGGGCGCGGCGGTCAGGCTGGGGGAAACGGGCAGCGAGAGGGCGACGAGTTCGCCGGGGCCGGCGGCGAGGGGCGATTGGGGTTCGTCGAACTGGATGGTTTCGTCGGAGGAGAAGAACCAAGGTTTTTCGATTTTGGGGAGCGCGAGGTCGGCGGCGGCGATGAGGCGGAGCGTAATGGTTTTCCCATTACGGGTGGCGCGGGCGGTGAGGCCGGGGACGGCGCGGGGCAGGGCGGCAACGGTGTCGGAGAGGGGTTTGGCGTAAGTCGCGGCGGCGGCGGGCGGGGAGGCGAGGACGGGGAGGGTGAGCGAGACGGGGGCTTTGCCGGGGACGCAGGTTTCGGCGCACATGAGCCATTTGGCTTCGGCGGAAAGGGTGATGGTTTCGCCGGGTTTGAGATCGGCGGGCGGGGTGATCGTGACGGGCACGTAGAGGAGATCTTCGTAGCCGTTGCCGGTGATCAGGCCGTTGGTGTCACGGACGACGTGCGGGGCGGGCCACTGGAGTTCGGAGGCTTTCCAGCCGGGGGGGAGAGACCAGGTGAGCGTGGTGGAGTAACCGGTGCCGGGATTAATCCAGTAGGAGTGCCAGTGTTTTTGATGGTCGAGGCGGAGGGCGACGGTGAAGGCGCGGCCGGGTTGGATGGACTGGTCGGCGGCGACGAGCGAGGCCTGGACTTGGGCTCGGGCGGCGGCGGGCGTGAGGAAAAGAGCCGCGAAGGAGGCGCAGACAAAGGCGAGCAGGAGGAGCGGTGCGCGGAAAGTCATGGAGTGGGAATGGTAAGTAAGACCCCGTGAGAGGCAAAGGTGCCGGGGTTTATTTCCGGGAATCGGAGGAATCCGCGCGATGGGCGGAGTGGGATTGGCCGCAAAGAGGCGCAGAAGGCGCAAAAAACGGAGCGGGGACATATTTATTAGCCATGAAATAAGCGGAGAGACGGGGAACATGGGCGGGACGCCCATGCCACTTCGGAACGGAACACGGGCAAGATGCCCGTGCCACGACGGAGGGCGGAGTTTTTAGCCGCGAAGGAACGCAGAGGGCTCAAAGAACGGACTCTAACGTCGGGGGGTGCGGTGGGTTTCGCGGTGGGACATGTGGGCGAGCATCAATGTGAAGAAACACAGCACGATGTTTTGCAGCGGGAGCTGGAGCGGAGTCGGGAGGGCGTAGATGATGCAGACGAGCGGGACCCAGACGCCGAGGTTGGCGAGCAACATGGGGAGCACGCGGCGGACATACCAGTGGGGCGCGCGGAGGTCGTCTAAGACGGCGCGGAAGTTGAAATCGGTTTTGACCCACAGATACGCGATGGCGGTCGTCGGTATGGCCCAGATCGGGCAATAGATGAACTGATCGACAAACATCTTGAGCGCGATCGTGGAAACCGTGGTCGCCTCGCCGAGGCTCCACGCCTGGAACACATACCAGAGGGCGATCTCGAGGCCTTTGTAACTCCAGTAACCGGTGAGCGCCAGGCCTTGCGTCCACGTGACATGCGAGCGCGTGGAGGGTGACGCTTTTAGATAGAGCAACGGGATGAGTCCGCCGAAGAGTCCGGTGGAAACGATGCCGAAGAGGGCGCCGGTGTCGGCGCGGAACTCGGCCAGATGGGTGAAGGCGGCGCGGGTCGGGGCGTGAAAGTAGTAGCCGAAGACGACGGCCAGCGCGAAGGCCTGAAGCACGAGGCCGGGAATGATGTTGGCGCGCGCGCTGCGCAGGCCGGCTTTCCAAGGTGCTTCGTGGTGCGACGAACGGTCGGACATAAAAGTGCGGAGCGTGCCGGTGGCGCGAAGGGCGGGCGAGCGGGAAGTGGGCGGCGCGCTTCCCGCAGATGAAGATGAAAGGTTAAGATTAAGGAGCGGAGGCGGTTTCGGAGCACAGACAGGAATGTCTGCGCCACTTGGGAGGCGGACGAAACGACTCCGTCGTTCCGCTACGTTCGGAGGCGGCGGTCAGACCGCGGTCAGGTGCCACTGGGCGCTCGTGAAGTCGGCGTGCGCGGGGGGCACGGGGAGGCCGGCGTAGAGCAGGACGTCGCCCGTGGCCTGTGTCTCCGTTTCGTTGATACGCACGCGGTAGGTTTTGGCGGGATGGAGTCCGCGCAACTTGAGCGTGCGGTAAGGGGAGTTGGGTTCGGCGAGCACGGTCACGTGGGTGACGAGGGCTTCCGAGGCGTCGGCGGAGACGATCATCCAGGCGGCTTCCTGCGAGGTGAACGGGCTTTTGAGGCGGTAGAGATCGCCGGAGAGGAGGAGGGGGCGAACCTGTTTGTAGAAGGCGGTCTGGCGGCGGACTTCGGTTTTTTCGTCGGCGGTGAGGGCGCCGAGGTCGAGTTCGTAGCCGAAGGCGCCGGTGAAAGCGACGTCGCCGCGGGTGCGGAGCGGGGTGTTGCGGCCGACCTGGTGGTTGGGGATGGCGGAGACGTGCGCGGCCATCGTGCTGAACGGGTAGGCGAGGCTGGTGCCGTATTGGATGCGCAGGCGGGTGATGGCGTCGGAATTGTCGCTGGTCCAGATCTGCGGCATGTAGGCGAGGATGCCGGGGTCGAAGCGGCCGCCTCCGCCGGAGCAGCCCTCGAAGAGGATGTGGGGGAACTCGCGGGTGAAGCGGCCCATGATTTCGTAGAGCCCCAGGACAAAACGGTGGGCGGTTTCCTGCTGGCGGGCGGCGGGGAGCGCGGCGGAGCCGACCTCGGTGAGGTGGCGGTTCATGTCCCATTTCACGTAGGTGATGGGCGTGTCGCGGAGGATGCGGGCGATGCGTTGGTAGAGTTCCTCGCGGACCTCGGCGCGGGAGAAATCGAGGACGAGTTGCTGGCGTCCCTCGGTGCGGGCGCGCTGCGGGAGGTGGATGCACCAGTCGGGGTGCGCGCGGTAAAGATCGCTGTCGGCCGAGATCATCTCGGGCTCGAACCAGAGGCCGAATTCGACGCCCTTGGCGTTGATGCGCTTCGCGAGATCGTTGAGGCCGTCGGGGAGTTTTTTGCGATCAACGACCCAGTCGCCGAGGGAGGAACGGTCGTTGTCGCGTTTGCCGAACCAGCCGTCGTCGAGGACGAAGAGTTCGACGCCGAGCTCGGCGCCGGAGGAGGCGATGGCCTCGAGTTTGGCGGCGTTGAAATCGAAGTAGGTGGCCTCCCAGTTGTTGAGGAGGATGGGGCGGGTGCGTTCGCGCCAGGCGACGGGCAGGAGGTGGCGGCGGTAAAAGCGGTGGAGGGCGCGCGACATGCCGCCGAGGCCGTCGGGGGAAAACACGAGCACGGCTTCGGGCGTCTGGAACGCGTCGCCGGCGTCGAGCTGCCAGGAGAAATCGAACGGGTTGAGGCCGAGCTGGGCGCGGGGCGAGGCGAACTGGTCGACTTCGACCTGGGCGAGAAAGTTGCCGCTATAAACGAAGTTGAATCCGTAAACCGAGCCGTGCTCCTCGTGGTCGCCGAGTTCGGCGAGGGCGAAGAACGGGCTTTGCTGGTGGCTGCTGGTGCCGCGGCGGCTCTCGACGGATTGCACGCCGGGGCGCAGCGGGGAGAAGTGTGCGTCGCGCTCGCGGGCCCAGCCGCCGGAGAGCTGGACGAACCGGTGGCCGGCGAAGGAGGAGTTGAAGTCGACGGAGGCGGAGAGCGCGCGGCGAAGTTCGAGCGGGGCGGAGCCGGCGTTGAGGATGCGGGCCGAGCGGGTGATGACGGGATGTTGCGCGAAGACCGTGTAGAGCAACTCGACACGGAGGCCGAGGAGCGCGTCTTCGAGGACGAGCGTGAGCGTGTCGGCGTCGGCGGGGTTTTCGGCGAAGGTGGACGGAAGGCCGTCGAGCGCGGGTTTGCCGGCGGCGATGCGGTGCGAGGCGTAGCGCAACGCGAGGATGCGGGAGCCGGTCTGCGGTTGGAACACCTCGAGTGCGGGCGAGCGAAAATCGGAACTGCCGAAGGTGGGGAACTCCTGGGGGAGCGTGTCGAGGCTGGTGCCTTTGGGGGCGCCGGAGAGGGTGGGGCTGAAGGCGCGGTCGCCGGTGCGGACGAGGGAGTCGAGGTGGGCGGTGGAGGTGTGGGCGGCGAGTGCGGGGCCCCAGTAGAGGTGCAAGGGGATGCCTTGCGGAGAGAGCTTGATCGCGTAGGTGGAGGAGCCCGCCTGAAGGAGAAAAATGGACTGAGCCTCGATGAAATGGATCGCCATGGGGAGAATTGGAGGCGGCACCGTGCCGCAAGGCGGGACCGGAATCGAGCCTACACTCGGAGGGGGCTATGAGTGCGCAATGTGTGCCATGCGGTGGATTGCCAGCGGCGCCGAGAGGCAGCAGGGTGGCCGGCATGTTTCTTGATTTTACGGCACTGGGTCCGCGTGATGCGTATAACTGGATGGCGGATACCATCACTCCGCGACCTATCGCCTGGGTCTCTACGATTTCGGCCGATGGGCGGACCAATCTCGCGCCGTTTTCGTTTTTTAACGGGGTCACCGGGAATCCGCCGACGTTGATGTTTTCACCGGTGAACAATCGCTTCGGCGAAAAGAAGGACACGGTGCGCAACATAGAGGCGACGAAGGAGTTTGTGGTGAACCTGGTGCCGCGGGCGCTCGCGGAGAAGATGAACGCGTGCGCGGCGCTGCTGCCGTAA
>Ga0247813_10000942_pt1 | contig 23336 bp, 20 predicted proteins | sample UWRJL169409C1_FD_180719 | JGI IMG/M metagenome (GOLD analysis project Ga0247813, IMG submission 180719) | Plant litter microbial communities from Arlington Agricultural Research Station in Wisconsin, United States - UWRJ-L169-409C-1 | ecosystem: Environmental > Terrestrial > Plant litter >...
GCTGGCGTTCAGCCGGTCCATCAGCCCGAAATATTCGTGCGTGCCGAAGCTGTTGTCCTCGTTGACGCCACCCCAGTTGGTGTTGACCTTGGTCGGGCGCGACTTGGTCGCGCCGATGCCGTCCCGCCAATGATATTCGTCGGCGAAGCAGCCGCCGGGCCAGCGTACCATCGGCACGTTAATCGCCTTCAGTGCGGCGAGCACGTCGCTGCGATAGCCGCCGTCATTGGCGATGCGCGATCCCTTGCCGACCCAGATGCCGCCATAGATGCCGTGGCCCAGATGCTCGGCGAACTGGCCGAACACGTCGCGGTGGACAACGGCGCCGGGCTTGTCGGCGCTCAACGTCCCGGTCACGGCGGGCGCGGCGTCCTGCGCCAGGGCCGGTGCCGCCAGCGCGCTGCCGGCCAGCATCAGCGATGCGAGCTTCAGCAGATAACGGCCGCGCAGGCGGGTGGTGCGCGGTGCGGCGCTTTGACGAAGCAGGTTCATGCTCTCCCTTTCGGCCGCTCGCGGCGACCATCTCACGGTTCGATTTGTAGGACTAGTTCATTACGTCCGGCGGTCAACCACGTTGGTTTGAGTGATCGCCGGCGCGGTCAGGGTTTGCGGAACGTCCAGCGGCCGGCGGGACTGGCCGGATCGAACGGCACGAGCGACGGCGTGCTGGCGCCGATCGCGACGAGCGCCAGCCCCGGCCTGCCGGGCACCGCCTTGGGCTTTATCCGGTAGGTGCCGTCGGTCAGCTGGTCGATCTGCCACAATTGCTCGGGCGCGCCGGTGAAGGCTGGCACGGTCTCGACTTCACCGCCCGCATTGGCAGCGAGTGCGCGGGCCGTGCCGGCGATGCCGATCCTGTAATAGGGTGCGCCGAAATAGCCGCCGGACTCGGGTGCGGGGGCGATCGTCCACAATTGATGCGGCCGGTTCATGTAATCGGCCAGATCGACCCGGATGCGTCCCTGCGGCCAGCCGGCGGAGTCCTCGGCGAGCGTCTGGTCCGGCAGCGCGCTGACCGGATCGGTCGGCTTCGCCATGAAACTGCGCCGCGCATCGAACGGCACGCGTACGATGTCGGTGGCGAGGCCCAGCGCATAGCCGCTCCGCTCGGATGCGATCTCGTAGGTGCCGGGCGCGACGTTATCCCCCGCGACCGGCCAGCCATCGGTCCAGCGCAGCGGCGCGATGCCCAGCACGCTGCGGCCGCTGCGGTCGAGATCGGCTTCGTAATGCATCGAGAATTTCTCGACGCCACCGTCGAGCTGGATCAGCCCGAAATGGCCGGGCCCGAAATTGCGTCCCCGCGCGCTGACGACCAGCTTGCCACCGCCGCGCAGCAGCGGCGTACCCATGTGGTCGAGATAGGGCCCGAGCGGGCTGCGCGCGCGGCCGACGCGGATGTGATAGGTCGAGTTGGGCCCGTCGCAGCAGGTGCCGTGCGTGCCGAGCAGATAATACCAGCCATCGCGATACATCATCGCGGTGGCTTCCATGTCGATCGCGACGTCGACCGGCTGGTTGCCCGCCACGCGGAGCCCTGTCTTGGGATCGAGTTCGACGATGCGGATCGGCCCGAAATAGGTGCCGTAGGTCAGCCACAACCGGCCACCCTCATAAAGGAACGCCGGATCGATCGCGTCGGCGGTTTCGACCCCGTCGCTCGACGCCACCACACCGATGTCGTGGAACTTGAATTTCGGCGACTTTGGATCGAGCGACAGCGTCCACATCATCTTGACCTGGCTGGCATGCCCCCCCGACATGCCGCCGCCGCCGACCGCATAGGCCATGTAATAGCGGTCGCCGATCTTGATGACGTCGGGCGCGACGCCGCCGCCGGGGCGCTCCGGGCCACCATGCCAGGTCCAGCCATCCTCGGAGACGAGCCCGCCGCCGCGCGTGCCGAACGTATAGTATCTGCCGTCGGACAGCGTGACGGTCGACGGATCGTGGATGAACGTCTCGCCCGCCAGCTGCGCCGCCACGGGCGACACGCCGAGCAGCATGGCCGCGGCGAAAGGCAGGAGGGTCTTAGCGGACATCGGTCTTCACCTCGGTAATCGGTCGGCCGTTCGCATCTAGGAAGCGGACGCAGAAATCGCTGAGGCCGGGCCCGTTGATCACCGCGCCGCGGATGATGTTGCGACCCTTGCGCAGCGTGACGCGGTCGGACAGCACGTCATCCATCACCATGCGGCGGTCGTTGAACAGCCCGACGGCCTCCTTGCCGTTCAGCCACCAGATCGACGCCGAATTGGATCCCACCGCCATCCGCACGTCACGCATCTCCCGCGGCGCATCGACCACCGTCACCGCCCAGAAGATCACGCCGTAGGTCGGCTTGCCGAGCGCCTTGGCGAAACTGAACAGCTTGACGTCGAACGCGTTCGAATCGAGCGCATGCCAGCGCAGCGGCTGGGCGGCCTGCACGACCTGCCCGTCGCGCGGGATCGCCGTGAACTGGCCGGCGAAATACCGGGTACCGAGCGCCTCGCGGACATAGGTCGCGGTGAAGCCGGTATTGCTGCGATTGGGCTTGTCGATCGGCTCGAGCAACAGCCAGCGACGGAGGAAGCCGTCGCTATCGGGTGCGGTGGCACCCGGCGTGACCGCTTGAAAATAAGGGGCGAGCGACGACGCCGGCGCGCCATTTTGCTCGGCCGCGCCGGCGGGCATCCCGGCCAGCGCACCGAGCGCCAGCAAGGGCGCCCCGCGCACAGCCACGCGGCGAAGCATGCCAAAACCTGTCATCGTCCCGTCCCTTGTATCGTCGCGCGCGTAATCATCACGCTCTAGTTTCGCGGGGCGAGCACGCCGCGCACGTCGAGCCAATGCATGAAATCCTCGAACCAGCCGGTGCTGGTGGTACCCTTCTTGCCCAGCCCGAAACCGTGGCCGCCGCCCTGGTAGAGATGAAACTCGACCGGCTTGCCTGCCTTCTGCCAGGACTCGATGAGGCCGAAGCCCTTGTTCGCGAACAACGGATCGTCGGCCGCGAGCACCGCGAACAGCGGCGGCGCCTTAGGCGGCACGGAAACGGCTTCCATCGATCCATAGATCGGCGCGATGAACGCCAGGCGCGTATCGGGCGCTGCCAGTGCGGTTGCCATCGTCGTCATCGCACCCGCCGAAAAGCCGATCATGCCAACGCGTGCGGGATCGACGTGCCACGCACCGGCCCGCGCGCGCACCAGCGCCACCGCCGCACGCGCATCGGCGATCTGGTCGCCCAGCCCGGCGATCGCATCCTCGGGTTTCATCCGGCTCTGCGGCCGCCCTGCCCCGGCGAACATCGCGGTCACCGCGCGTTCGAACCCGGGCATGTCGGCAGGCGTCGGCTTCAGCCGATATTTCAGGACGAACGCTGCGATTCCGCGATCCGCGAACGCCTTCGCCACCCGCCAGCCTTCGTTTTCCATCGACAGCATCAGGAAGCCGCCGCCGGGCGCGACGATCACCGCCGCACCGGTCGCCTTGGCCGGATCCGGCAGGAACGGCGTCAGCGTCGCGACCGAGACGTTGCGGTTCATCGCGACGCCATATTGGCGGAACCAGGCTTCGGGCGCGGCCCGCCCCTTCGCGGTGCCGGTGCCGAGTGGGATCGCGGTCGGCTCCGCCGGTGCCGCCATTGCCGTCATCCGCGCATCCTGCGCAGCCGCCGGCGCCCCCGTTATAGCCATCGCCAGCGGCGCGAGGACCAACGTCGCTGCGGCCGCCATTCTCGATTTTATCGTCCAGCGCATCAACCTCACCTCGTCCTTGGAGCCCGCGATCACGCGAGCAGAATGCGCCGCGCGACGCCTTCGGGGTCGTCGACCATGCGCGATTGGGTATCGAACACCATCGTCTGGCAGCGCTGCGGATCGGTCGGCGTCCAGGCGAGGCCCGGCTGACTGGGATTGCCGGTGCGCGCAAAGGTCGCCCATGCCGTCGACATGGTCCGCGCAAGGCGCTGCGCATCGGGGGTGTTGCCGGTGCCTTGATCGCACAGCTTCGTATTGTCGAAGCAGAAGGCAAGATCGGCGGTGTGCCATGCGCCGGCGACGCCGCCGAGTTGCGGCGACTGCCACTGGAACATATATTGATAGACCGGCGCGTCGCCCTGCGCATGCTTCAACCGCGCCATGTCCTGCACGCGGTTGCGGTTCTGCAGACCCTGCACGCCATAGGCGAGTGTGCGCGTCGCCTTTTCGGGATGCGCCTGCTTCATCGCCGCGATCAGGCGATCGGCCTTCGCCGCGCCCATCTGCGCGGTCAGGTCGGTGCGCCACTGCGCCTCGGTCGGCTGGTAGCCCCAGCGCATGCCCTCCTCGCTGGTATTGCCGATCAGCATCGGCACGTTCCGCGACACCTCCGGCGCGACCTCGGAGAAGGAACGGACGTCGATCACCTTGCCGTCGAGCGTCGGGTTCCAGCCGACCCGCGGCGTCATCGCCGGTCCCATCGGTCCGCGCGGGCCATTGATTGCGTTCGACACGCTGTTGCCCGCCTCGAACAACGGCTTCCAGTCGATCCGTTGCAGCGCGCCGATGTCCTTCGCGCCGATGTTCAACGCGCGCAGCACGCGACGCGAGAAGTCGCGCGACTGCTCGGCTGTGGGCAACGCGCCGCCGCCGCCCGATTGCACCGCCGCGCGGTGGATCAGCCCCTTGCCGGTTCGCATGCCGAGCAGCGTCGTCACCTTCGACCCGCCGCCCGACTGGCCATAGATCATCACTTGGTCCGGATTGCCGCCAAAGCGCGCGATATTCTCGCGCACCCAGCGCAATGCCGCGACGCAATCGGTCATGCTGACATTGACGGACTCTTCATACGCCGCACCGCCGACCTCGGTCAGGTCGAGGAAGCCGAGCACGTTCAGCCGGTGGTTGATCGACACCTGCACCACATCGTGATGCCGTGCCATCTGCGCGCCGTCGTGCGACGCGAGTTCGTAGGACGACCCGAACGCGAACCCACCGCCGTGAAAATAGACCATCACCGGACGATTGCCCGACAACGCCGGCGTCCAGATGTTCAACTTCAGCATGTCTTCGCCGACGAAACCGTCGGTCCATTGCTGCAGGAAGGTGTGTTCAACCGCATTGAAATCGTGGAGCGTCTGCGGACAGTTGGCGCCGTAGGACAGCGTGTTGCGCGGCTCGGTCCAGCGCTTCGGCGGCTTGGCCGGCAGCCAGCGGTTCTCACCACCCGTGTCCGCGCCATAGGGCACGCCCTTGAACGTATAGACGTCGTCCTGAACATAGCCGCGGACGGGGCCATATTGGGTACGGGCAATTGCCGCCTGCGGTGTGGAACACGTGCCCCGCCCCGACGAGGCCGGTTGACGCGCAGCGCGCGTAACGGACGGCAGCATCAGCCCCGTACCTGCAGCGATCGACGCAAGCATCGCGCTCCGGCGATCCACGAACGGCCCGGTCATCCTCTTCTCCCTCACCAGGACGACCGGCTTTCCGTGACGGCCGCTACGCGGCTTAGTCCAGACCTTTGCGTCCTTTGTCTGAGTATTAGGACGAGGCCCCTACGGTGTCCATATGCTTTACGTGACAACCGATCGCGTCCCATTCGACGCTGGCGGGTCCGACAAAATGCCCGGCCGGCGTCCGGCGGACCGAACCCGCGAATCTACTCTTGCATCGGTTCGCCCGGAAGCTGTCGCAAAGCGTGTTCCACGAACGCTTTCCGGCTGATACGGCAGGTACCGGGGAGTAAATGCGATGTCAGAACCGACCGGAGACCCGTTGGCCGTTTTGCCGAGTACGGCGGGCGAGCCGCGCGTTCGGCGCGGGACCGGCCGGCGCTTACATGGCGCGATCGCGCACAAATTGGGTACGGCCATCCTTTCCGGGGAATATGCTCCCGGCGACACCTTGTCGGGTGAGGTCGCGTTTTCCGAAGCGCTGAACGTCTCCCGCAGCGCATATCGCGAGGCGGTGCAGGTCCTGACCGCGAAGGGACTGGTCGAAAGCCGCCCCAAGGCCGGAACCCGCGTCTTGCCGCGCAACCGCTGGAATCTGCTCGACCCCGATGTCCTCGCCTGGGCGTTCGCGGGGGAACCGGATATCGCGCTGGTGCGCAGCCTGTTCGAACTGCGCTCGATCGTCGAACCGGCCGCTGCGGCTCTCGCTGCGGAACGGCGCAACCGCAACGACCTGAAGATCATGAAGGACGCGCTGGCGGCGATGCGTCGCCACACGCTGGCGACCGAACTGGGTCGCGCCGCCGATCGCGAGTTTCATGACGCCGTGTTGCAGGCGACACTCAACGATACGCTGGTCGTGCTGAGCGCGAGCATCGGCGCGGCGGTGAACTGGACGACCCAGTTCAAACAGCGTGCCCGCAGCCTTCCGCGCAACCCGATCCCCGATCACGTGCGGGTCTACGAAGCGATCCTGGCAGGGGACCCCGCCGCCGCCAGCGAAGCGATGCGTGCGCTCGTCGACCTCGCGCTGATGGACACGCAGATGGCCATGGAGAAATAGGCCGCCGATCGGTTTGCAGGAAAACTCGGGACGATCCTGCCGCTCGAAAGCGCGATCAGACGCGCATTGCATCGACAAACGCGCGGAATGCGGCGGTCGGCTGGCGCCGGCTCGGGTAATAGAGATGGTTCGGCGGTAAAACCGGCGCCCAGCCCGCGAGCACTTCGACCAGCGTACCATCTGCCAATTGACGCTCGGCATGCGGCAAAGGCAGGCACGAAACGCCGAGGCCGGCCACTGCGGCGTCGCGCATCACGTCGATGTCGTTGGTCGTAAAATCGCCGCGGATCGCACGCTCGAACGCGCGCCCGTCGCGCTCGAACTCCCAGCGGTGGACGATGCCTGACGAGGTATGTCGGTAACACAGGCAGCGATGGCGATCGAGATCGTCCGGGTCGACCGGCGGCCTGCGATCGGCGAGGTACGCCGGGGCGGCCACATAGATCAGCGGAACCGGATCGCTGATCCGAACCGAAATCATGTCGGCTTGCAACGTCATCGCATGCCGGACTCCGCAGTCGAAACGCTGGGCGACGATGTCGACGAACCCATCGTCGACGGTCAGTTCGACCGCGATATCGGGATAGTCTCGCGCAAAATCGGCAAGGCGTGGCAGAATCGCATACACCGCCGCGACGCGGTGCGCGCTGACCCGGATCCGACCGGCCAGGGCGTCCCGACCGCCGTCCAGATCGCCAAGGGCGGCCTCGACGGACTCGATCGCCGGTTTCAGACGCAATAGCAGCTCCTCGCCGGCGGCCGTCGGCGCCAGCGACCGTGTCGTCCGATCGAGCAGCCGGATGCCGAGCTTGGTCTCGAGCGACCGCATCGCATGGCTGAGCGCGGATGCCGACAGGCCCAGCCGACTGGCGGCACGCGCGAAGCTGCCAGCTTCGACTATGGCCGCGAACACGGCCAGACCCGACCACAGGTCACGATCCATTGCTGAATATCCTTCAGCGACCCATGCGCCGAAACCTATCTAATCCTGTGCGTTCCCCGCGTCCATCTTACCGGTCAGACATTGCGAGGAAGACCGATGAACCTTGAAACCTACCGTCCGCTCGGCCGCTCCGGCCTGCTCGTCAGCCCGCTGGCGCTCGGCACGATGACGTTCGGTACGCCGCGCTGGGGCCTCGACGAAGCCGGCAGCCGCGCAGTCTTCGATCGCTATACCGAACTGGGTGGCAACTTCGTCGACACGGCAGACGTCTATGCCGGGGGCCGTTCGGAGGAGATGGTCGGCGCGTTCGTGGCCGAACGCTCCGCGCGCGATCGAACCGTCATTGCCACGAAGTCCGGGTTCGCGACGGGCCGCGGGTTCCATGCCGGCGGTAACGGCGCGCGCCATATCATCGCTTCGGTCGAAGCGTCGCTAGGGCGCCTTCGGACGGATTTCATCGATCTGTACTGGGTGCATGTATGGGACGGCATCACTCCGGCGGAGGAACTGTTGCGGACGATGACGAGCCTCGTCGCCTCGGGAAAAATCCGGTACTGGGGCATGTCCAACACGCCCGCCTGGTATGTTTCAGAGATTGCCACCCTTGCCCGGGTACACGGGCAGCCCGGCCCGATCGGGCTTCAGTATTTCTATTCGCTGGTCGAACGCGGTGTCGAAAGCGAACACATACCGCTTGCACGGTCGGCAGGCCTGGGCCTCGTGCCCTGGAGCCCGCTCGCCTATGGCCTGCTCACCGGCAAATACGACCGCGCAACCGTCGAGGCGGGACCCAAACGGCAAGGCGGCGTTCCCAACAAGGGCGATACGGACGGCGCCGCCCGACCCGAGACGGACAAGCGTCTCGATGGCGACAATCCGTTCGGCGACACGCTGTTTACCGATCGCAACTGGCAGATCCTCGACGTGCTGAAGCGTGTCGCCGACGATCTGGGCGAAACCCCGGCGCGGGTCGCGCTGGCGTGGGTCGTCGGCCGCCCCGGCGTCGCCTCGACACTAATGGGGGTCAGTCGAACTGAACAGGTAACCGACAACGCCGCCGCCCTCGACCTGACCCTCCCCCTCGATCAGCGCGCCGCACTTGATGCCGCCAGCGGCGGCAACCAGGCGTTCCTGTACGGATTGTTCGAGCCGGCCGCGCGCAACCAGATCGTGTTCGGAGGGGCCGACGTTCGTTACTGAGCGCCGCTGCTCCGGTGACAGGCCCCTTGCGATCGGCTCGCGTAATTGCGAGCATGACCGCAAATGGGGGACGATATGATGATCAAGGCATTGCTGCTCGGGCTGACAACCATCGCTGCGGCGCCCGCGCTGGCGCAGGCGACGCCGACGACGCAGAAGACGGTCACCTACATCCAGGCCGGCACGCTGCTGGACCGGCCCGGCCAGCCACCGCGCGGCAATACCACCGTGATCGTTCGCGACGGCAAAGTCGCCGAGCTGCGCGATGGCTTCGTTCCGCCCGAGCAGGGCGCGACGCTGATCGACCTGCGGAACGCCTTCGTCCTGCCCGGGCTGGTCGATATGCACGTGCACCTGTGGGGTATCGGCGGCGATCCGATGCGCGCACGGCTGGAGGCGCTCAACCGCGACCGGTTCGACGACGAGATGACCGCCGTCGCGAACGCCCGTACGACCTTGCTCGCCGGGTTCACCTCAGTCCGCGATCTCGGCGGCGACCCCAGGGGGATCCGAGCGCTGCGCGACGCGATCGACGCCGGGACCGTGGAAGGGCCGAGCATTACCAACGCGGGCGAGATGATCTCGGTTACCGGCGGGCACGGCGACAGCGGCAACGGGCTTGCCGAGGAGTTCGCCGACATGGTGCATGCCAAGGAAGTGAACCTTTGCGACGGGCCGGACGATTGTCGCCGGGCCGTACGTGCGCAGGTCGCGCTGGGCGCTCGCGTCATCAAGTTCGCCGCGACCGGTGGCGTCCTGTCCAACGTCAGCGGTGGCCTCGGTCGGGCGATGACGCCGGACGAGATGCGGGCGATCATCGAGACGGCGCACACGCTCGGCCGCAAGGTCGCCGCGCACAGCCATGCCGCGGAGGGCACGAAGGCGGCGTTGGAAGCGGGTGTGGATTCGATCGAGCACGGCACCTTCCTCGACGAAGACACGATCAAGCTGTTCAAGGCCAAGGGCGCCTATCTGGTACCCACCGAGATCGCCCCGGTTGCAGCGCTGGCCCAGGCGCGGGGCGGTGCCTTGCCGGCTGCCACGATCGTCAAGGCGGAAGCCGCCGCCGCCGCGATGGCCGCCAACCACCGACGCGCCTATGCCGCGGGGGTCAAGGTCGCCTTCGGAACCGACACCGGCGTCTCGAAGCACGGCGACAATGCGACGGAGTTCGCGCTGCTGGTGAAGAACGGCCTGACACCCGCGCAGGCGATCACCGCCGCGACGGTGGGCGCCGCCGACCTGCTCGGCCGCGACGACATCGGCACGCTCGCACCAGGCAAGACCGCCGACATCATCGCCGTCGCCGGCTCACCACTGCAGGACGTCACCCGCCTGGAGACGGTCGGGTTCGTCATGCATCGCGGCATGGTAGCGAAGGCGTGGCCGGATAACCGCTGAGGACGGGAATTTGCAGGCCATCGTCGGCAGAGCGTCGTGATCCCCCGCCCCTGCCGACTTAGCCGTCAGGGGCGAACACACCGTAGCGTTCCCGCCATGCGGCGACCTCGTCCTGCAAATGCACAGGCGCCGGATCACCGGAGATGACGAGACGAGCGACGTCGTTGTCCGGATGCATGAGCATCTTCTTCGATCCGTCGCTGAACCATACGGGGACAAGTTGATCGCACACCGTGTCCAACACGGTGGCAGCCATGCCATTTTCGATCGCGCTGCTGCCGGCCAGCAAACGGACGTGGATCGAGACGCCTTCGAAGCAATTCTGCGGCGCCTGGACGAAGTTGAGCGAGACGAGGACGCCGGACCGGTCGGGCCGCGCCTCCTGGGGCAGGCTGGCGATCCTTCGCCATGCGCAGAACCATGTCCGGCATATCCGGGGGCGGTCGGGATGGATACCGCACCCATGTCCTGCAAGATGGACGCACGGCGTTCCTGCGGGCTTGGCGAAATCGGGCGTATCTACCGTCAGTTCGGTGCAGCACGCCGTGCAATCGCCGCACCCACGATCCGCCAGAACCGGTCCCAGCAGCGTGGTTTCCAGGTCGGCCTCAGTGTCCATGCGCTTCCGGCTTGCTGCGTCGATCCGCCGAGACGGCCGGGTCGCAAGCGTGCGACCTCCCGCATGCCATGCGGTCCACGCCTCAATTCCCGTCGGAGTCGACCGTGAAGACCATCGGCTTGCCTCGCGACTGTGGCTCCCATCCCGCCAGTAACGCGGCGCGCACGCCACGCGAGATCGTCGCGTCGTCGATCTGCAACCGACCGCGTGGCAACCCCTTCAGCAAGCGTTTCGGCGCCGGAAATTCCAGCAGCGCTTCGCGCTTCGTATCTTGCTCCTGGAGGGAAATCGTCATGCCCTTCCAACCGGCGTCATCCGACCATTGCGGCTCGCGCTGAAGTTGCCAATCATATTGGATGCCGTCGACCTCGACGGTACCGGTATTGCTGCGGATGTTCGACATGGCGGCGGCCATAGCACGCCTGCCCCGCCATGCCACGCGTTCGGCCGCCAGCCGGTACGCGGCAGGCATGCTCGCACGCAGCGCCCGATCCGTGCACCGCTCAGGGGTTGCGATCATTCGGAACGACTTTGCCACGCCTGGAAACCGGATCGTTGCATTCGCATGCCACAATTACCAGGCCGCTATCGGTCGTCTTTCACTGCACGGCGAGTCAGGCCGGAATGCCGCACGCTTACGATCGCCTGCCATCGTCAGGGCTGGCCGACCGGCTGCCATCGACTTACCTCAGATGGCGTACCGCACCGGCCAGCCGGTACGCCGCAGCGACGACCTCATCGTCGAGCGCGAGCAGCGCTGAACGATCCGCGTCGACGTGCTCGGCTTCGTGCAGGACAACCTGACCGGGTACGACAACGATCTGCGCCAGGCCTGGGTCCGGGTGTCCCAGCGCCAGGTCAGCCCCGACGAAAACCAACCGCCGCGGTGATCGCCCGTCAGCCTACACCGTCTCGGTATCGTTCGGCGTCACTATGGTACGACCGTCACCTCGGTCGGGCCGGATCGGGCCATGAGCCGGATGGGGATCTACCCACTACCGAAGCGATGCGAGCGTCGATCGAATAGCACGCGCCTGCCGACGGCACCGCCGCCGAACCACTTCGCGATACCTCCCGCCCCGCATCGAACGGCTTGACGATCACGACCCGCATCGCGCGGATCAGGTTCGTCATCATCGTCATCCGCCGATTGAGCGCGGCATAGTCCTGCGCCCGGCCGACCGCTTCGACATAACCGTCGAAATGATCGGTCCCCTCGGAAAAATAGGCCAGATCCTCGCCGGGCAGGTTCAGGAACCACTTGCGCATGCCCTGCTTCGCCAACTCGACGAAGAACGTGCGATCGCATTGCCAACGCCGCGCGAGCCCCGGTGAAGCATCACCTAAACCCGCTGTTCGGTATCCAGGCAGACTTCGATGAAGTGGTTGCCGGTGCCGAGCGTGCCGAGGTGGACCGGATTGTTGGCCTTACCCAGCTTTAAATTTGGCGACAATCTGCCCGAAACGCCCGGCAAGCGTCGCCCATGCCTCGACGATCGCCGCACGCGGATCCCCCGACGATTTCTGATCGCGTTTACCCATCGTGACGTCGCGGCCGACCGGCACCGCACGTTCGATCGCGGCGCGTACCCCCTCCAGATTGTCGGGCAGGTCGCCGGCGGTCAGCGATGTCCGCGCCGCCATCATGCCGCAGCCGATGTCGACGTCGACCGCCGCAAGGATTACCGCGCCCTTGGTCGCAACGACCGAGCCGACGGTGGCGCCGTTACCGACATGCACGTCGGATATCACGGCAACGTGCCTGAAGGCGAACGGCATCCGCGCCGCGCTGGCCAGCCGAGCTCGCGCCTTGGCGTCGACCGGCGCGCCGCGTGTTCACATCTTGATCAATACGCCGCCCTCTACGGTCGTTACGTCATGGTTCGTCATCGTCGTCGTCATGGGTATTCTGGTCGCGGATTGGGGAGCTGACCTGATTACCGCCGTTTCGTTGGCCTCAACGGCAGCCAATTGGGTAGGCGATGCGTTTGATGGACAACTTCTCGACTACTAATTCACTAGAGAAGTGATTTTAATATTACGGAAATGCATCCACATTGGGAATGCATCGATGCATCTTGTTGACTGGCCTTCAAACACTGGTGTTGGCCTGGATGTATGCGGCTGTCCGCTCGGATACGCTCGTCGCATCGCTTGGAATATGTGATATACGATGCATCGAACGATTGGCTAGCAAGGCAAATGTCTACTCCGAGCCCATTCGCATCGGCTGATGCGATCAATCCGCAACAGTTTCTCCAGGCTCGCGGCGCTAGCTTGCTGGCATGGGGCGTAAAGCGGGTTGCCTTGCGTGAAGCGGCCCCGCAACTCGAGCGCTTTGATGGCGAACAAGCCGGCAGTTGGGCTACCGTATGGCGGTCGCTCTCAAAACGCGCGGAGGCGCGGGGCGACCAGCTTGGAGCGGCGCTGAACCTGGGCGTTGCGCGCCTGTCGCTGATGGGTACGCCGAGCGAGGTGGCGATCCTTGCAGAGCAACGACGCTGTTTTATCGCAGCACTCTCGTCATTCGCGACGCCTGTCGAACAGCGTGTGATCTCGATCGGCGGTTCCGAAGCAACTGCGGCGACGCCGGTCTATTATTATCCGGCGAAAGCTAACCCTCCAGCCGCACTAATCCTATTGTCGGGCGGGCTTGATACGTACAAGGTCGAGTTGCACCAGATGGCGGTGAAGCTGGCACGCGCAACCGGCTACGCCATCGCAACGGTAGACATGCCGGGAACGGGAGAGACCCCTGTCCCGCTTACCCTCGATGCTCACCAATGGTATCGCGCGATGCTCGACGCGCTCCCTGCTGCGGGCACGAAGGGGGTGATTGGGGTCAGCTTCGCCGGGTATTGGGCGGCCAAGTTGGCATTGACCCACCAAGTCGATTTCGCGGTCGACCTGGGCGGTCCGGTTGACGCGCGCAATCGCGCCAAGGCGCGGCTCGACGAAGAACCACCCGAGATGCGGTTCCTGATCGAACGCCTGATTGCGTCGGGCCGGACCTTCGCCACCACCAGCCTGGCGCTGCTCGAGGGCATGTCGATGGGTCGGCACGGCGATCTCGACGTTCAGTCGGTGGCGCCGCTGCTCGTGCTCAACGGCTGCGACGACCCTTATGTCGATCGCGAGGACACGACGGTTTTCCGAAACTTCGCCGGTGCCAAAGTGGTACTGCTGGCCCGATCCGGCCACTGCAGCGTGGAGCGTCCCGGCATGCTTGGCACGCTGCTCGCCAGCTGGCTGCTCGACCGCGTCAGTCGCCCACGGATCGGCGGACTGGCCACCCGTGCCGTGTTCGCCACCGCCGCACGCCTGGCCTGACACAGGTCAGCAGCGGAGCAGTTCCGCAGCCATCAGCGTCCGCCCAGCTGTCGAAAAGCCTGCGCCCAAGCGAGCCGGGATAGCCAGAAGCACATTGCCTGGACGACCACTCCGGCCACGCCGAGCCATATCAGCGCCGTCGCCGCGCCGAGTCCGCTCGGCAGCAGCGTTGTCAGCCAAACGGGAACACCGGCCAGCAGCAGGTAGCCGAGCAGCAGCAACTCGCCGACGACGACATAGCGTATCACGCGGCCCACCGTCCCCAGAATACCGCTCACGGTGCGCAGCATCGGGCTGAACGACGCGGTGATCAGCTCACCGGGCCGCGCATAGCGGTCGATGATCCTCGACAGGTCGGGAAGCCGTCGCAACAGTTCGAACGCCTGCATCTGCAACTGCGCGCCACCGTCGGCCAGACTGTCACGGCTCGCCTTGCTCCGCGCACGCCGGAACCGGTCCAGCAGATAGGCATGCATGAGGTCGATGACGTTGAAGTCGGGATCGAGCTCGCGCGCGACATGATCGAGTACCAGAAAGGTACGGTAGTAGCGTACCGCCAGTGGCTCGAAGCTCAATCCGCAGTCACGCGCCGCTTCGAAATTGTTGAGCAGCAAGACCGATGCACTCCGCTCGTCCGCTTGGAACGGCTCGAGTTGTGCCAGCAGCCAGTCATTGATGTTCCGATCGAAACGCCGCCGGAACTCGCGCAACCGCGCATCGGGCGGCACGTGCAGCACGCGCAGGATCGCTTCGAATGCGGCGTCGAGATCTTGCCGCTGGACTGCCGCGAGCAGGCCGAGCTGGTTAAGCTGCAAATCGCTGCTGAGCGTGCCGACGATGCCGAAGTCGATCAGTCCGACCCGGCCGTCGGCGAGCACGCATAGATTGCCGGGATGCGGATCGGCATGGAAGATGCCGAATTCGAAGATCTGGCGAAGCAGGGCATGCGCGAGCTGGCGGGCCGCTTCCTGCCGGACGGCAAGTGGCAAGCGCTGTCGGGTATCGGGACCGATTGCCGTGACCCAAACACCCTCCAGATACGTGCTGACCAGCACCCGCGCAGTGGTCAGCGACCATTCGACACGCGGGATGAAAATGCCCGGCGTGTCGGCGTGCTGCTGCCGCAGCCAGGTCATCACCCGCGCTTCGCGGCGATAGTCGAGTTCATCGCGCGTCCAGGCGGCGAAGTCGGCGACGAAGTCCGATACGTTGAACCGGCGCATGCGCCCGGTCAGGTCCATCACCGTGGCAAAGATCCGCAACAGTGCCAAATCGGCAACGACAAGGCGATCGATTCCGCGGCGCTGGACCTTCACCGCGACCTCTGCGCCCGATGCGAGCACCGCGCGGTAGACGACCCCGAAGGATGCGGCACCGATCGGCACTGGATCGAACCTGACGAACGCTGCGTCGAGACTGTCTGCCCCCAGCTCCTCGCACAGGGTCTGCCTGCTCGCCGCCAGCGCCTCGGGCGGTACGGAATCGAGCAGGCTTTCGAGCGCGCGGGTCAGTCCACGCGGCAGGAGATCGGGACGCATCGCCAGCAATTGGCCGAATTTAATGTAGACGCCACCCAGCCGCTGAAACCCGCCGACGAGGATTTGGCCGTAGCGGAACTGTGCCGCTTCGTCGCGCGGACGGCCATGGCGAAGCCTGAGCCATGCCAGGCTGAACGCGCAGGTCAGCGCCACCGTGAGCGCCTGGGCCAGGCGCGATAGTTGGAACGCTCTCACGCGCTCAGGACAGCCGGGCCGTGATGCGGGACGGCCGATCCGGTCGATACGAGATCATAACAGGATCGGCCGCTGCCACGCTTGCCTCCTAGGTCAATCGACCGCGGAGTCGCTGACGGGCGCGCTGTTGGGCGCGCTATCGGGGCGCTGCGTCGCCCTCGCGCGCGGCGACGATCGCGTTGCGGCGGCGCCGATCTCGTCGACGACCCGGGTCGCGTCCTGAATGCCGTCACCGAACGCCGTCGCGACCCGTCGCCCGCGGTCGCCCGAACGCCCGCGCCCATATTCGCGGGGGGACGCATCGCGAATGTCGTCCTCGTCGTCGACGGTGGCCTGTCGGGGCTGGCCGGCGTTCGTCAGCGTGTTGCCGACCACGTCGAACAGGCCGCCGATGACGCGCATCCGCGCATCCATCATCGAAAAACCGAAATCGACAATGTTAGGCGCCACGTTACCGGCATTGTAATAGGATTTACGGCGCGGCTGTTCGGTTTCGTTCAGGGGCCGCTGGCGGCCGAAATCATCGCGCGAGACACGTTCGTCAGTCATGATACTTCTCCTCGAATGAGTTGATTGGACGGTAGTGCCCTGGACAGGGTTCGGGTGAAGAAGGCCGCCGCATCGGCGCGGACGGCATCGGCGTGGCCGGTGCAGCAATGATCGCCGGTCGGCTCGACGATCAGCGTCACGTCGCGGTCTGGTATGCCGGCGAGCATTTGGTCTCTCAGCCATTCCTTGTCGCGTACGGAGACGATCGGATCGCGCGCACCGTGCATGATGCGGATCGGCGCATCGGTTGCCTTCCAGTCGAAGCCTTCGCGCAGCGAGAACAAACGGTCGTGCGCCACGACCTCGTCGGGGTTGCTGACGCCGAAAACCTGGCAGAACTTGCTCTTCAGGTGGAACGGCAACCGGCTGAAGTCGGAGGTGTCGATCGGACCGCCGAGATCATAGAGTGCGGCGATCCTTGGCTCGGCGGCAGCGGCGCGGTGGATCCAGAACCCGCCCCAGCTGACCCCGACCACCCCAACGGCGCTGGCGTGCTCGCCGAGCACTTCGCCCAGCGCGTCGATCGCGGCGCCTATCCAGTGGTGGAAGTCGGCGGTCCAGAACAACCGGTCGAGGATCAGCGCTTCGCCCTGGCCGGGACCGTCGACGCTGAGAACGGCAAAGCCCCGGTCGACCAGGAACAGCTCGGTGGCGAGGTGCTCTTCCTTGGTATCGTCCATACCGTGGACGAGGATTATCGCAGGGCCGATGCCGCCTGCGGGCAGATGGAGGTTCCCCCATAGCGTCGCCTCGCCCCACGGGATCGGCAGACGTCGGTAACGATCGCCGAACGCGAGCGTCTCGGCCGCCGCATAGCTGTCGCGCGACGTGCGGTAGAGCGCCGCTTTGCGCTCGTCGAGCGCGAGGCAACCCCACTGCGCAAGCGACGCGACCGCGCAGATGCGCCGATGATGATCGATTTGTGCCTGGCGGTCGGCGGGAATGGGCTCATCGACCAGCTGAGCCACGATCGGTGTGGCCGCGTCGGGCCAGTTCGCCAGTCCATCGATGCTTTCGAGAAACTGCTGCAGCGTCTCCTCGGGCACGCCCATCGCACGCCAGCGGTTCCAGAACGGCTTCAACACGGTCTTGACCCCGATGAGCCGCGACAGCGAATAGACCGACCGACTGATGACATGGTCTAGAAACGTGTAGGAACCGGTGTCGCTGAGGTTCTTCATGACCGCCCCTTCGCGGCAAGGCCGATCTCTGTGCGCTCCGCCGCAAAGCCGATCTCCGCGCGCGCCGCGGTCAGGCCAGTCTCCGCAGGCGCCGCGGCAGGCGCGGTCTCCTTGCGCTTTGCGGCTAGGCCGATCTCGGCGCGCTCCTTGTCGCTGAGCCGGATCAGCAACGCCCCCAGCTCGACCGCTGTGGCGTCGAGTGGCGCTTCCTCGGCTCGCGTGCCCGTCAGCCGCTGCTCGTTGGCCTCGATCAGCTGGTAGAGATCGAACCCGAAACGGTGGCGCATCACATGGCGGCCGAGCTCGTTGATCATGCAGTTCGAGCTGCACATGCCCGTATTGCCGGGCGGGTCCCAACCGATCGCGCGCAGCGACGCGATCTGTTCAGTATAGGGCGGCCGATCGACGAACTCGTAGAACGGCACCAGAACAGTTGCGCTCGGGGCCGGCGTCAAGGCCGCGGCACGCTCGGGCATCGTCGTGGCGACGAGATCGCGGAAGCGTTCCACGAACTTCTCCGACATGTCGTCGAGCCGGGGCAGTCGTCGCGCGCTCAGCGCGGGCTGGCCGTGGAGATCGAGTCGGTTCTGGCCTTTCTGCGTGCCGATGAAGCAGAGCGGAATATGCCGCTCGGCGGCGAACAGCGAGGCCTGGGTGGCGATCGTCGAGAAACAGGGCCAGCAGGCCGACCCGTAGGTCATTGCCGATCGCGTGGTGTCGGGATCGTCGCCCGGCTTGATCGAAAAACCGAGCCGGAACAGCTGATCCATATGCGCCTTACCCGGCCGGTCGATCACGAAATCGACCCCGAGCTGGTCGCAGACGCGCCGCGCATTGGTCATCGCGGCGGGCGATTGATAGCCCTGGTCGAGCATCCACGCGACAACCCGCAGCCCGCGGCCGGCCAGATCCTTCAGCATGAAGGAACTGTCCTTGCCACCGCTGTAGAGCACCATGATGTCGTGCGTCGCACGCGGGTCGGGACGCGGTGTATCGGCGATCAACGCGAGCAGTTGCCCGAGTGCGGTGGTGCGGATCAGCGGCGTGCGCGACAGCAGCTGCGCCACTGCTCGTACCGCGCGACGGTCGTGGCGATAGACGTCGAGCAGCCGATCGAGCAGCCAGGGCGGGGCCTCAGGCGACGAATGGTCCGCGGCCGCCTCCGCGCCGCTGCAGACCGCGCAGCGCAGTTCGGCAGGTGCCGCGTCGAGCACCGTCCCGTGGCGGGCGAACGCTTCATAGGCGAGCGGCATCCCACAGATGCTACAGGTCGCGGTGACCGGCGCGGTCATGACGCCACCGCATGCGACATCGCCACGTCGCCATTCCAGCGCAGATCCTCGACCGGCAAGCGGTGGATACCACATTGCAGCGGCGGGATAGTCAGACCGTGGCGATCGAACGCATCCTGGTAGATCAGCAATGTCTCCAGTGTCGGTTCGCCGACCACCATCGGCAACGCCGGCTCGATGGTCCGGAGCAGTCCCTCCGTCAGACAGGACCACGACGTGTGGCTCCGGCCCTCCCGCATATCGACGAAATCGAACGGGAAGGACGAGGCGAAACCCAACGAGCTGCAATCGACGAGGCCGGCATCGCACGGTACGATATCGCCCCGTGTCGCGCATCGTTGCCATGCCGCCTCGCGTGACCAGCAATAGGGCTGGCTGTCGTCGACCAGAACCGTTCCCGGTGCGACGCGGTCGATATCGAGAACATAGGGCGTGGAGACCGCACTGATCACCGCGTCCGCGGCATAACACGCGCTCGTTTCGATCAGCTCGCCCCGCAGCGTCGTCAGCTCGATAGAACTGGCGATGCCGTTGGCCTGCAGGGTCGCAGCGATGCCGCGCAGGTGATCGGCGCGGCGCGGCGTATCGATCAGGACGATTTCGGCCGGGCGCTCACTCCCGTATGCAAGCAGTCGACCGACCGCGGCGCCAACGCTGCCAACGCCGAGCAGGGCGACGCGCATGCTGGTCATGTCGCGCCCGGTATCGTCGATCGCGCGTCGGAAGGCGCGGACTACGGAGCAGGCGGTCGCAGCGTGGCCGGTGGTGATCGTCAAACCGAGGTCGGCGCAGGCGTCGGCGATCCGCCGACCATAGCCGGTCAGTGCGCCAGTCAGCCCGCCCAGGCATACAATTCGCGCGCCGGTTCGTGCAGCGAGTTCCAACCCTTCGCGCTCCAGCGTCTGCCGGCACCGCTGGCGCTCGACAGGATCGATGATATCGGCGGCGAACATCGGCAGAAAGAGCAGCCCCGCCGAAAAGCGGGGAGCGACGATCACCTCACCGATGATCGGGCGCACGTGCCGAACCAGTTCACGCCGCTCGGCAAGCGAAAGCGCCGTGCTCCATTCGAACAGCCTCGGCAGGTCGTACTCATCACGGGGATGCGTGAGCAGGACAACGTCAAGTCGGGCGGGATTCGCCTTGTCTGCCCCGTCGCGTCGCCAATCGCTATACGCGTTCGGACCCAGCCACGGCGGCCCATACCCTATCCGACTAAAATCATGCATCTTGCTCATCTCCAGAAGAGGAACAATACAGTAAGATAAGATTGGCAATTCGACTCGGACAACAGTTCATAACACACACGAATTCTTTTGCGCGCAAAAAATCGGCAGCAATTTTACCATCAAACGATATTATCATGTGATCTCATGCATATTACCCCGAAGGCTTGTTGTAGATTCATAATTTCCCGCGCTGTTATCGCGATTTATCAATCGATAAATACTGACCACTGCGCACTGACGATTAGAATAATGAACCAATTTGATCGACGATAACCTGCCTATAGCAGTCTAGCGATCGCAAGCCTGCGAGTGACGAGTTGCGGTTTGGTCGGTCGTTAGATCCCGCCCCGCAACCCAAAGGCTACGTCCGCGTATCCTCATCCGATTCTTTCGACACCAATGCAGGTCGGTATTATCCGACGACCCGCTCCTTCGTCATTTGCATCAGCGCCACCTGCCGACAGTGATTATGCAGCATGAATGTAGACTTAGTGGCAGACGTTCGTCGGCTTCATGTGCCTGACTTTCCCGACAATCGGTCCCGCCTTCGGGCGCCATCCACGCACACCCGGTTGTCAGCGACGATGGAACACGCCGTCCTGAGATTCCTGATCAACATTTGTCTTCGCGCGCTTCCCGCGCACCCGTGTAGGAATCGACATTACCCCGGCGGCCGTAATGAGAGGCTACGAACGCCAACGAGCAACGATGCCGCGTCGAAAACATTGCAACCACGCCTTCTCGTCACGACGAGCCGCATTTCCCGCAATTCAATACTCTACTCAGCGCCGGAGCTTGATGCTTCAGCCACGAGAGCAGCGCCTCGCTGTTTCTTGCCATGCTTGCTCACGTTTAAACGCATCCGCACACAAATCGAAATTCGGCGCGGACGTCAATGCAGGACTGTGGGGACTGGGATAAGGCTCAATAGCGCAACGTGATCATGGGCCGCTGCCGCGCCCGTCCAGCCGCCGCCTTCCGGCACACCGGCAGTGCGGATCCAGATGGCGGCGCCCTCGTTCTTAGCCTCGTACATCAGTCGATCGGCAAGGCCGACATGGACTTTGTCGATAGCGGTTTCGTTCGGGTTCAACACTATAGCGCCGATGCTGCAGCCCAGAGCGAACGGCGCCTGCATGCAGTTCATCCGCAAATGCAGCGTCTTGGCGAGGCCATAGCCTTCGGCTTCACTGTCGACCGGCAAAAACAACAGAAATTCATCGCCTCCGATGCGGGCGAACACGTCGCCCGATCTTAGCAAGTGACGTACTCCGCTGGCGAAGGCCTGTAGCGCTTCGTCCCCCGCAGCATGCCCGTGGCGGTCGTTGATCTGCTTGAACCCGTCGAGGTCGACATAGGCGAGTATGCCCCACGCCCGATGCCTCGCGGCCGCAGTGGCATCGTCGTAAAAAGCCTGCTCGTTTACGAGCCCGGTCAAGGGATCGATACGCGCGCGGTTCCATTCGCGATCGTGCGATCGGCGCGTGCCGGACATCAACACGATGATGATCGTCACTGCCAAAACCCGCATGATCAGGTTCCAGGCGATCGCAGTGTGACCAAGCGGATAAGCCTCCAGCCCGTTCGCGGCCAGCGATACCGCCACGCACGCAACGCTGGTCAGCGCAGCCTCGCGCCAGCCTAAGGTCCAGGCGGGCAGGCAGATGATCAGTAGGTAGATTGGCCCGAACCATAGGGCATCTCCGGTCGCACAATCGGCGAGTCCGGCGACTACGACGGCTGCAGCGGTCACGGTGCGGGCCTGGGCAAGCGAGAGCGCGGCCGACCAAGCAATTAGAGCGTCCAGCCGGACATGCCAGCGCTGGGCGGGCGGCATCGTTCGAGGCCACGAAGGTAGATCCATTCGCTGCCGTAACGATAAAAACGTGAAGCATGCGTTACAAAAGCCGCATCGGGCCGATTTAAGTGAAAGGGCTGTATTTATCTGCCCTTTTGGCCAACCGCGATCCATTGATCCAAAATACCGGCCCGATCATCGAATTCCCGAGCCTCGATCGCTGATGGGTCGATCCGCCATCCTTTTCGGCGTCCAAGGAAGCCGACGGCGAGAAGGGCTACAGCTGGACGAACATAATCAGCGTGATCGCAAAAGCGGAATACTTCTACGCGCTACGTATTTGCTTTATACTTGCAACCCGTCCCTACGTTGCTTTGGCATAGGCCAGCGTCCAAACTTTCGAGCATACCCATGAAAACGACTGTACGTTTCCTACTTGCCCGTGTCGCTTTCACCAACGCTGGACCATAGCGGACTCATGGTCGAGGCCGCGGCTGACGGTCTCGGAATCGCGTTCGTGCCGGAGTCCGCCGCACGACCGGCGTTGAACGCAGGGGTGCCTGCAGATCTTGCTAGAGGACTGGCCCCCCGGACTGCCCGGACCCTCTCTACTATCCGGGAGATCGCCATGTGCCCCCTGCCCTGCGGGCGTTCATCGATGTGCTTCGAGAAGCGGTGCCGGTCTGAGCCAGTTCGCAGTTACTGAGTATCGACGCCCGGCCCACGCTCCGACCGAACCTGCGGCTTACTGGGAAGGATATCAGAGACGAGCGGATAGGACTGGGATCTTGTCGATGCGCGTCGTCCATGCCGGAGACCGGTTATCCGACCGCGCCTGCCAGGCGCGCTTGAAGCCCCAAGTTGCCAGAACCGCGGTGAACCGGCTAACCGCCCGTTCCGCCTCGTCCAAGGCGGTCATCCGGATGCGATCGGGGATGAAATCTCGGATTCGGTCGTCTCGCGGAACGGCGAATCCATCGAACAGCGGGAGCGGGACTATGGTGTGCCCCGCTCGAGCGTTCTCCAAATCCACGGATCGTCCAGCAGGCGGGCCGGAAAGTGCCAGAGATTAGGCTCCGCCGTCCAAAGGGTTCAGTCCCGCACCCGTTGCAGCTTCGCAGATGCACTGCCAAGCTCGACCTCCAGCACATCCGCCTTTGCGTCCAACGCCCTTGCCTGAAAGTCGAACGGCTCAACGTCACTAGGGTAGTAGGTGAAGCGATAGCTGTTCGGTCCGCGGGCCTTCATAACGAACGACGCGAGTTCCTTGCCGTCGGCATCTCGCTGAATGCTCACCTCCCCCACTATCAGCCCGTCTCCCAGCCCGGCCTCGCTCTTGCCATCGCTCATGTATAAATACCGGCGGCGTTTGGCCACGTCACGCCAAGGCCCTCAGCGGGCGAGCCGTCCGGCAACTGTGCAACGACGCGCAAGGCGACGCTCGGGTCACGCGTGGGCGCCCCCGCTTGCTCAAACCTTACTGGTCCGGGCTTGTTGTAGATGTGGACGCGACTGCCCCGGACAATCCAAAGACCAACCGCGCGGCCGGCGTTGACCTGGTAACGGGCGCTACCGTCTG
>Ga0247813_10000943_pt1 | contig 23330 bp, 17 predicted proteins | sample UWRJL169409C1_FD_180719 | JGI IMG/M metagenome (GOLD analysis project Ga0247813, IMG submission 180719) | Plant litter microbial communities from Arlington Agricultural Research Station in Wisconsin, United States - UWRJ-L169-409C-1 | ecosystem: Environmental > Terrestrial > Plant litter >...
ATTGCGTAACCAGTTACATAATCGATTACAATATAATAACATTACAAATATGAACTTCTTTGATAAAGTAGGCACAGTAGCCATAGGAAGCAGACTTCGCATGTTAACGGAAAAAATAACTGAAGACGCTTCCCACATTTATGAACTTTATAATATAAACATGCAGCCTAAATGGTTTCCTGTTTTCTATGTAATTTCCCAGGGAGAAGAAAAAACTGTTACAGAGATTGCAAAAGAAATTGGTCACTCCCATCCTTCAGTGAGCAAGATTATCAGTGAAATGGTTGCCAAAGGTCTTGTTGCTGAAAAAAAAGACAAAACAGATGGCAGGCGAAATATGATCAGCCTTTCTAAAAAAGGGAAGGAAATTACGGTCAGGATCCAGGATCAGTATGCTGATATAGAAAGTGCAATAGGGGGAATTACTAAACAGGCAACGCACGATCTTTGGAAAGCGATAGAGGAGTGGGAATTCATCCTTGAACAACAATCGCTGTTGAACCGTGTAAAGGACCAGCTAAAGATTCGTGAAAGTAAAAAAGTTCAGATCGTAGATTATCAGCCGCAATATCGCGTTGCCTATAAAGCACTTAATGAAGAATGGATTTCAAAGTATTTTAAAATGGAGGAGGCGGACTATAAGGCGCTGGACAATCCTGAGGAATATATATTGAATAACGGAGGTTATATTTACGTAGCGCTCTATAATAACCAGCCAATTGGCGTATGTGCCCTGATTAAAAGAGACGATCCTGAATATGAATATGAACTGGCTAAAATGGCTGTTTCACCAATAGCACAAGGAAAAAGTGTGGGCTTTTTATTAGCACAGGCTGTGATCGATAAAGCAAGAGCCATAGGTGCCGCAAAATTATACCTGGAGAGTAACACCTCATTAAAGCCGGCTATCAATTTATATCATAAATTGGGCTTTAATAAAGTTGCAGGCAGGGCTACACCCTATGAACGTGCGAATATCCAGATGGAACTCTTGTTATCATAAATTTTTTACAGCTGTTTCTGTATACAATAGCCACTTTTGCAAAACAGCGGCTATTGTTTCTTCTACAAATGGTTTGGTAATCAAATCATCCATGCCGGCAGCGATACATCTCTCCAATTCATCTTTAACATTACCAGCCGTAAGTGCAATAATTGGTATATGTTGTTCGCCATTCAGGTGCCTGATCTGTTGTGTGGCTTCATAGCCATTTAAAACCGGCATCTGAATATCCATCAAAATCAAGTCAGGCATATTTTTTTCACAATACCGTAAAGCTTCCAGTCCGTTATTCACCTCTATAACCCGCGCATTTTCAAATGTCCTTCTGATAATTGTTCTCGCCAGAATCAGGTTGATCAGATTATCATCAGCTACTAAAATCGATATTCCTGCTTTTGAGGGTTCCTCAATTTCATTTACAATATCAGCGGCATCTTCCTTTGTCTCATGGTCATGTATATGTGCTAACAATTCATAAAGCTCAGCCATCTTCACGGGTTTAACTAACCTTTGTCTCACCTCCAATTCTTCTGCTTCCTTTATCATTCTCTCACTGTCGGACGAACTGCACATCAGGATTGTGGGTTGCGGCTCTTGTATGTATCTGGAATTCTCCCTGATTTTTCTGATGGTCTCCAGACCATCCATATCCGGCATATGATAATCCATTAATATCGCATCAAATTTTTCGCCGGAATTGAGTAATTTCAGTGCTTCTTCCCCACTTTCCACTGCCGTTGTCCTAATATTCTTAATCAGCAGCATCTGATCAAGGATCAATCTGTTATTGCTATTATCATCCACAACCAATACCTTTTTGATCAACTTTATCCTCTTTCTCTGTTTGGAGTTGAGATAAGACGATTTAACATTTATATCAAAAAAGAACACACTTCCTTCACCAGGTGTACTATACAGCTGCAACCGACTACCCATCAAGCCGAGTAATTTGTTATTGATCGAAAGGCCAAGACCCGTACCCCCATATTTTTTGGTGGTCGATCCATCTTCCTGTGCAAATGCATTAAAAATCTTCTCCTGATTTTCTGCGCGGATTCCAATACCGGTATCTCTCACACTAAAACGCATTCTGGTATTTTCCCCGTGACCATTCAAAACTTCAATCTTTAGCTCTATCTCCCCTGATGCGGTAAATTTCACGGCATTCCCCAGAAGATTAATGAGAATCTGCTTTAACCTCACAGCATCTACCCATATTAATCCGGGCAGATCAGGTTGTAGGTTTAACAATAGTTCCAGTCCTTTTTTCTGCACCTGGTAAGTAATAATATCGGTTGCCTGATTACTGAGCTTATACAAATCAGTTTCCTCAATATCGAGTTCCAGTTTTCCCGCCTCAATTTTAGAAAAATCAAGGATATCATTAATAATATCAAGTAATGAATTAGCTGATTCATTCACAATTGACAAATACTGATCCTGTGTTTCCGATAATTTAGTTTTTAAGACCAGATCTGTAAAACCGATGATTCCATTTAATGGTGTCCTAATCTCATGACTCATGTTCGCAAGAAAATCGGACTTTGCTATACTAGCTTCTTCAGCTAATCTTTTGGCCTCCTTAAGCTCATTTTTTTGCTTAACATTTTCAGTAATATTCAAGGTAAAGATCATTAACCCGCCTATCTTTCCATCCGATTCATACCAGGGCCGCATTTCCCATGAAATATGCTGAACAACGCCCGGCCTGTCACTGAGATGAATCTCTTCCTCCATCCGCTCGGTAGCACCAGCCAGAATCCTTTGGTGTCTGGCCCTCCGCGCATCATCCACAATTAGAAACCAATCATAATAAGAACTACCCGGAACAGCCTTGCCTAACAGTTTATATTCTTCTATCCAACGGTCGCTGACAGCCACGTAATTCATATCATTGTCCAGCATGGCAACAGCAGCAGGCACATTTTCTACAAACGATGACAGAATGGCCTTATCACGTAAAGCTTCAATTTCAGCTTTTTTTACCTTATCTATATCCTGAAAAGACCCATATAAACGTGTACATATACCCTGATCACAAAATGCATGTCCAATAGTCTTTATCCATTTATCGCTCCCTGAATTGGTTCTGATCTGTAATTCCAGTTCCCAGGACTTCCCGCTGAGCTTACTCTCGGCAATCGCTTTTATAATCTTATCCCGGTCCTCACCTTCTTTATAAAAAGAAAGTCCATCTTTCAGACTGGGCTCGTAAGCCTCTTCTACCTCATGAATTCTTTTAGTTTCAGAAGTCCAGTACACCTGCTCTCCGATTAGATCAAATTCCCATCCTCCAACTTTAGCCACCTGATTGGTTTGCTCCAGCATTTCAGTAGTGCGTCGCAAATCCTGCTCCAGTAAAAGTCTTTTTTCATCTTTAATTTTATACTCAGAAAGATCACGACCAATACAAAATAAGGTTTCTGTCAGTAATTCTGGTGTAGAAACCCATTCGATAGTTCTGTAGCTCCCATCTGCAGTTTTAATACGGGAAGTAAAGTTTACTGAAGGATGTCCCTCACTGAGCCGTTTTAGTTCCAATAAATTAGCTGCTGTGTCTTCTGGATGAAAAAGCTCAGTAATAGGTGTTTTTAGAAAGAAATCTGGTTCCCAACCCAATATTTTTGTAAATGAAGGATTCACCTTTATAAAATCGCCCTCCAGAGTAACTATACAGATCAGGTCGTTAGAAAGATTAAAAATCTTTTCGAAACTTCTCAGTTCTTCCTCTTTCTTCTTTTCTACAATCAGTTCAAGAGCCTGCCTGCAAATCAATTCCAATCCACGTTTCTGAGAAAGAGACAATGTTCGTGGCAATCTGTCCATCACATTGAGTGTCCCCAGAACATTCCCTTCTGTATCCGCAATGGGAAAGGTAGCAGAAAAAGGAACAGCTGGAAGTGCAAGCGCAAATTCCTGGTGATAAATTTCGTTTTGCCGCGAGTCGAACATCGATTTTAGAAATAACCTTTCCCCTTCTTTTACATAGATAAATGCAATTTGCACCGCACATACCATCGCAGCCAGTTCGGTGAGGCTGTCATAATTTGTCTCAGCAGCTTGATATGATGTGTTTGACTGGTTGCTCATACTTATTTATACTCGACATCCTTATCATTTAATATACGCTTAATGTAACAGTAAAGATCAAAAGAAATACAGGAATCTATCAAAATAAGATAATCAACAATCAAAACAATTAATCGTCTTTTTCCTCTTTGTTCACCACCTTTACCGGCACATCATCGGGCATTTGATCACCAAGAAGTTTACCCCATGGCTTCAGTTCTTCAATACGATCAAATATTATTTTAAATACCGCGATAAATGGTATAGACAGGAACATTCCGCTAACACCCCACAACATCCCGCCCAGTAGCACGACAATAATTGAGATCAGTGCATTTACTGAAACTTTTGAAGAAACCACTTTTGGTACCAGGATATTATTATCTATAAACTGGATAAAGGAATAGGCAGCAATGATCAATAATGGCGTAGTGAAGCCCTCTTTAGTCACAATAGCCATTAATACCGGCAGCGCGATAGCAACTACACCACCTAAATAAGGAATCAAATTTAAAATCGCCCCGATCACACCAATCAGGATCGCATAGGGTACGCCAAGTAAGAGTAATGCAGCAGAATTCAGCACTGCGATCATGGTAGTTTCGATCATGAGGCCCACAATATAACTTTGCACTGCCGATTTGGTCTCATGTAAAATATCCGCTACCTGATCGGAATTATCTTCATCAAATACCTCAAAAATAAAATTGAGAATTAATGGTTTATAAAAAAGAAGAAGAAAAACATATAGTGGAATCAACACCAGAAAGCTTAACATCCCGAATACAGTATCCAGTGTCTTTCCCAGATACGCTTTGCTATTGTTCATTCCTTCACTGATCATACTCATCTGCTTTTCGATGGTAATACCAAATTGTGAGGAAAGCCAGGCTTGCAAATCATGAAACATCGTTAATGATTTTGCCTTTAATTGTGGGATCATCTCCCCGAACTGCGCAATCTGAGAAGAAAGAAAAAACAATATACCTGCCAATAGCAGCACAGCCAGTAAAATAGTAAGCGTAATAGCTACTATCTTATTTAGTTTCCATCTTTGGAATCTATTATATACAGGATTTAATAAGATTGATATCAGACCGGCAAACGCAAAAGGAACAATTATATCCTGCAACAGAAATAGGATATAAAAGAATAAGTATATCCCAATAACCACCATTGGTGCCTTGATGTAAAATGGGAAGGATTGTTTGATGGCAATACTTTCATCTTCCGGCATTTCACCTGCATTTGTTCTTACCTTAAAGATCCGGCCCTTCATTATTCTCCGTATTAAATTATTGAGTAATAAACACTGTGTTTGATAAATTGTTGTTAAATTAGGTTTTATTTATGAATAAACTACCGCTCCACATTAAATTTAGCCATAACTATGATCCGCTGAGGATGCAGGAAGAGCTAAATTCCTGCTTAAAACATGAATGGCCACTGCATTTCAAGACAAGTGATTTCGAAGGCAGCTGGAAAAGTATCTCTCTACGTTCTGCTAGCGGGGCGATGAACGACATACTGGCGCATCCCGAAATCAATGGGTATCAGGATACTCCATTATTGGCAAAAACGCCCTATATCAAAAGCATTATTGATTCCTGGAAATGCGATAAAGAAGCGGTTCGCTTACTTTCTCTTGCGCCTGGAAGTAGGATTAAACCACATAAGGATTATGGTTGCTCGTATAAAAGTGGCTTCTTTCGTATTCATGTTCCATTACTGACCAATGAAGGGGTCTATTTTACGATTGGTGATGAACGGCTGCAACTTCAGGAAGGAGAATGCTGGTATATGGATTTCAGCGCCACCCATAGCATTGTGAACGAAGGAAGGTCAGACCGTGTTCATCTGATTATTGATGGCATCAGAAATAGCTGGACAGATGAGTTGTTTGAACAACATGGTTATCATATAAACGACCGGCAATATGATGACAATACAAAAGCTGGGATGATTGCTGAACTAGAGCGGATGGATACAGACGTCGCCAGAGCAATTATAGCAAATCTTAAATAAAAATAACCTTCCGAATGACCTCTCCGCACCTTCTGCAAAACTGGATTCCCATTAATCTGACTTTTCACCCGACTGATGGCTGGAGAAGCTGTTGGCTGGATTTTCGCGACAAAACATTCGCTGAGCCTTTTTTTGAAGAAACCATTTCGATTGCCAGAGCGAGACAGTGTGAGAGCTCTTCCTTAAAAAGTTGGAGTGATATGGATTTTTTAATGCAAGCAGCAGAAACGATTCCGTCTCTTGCTCCTACCGCTTTTATTTTTCATGTGTCACGCTGTGGTTCTACATTATTAACACAAGCATGCACTACACAAGAAGAAAATATAGTCATCTCCGAAGCACCAATACTTGATGAAATTCTGAGAGCTGCTGAAAAAGATCCTGCAATTGGATATGATCAAGCCGAAAAATGGTTTAAAGCAGCTTTAAACCTAATGGGGCAGCAACGAAATTTTACAGAATCTACTTTTATCATCAAGCTGGATTGCTGGCATATTCATTTTTATGATCAACTACGCAACTGGTTTCCGGATACCCCCTTTTTCTTTTTATCAAGAAGACCAGACGAAGTGCTCGCTTCACATGACAAAAGAAGAGGTATGCATGCCGTTCCGGGACTGATTAGTAAAAGCTTACTGAAAATTGATCCTACAATAGATTACGGAGGCGATTTTAATGCTTATACCGCTGATGTTTTACAGCAATTATACCATGAATATAGCCGGGTATCCAAATTGCATGATCCAAAAAATTATTTCTTTGATTATGCAGATGGTGTAGAGAAAATGGTATTGGAATTTTCTTTACATACCGCTATTGAAATCCATAATCCTGAACAGCTTTCACGTCGCTTAAATTACCACAGCAAATATGCCGGGCAGGTCTTTAAAGGTGACCCGGCTCCTGCCGAAGGAAAATTCTTTTATCAGAATTGTATGACGGCCTATCATCAACTATTAAACAACTCCAAATAGCAATGGGACAGATATTTCAGTTATGCGGCCTATCAGGCGCTGGCAAAACTACACTCGCTAATGCAGTACAAAGACATTTGGAGGAAGAGGGATTTAAAGTCATGATTATTGATGGTGATGTATACCGGCAAAGCCATTGTAAAGATCTTGGCTTCAGTAAGGCAGACCGCCTTGAAAATATCGCCCGATTGGGTAATATTGCTGATCAGGTTTCCAATGAATATGATTTCATTCTTATTGCGGCTATTAATCCTTTCGAAGAAGGAAGAAGAAAATTGAGTGAACAATTTAACGCCCCTGTAATATGGCTGAAATGCGAATTAGGAATATTGATAGAAAGGGACACCAAAGGCTTATACAAAAAGGCATTACTTCCAGATCATCATCCTGATAAAATTATAAATCTTACCGGGATAAATGACACCTTTGAAGAGCCATCTCATCCCGCCTTACTCGTACATACAGATCAGTTAAACGAGCAGGAAAGTCTTCATTTATTGGCCACTTTCATCAAATCTGGCGTTTAGAGCCTGGGTGGATCATCACCTTGGTATGGGAAGCAAGCACCGGAAAAGTACTTGAATCGATATTGAAACTAGCTAGAACCTATATGTGATAAGGGTTTGGTAAGGGTTTGGTAAGGGTTTGATAAGGGTTTGGTAAGCCTAAAAGGCTTACCAAACCCTTATCAAACCCTTAGAGAACATTTACTAAACTCTTAGCAATAATCGTTTTGATATAGTTTGAATATCAGTTACTACCTGTTTCTATAGTTTCCATCTTCCTCTCAAACCGCGTTCAAATAAGTTTTGAGTGTATTTCTTGCGTTATTATGATTTTAAATACGAGGTGATTTTACCACACTTGATCCTGACTATTATACCTGCAAATTCGCATTATAATAGTCAGGATCATAGGCTTAATCTTTAATTATGTGTAATTATAGTAGCTGTTAAATCTGGTGAACCAGCTACCTGTCCGTTGATAAATATGGTATAGATTTTCCCATTTTCCAGTGTTATACCTGAAAGTGAAGTTCCGGTAACATTTATAATCGCTTCGCTGGCAGTATTCCTGAGCTGAAAATTCAGGTTGGTACCTGCATCAATTTCCCTAAAAGGACCTAATGTTTTCCAGGTGAGTCCATCGACAATTGCTGGTGCTTTTCCATTCGTGTAAGGAATGACAACCTGTCCGCCAAAATCGCCATAATTCACATTACTGAATACAGCAGCACCACCAGCATAAGTAAAGTCCACATGTGGTGCATCTGGAGAAAAATTAGCAAACCTTATTTTTGCCTTTCCCGAAGCAGGAAGGGATAAATCATCGTAAACTAAAATCAGGCTATCTGCGTTATTTGAATTAAGGCTACTTTTCAATCGCTTTTTGACAGTGAATAAGGTATGTGCAAAATCCGCTATCGGACCATTAGGCCCCGCAAATGAAGACGAGTTATTCTCTTGGATAAAATTAGCACTTCCACCAAAAACGTATGATGCAATATAAGAAGCACCCGTTCCTTCTGTTACGTTGTACTGTACCTTTCCGAACTGCGTTTCCAGGTAGGCTGAAGAAGTATTCCGCTGAAGGAGAGCAGGTGTGACTTTGCGGGTGAAATCGTAAAAATTTACTGGCGTGAGCGATGCTCTGGCGTTAACAAACTTAACTTTCGCACTTAGTGGCGTCCGGTCACCGGCATCGATATCCAGGTAATCGGCTTTACTGCAGGAAAAAAAAACAGTTGGTAAAAAAGTTAAAAGTAATAAGGTTGTTCTTTTAAGGTTCATGCTGAGTATCTCATCAACTGATTTCATAGCGTATACAATTTTCATGTGTTCTTATTTAAAATTTGCGGATAACCTGATAAATGGCTGTAGTCCTGCGTTGGTGCCAGATTGCACAGAACCAGGTGCAGGAGTTCTCGTAATGTTGGCCCCGGGTGCGGGAATGGAATAGTCACCCAAAACGTTAAACAGGTTATTTATGCCAATAGTAGCTTGTAATACTGGCGTAACCCGGTACCCTACAGAAATATCTGTAACCCAAATCGGACTGTAAACCTGGTAATAATAGTCAGGTTTAGGAAAGGTTGCGTTCAGCTGACTCACCCCGGTTACCGAACCAAAATAAACCGCCCTTACCAGAAAATTCAATTTTTTAACATTATATGTTCCCTGTAAAGTAATTTTTGTAGCAGGAATACTTTTAGTCACCCTTGCCTGTTCACTTTCATCAAAAATAATGTAGCGGTAAGCCTCTAAACCTTTGGGCGTATTTACTTTAGTCAGCTTGGTTTTCTGGAAGTTACCTCCCGCCAGAAATGCGGCATTCCCACCATTGGGTAACAGAAATTTGTAACTGCCCGTAAACTCTATTCCCTCCGTTCTGGTGCTGAAAGAATTGTAAAAAAACTTAGCCTGCACTGTTCCCGTCTGCACAAATAGCGCACGTACATCTGCAGGAAGATTCGTATCCGTGGCAGAAAAACGTCCGGTATTACCTACCCTGTCCTTAATATCAATCTGATAAGCATCCAGCGTGAGCTCTATATTCTGGATAGGCTGGGAAGTAATCCCTGCAGAATAACCTTTAGAGCGCTCTGGCTGCAGCGCAGGGATACCAAGCGCTTTGGTAGCAGGGTTGACGTTATTTGCCGTTACCTGATCTATAGCTACACCATTCTGGAAGGTTGTTGATGTTTCAGTATAATAAAACTGAGCCAGATCCGGTGCTCTGAAACCTGTATTGAAGGCGCCTCTTAAAGCCAGCCATCGGGCAAAACTGTACCGTGTTGCCGCTTTATAAGTGCTCACACTGCCAAAATCTGAATAGTGTTCTACCCTAAAAGCGCCAGATACGAGCCATTTCTTAGTTACATTGAGTTCAAGGTCAGCATAAGCAGCGGAGATAGAGCGTTTCACATCCACCTCATTCCCAGGCCTGAAACCTGCATGAATTTGTGATCCCGGCGAGAGTCCGTTTAGTGGCGTACTCCCAATTGCATTAAAATAGGGAATGCCTCCAGTTGTATATTCTACACTGTAGATCGTACTTAAATCAGCTTTAGAATAAGAACTTTCCTCGCCAGCTTTGATCTGGTAGGTTTCTACCCGATACTGACCACCAAATGCGACGTTCAGACCACTTAGTACCTGATCAAACTTTCGGCTGAAGTCTATACTCCCACTATTCTGGGAGGCATTATAACTTCCGGCATTAAAGCTCCGTGGTGTTTTTTGCCCCAGACTGGCATTCAATGAATTGGTAATCACATTGTCGAAAGCATTTCTGCCATACACATTAGAAAGGTCTACATTCCATTCTTTCAATTTTCCTTTTACACCCAGGGCAAAGGACTGGTCCGTAATAATATTGTCCATCGCAGGCAGAAACCCATCGGGATAAACAAATGTATTATTGCGTTCTGTCCATCCCGGCAGCCGATATACTGCAGTAAACTGCGAGTTCCTGTGACTGATACCACCAAATGAGTAGATTTCGACCCCATCTTTCAATGGAATAGCTGCATTGTAAGAAAGCAATCCATCTATAGATTTGTTAGTAGAGCCCCGCTGGTCAAAATAATGCCTGTCGATACCCCTGCCTGCAATAATTGCATCATCAATTTCTTTGGTATAAATCTGATCAAATCCTCTCGTATTGGCTCCGCCACCGTAAGCCGGACCAATATAGATCCCATCAGCATCACTCCCTGCGGGTAAGGAAACAGCCTGAGTAGCATATTCTCCTGTTACGTTAAAGTATCCTTTAGTACCTAGTTTCACACCAAAATTAGCATTTGTACGGGTTGTTAACCCGTCACCTCTTCTGCGGATACTTTCGATAGTACTGATGGTCAGCTCATCTACATTACTTTTCAATACAATGTTAATCACACCTGCAATGGCATCTGAACCATACTGTGCAGCAGCTCCGTCTCTTAAAATCTCGATCCTTTCAATAGAGCCGACAGGAATAGCGTTCAAATCATAGCCTGTGGCACCATTTCCTAATCCTCCCCAACTGATATTTGAACTTTTATGTCTTCTTTTTCCATTGACCAGCACCAATACCTGATCTACGCCAAGGCCTTTAAGCTGAACAGTAGAGGTAGCAGATGCCGCATCACCGCCGCCCGAAACGGAAGAGTGAAAAGATGGAGATACATATTGCAGCAGTTGTGTTACACTTGCCTGGGGTGAATATTGCTGCAAAGTTTTTAAGTCGATAATATCCACAGGTACAGGTGAGTTGAGTTTGGTGCGGTTGGCATTTCTGGAACCTACAATCTGCAATTCATTCAAACTGTTATCGGCTTCCTCGAGGCTGATATTCAAAGTAACCGCTGTGCCTATTTCAACTTCCCTGGTTTTAAAACCTATAGAGGAGATCACCAGGAATCTTCCATTTTTTGTACTGAGCTTAAAAGTTCCGTCTCTGCCAGTGGTAGTTGTACCATCGAGCCCTTTAATCCTTACGGAAACTCCCGCTAAAGGTAAATGATCTTTCGCAGAGCTAACCAGCCCCGTAATTACTCTTTGTTGTGCAAAAGATAGGTGGCTAAAAAGTAGGGCTATAATAATGATGAGTAGTTTTCTTTTCATTTTGTTGTTTAAATTGGGCATAAGTATGGCCTTCTGCAGGTTTTATCGACCTCAGATCAGCTCTATTAGCATTATCGCTTAAAATTTATAGCCTTCGGCTACTTTTGATGATCAATCTTTTTCGTAAACCTGTCATCTGTCAGCGCCATTAGAAATGATTCCAGATCATTAATATCCGTTTCTGACAAACCAAGTGGTTTGCTGAGAGAAAGATCCCTGTTTTTTCCATTTTTGATTACTTCATCAGGATTATTATAATACTTGATGACCTCTTTGAGGGTCTTGAACATTCCATTGTGCATATAAGGAGCTGTTAAGGCCACATTTCGCAAACCGGGAATTTTAAAATGTCCTTTATGTTCTGGATTCTTTGTCACATCGAAACGTCCTGCATCATTCAAATCCTGCTCGTTGAATAATCCAATACCCTTAAAACGGTCAGCCGTAAAATCTTCCCCTGAATGGCAGTTGTTACAATTTGCTTTACCGATAAATAAAAGTCTGCCCCTTTGTGCAGAGGCTGATATGGCAAGGTCATCCCCATCAATATACCTGTCGTAAGGACTATTGGCAGTTTCGAGCGTGCGTTCAAATGATGCGATAGCCTGCAAAAGATTTTTTTCTGTCGGTGCAGCATTGAATATCTTTTGAAATAACTCCGTATAAGTTTTATCTGCTTTTAATCTCGCTATTGCTTCAGCTATTGGCAGATTCATTTCTACAGGGTTAATGATGGGTTGGAGCGCCTGATCTTCAAGTGATGAAACCCTTCCGTCCCAAAATAAGTTCGGGCGACCAGAAAGATTGGTGACTGATGGGGAATTACGTGATCCTTTTGTGCCGCCAACGCCAATACTTACCACAGCAGTATCAGCAAAAGCAAATTCGGGTTTGTGGCATGATGCACAGCTGATTGACTTATCTTTTGAAAGTATACGATCAAAAAAAAGTTTCTCTCCCAGCCGCTCTTTACTGTTGATTACTTCAGGATCATCAGCACCAAAACCAGCAATAACAAGTACCAGAACACTCATTACCAGGAAAATATTTATTTTAGTTTTCATCAGAATATAATTGTCTTTTATCGGCTATGAAGCTACTACGATCATTTTCATTGCTGTTTGTGAACGGTATGCCTGTGGTGGTTTCGTTATATACCTTAAGTCAAATATGATAAGGCAGAGATGAGCCGAGCAACCCCTCTCTACCTATCAAAACGAGAGATTATTTATTGGCAGCAAGCTGAATATTCAATTCAAAATCGTCATAGATGGTTTTATCACCCAAATTTTCAAAGAAGTTTTTCGACCTGAATTTGATACCGTATTTTGTCCTGTCCACCATGATTTTTGCATTTGCAACGAGCTTACCATTATCTATTTTTACTGTTGCAGGAAAAACAACTTCATTGGTAATCCCTTTAATCGTCAGATTTCCTTTAACAGTATACAGTCCGGCACCCCTGGTCACTGCAGAAGTGATCACAAATTTTGCTTTGTCAAACTGATCAACAGCAAAAAAGTCTTCGCTCCTCAAATGACCTAAAAGCTTCGCATTAGTTTCCTGATCGGTAATATCAGTCACCTTTATCGACTTTGTATCCAGATCAAAACTTCCTCCCTTCAATACATTTTTCTCTACATTGAGTGTACCTGCGCTTACATCGATAGTACCGCTATGCTGACCAGTAACTTTTTTAGCCAGCCAGGTCAGTTTACTATGTTCGGCATCTACCCTATACGCATCAGCTTTTACACTCATTTTTGCCGGTGACTTTACTGCTGGTGGTACCAGTTCGTGAACCATAGTAAAAGAAGAAAGCACAACTACTGTTACTATCGCTACCAGCGATTTGATTTGTTTCATATTGGTCTGTTTTATGGGTTTTTGATTAGATTATTTTCCTGTGGTCTGTGCGCTGAAATATTTGGCCGATGGTACCGGCTCCGCGATGAGTTCATCAAGCACTTTGTTGAATTTTTTCTCATAATCAGCATAATACTGACCAGTTACGGTACCTGTATATCCTGTATAAATTTCTCTTACTTCACCTTTACGGTCAATAATAATAGTAGTTGGGTAGGCAATGAACTTACTCAAGGCAGGTAGTTTATCCGCTACCAAACGTTTATCAGCAAGTCCGCCGAAAAGAATATCATATTTGATATTATACTTATCCCTCAATTTGCCTAAAGTATATTTACCATATTCCAGGTCATCTTTCTGCTCAAACCCTACAGCAATAGCTTCCACTCCTCTTTTTTGATTTTTATTGAACCAGGGAGATAAGAAAACCGTTTGATCTGTGCAGTTCGGGCACCAGGTACCTACCAGCTCCACAATCACTACTTTACCTTTATATTTTTCATCTGTTAAGGAAACTGGTTTGCCTGTAAGATCCGGAAAAGTGAAAGCCAGCTTTTTTACTCCCTCCTTCAAAGCGGTTAATTTGTATGGATCAGGCAATTCTGCTTTACTGTCCTTGATACCGGTAAACTTCAGGTTATCATAGATTCCCTGACTGATTTCACCAGAAAGCGTACCATCTTCGTTAATTGTACCGCGGTAGATTTTAGGACTTGGACCACTAAAACCAGACAGAACAAACTGATTTCCCTGAACCGTACCTTCCAGCTCACGACTATCGCCTGTTACCTGCATAATTACACCAGTAAGTTTATTTCCTGTCTGTTTCAGAATGGCAATTTTATTAGGGACAGCTTCTTTCGAAAATCCTTTAAATTCCCATTTTCCAGACAGGTCTGCAGCGGGGGCAACATCCTTACCTGGTTCTACAAAACGATAACTCTTGCCCTGTTCTGCTGTAAATGGCAGTGCGTTACCACGAAGTCCGGGTACCAGGCTGCGGTATTCTCCACTGATCTGACCTTCATTGTCTATGCGGGCTACTAATGCCGCGTCATAGGTGTTCATCTTAATAAAAATAGAATCTTTGCCCAGGTACTGCACATGGAAGTCATCTCTCCTTGTACCATTCAACAGGGTAAAAGTTGCATGTGCGGCATCTTTTCCTTTCAGTTCAAAATTAAAAGGCACTTCACTTTCACTTACTTTGAACACACCACGCCAGATGCCTTCTTTAATAAATTTTCTGGCTGTTTTGGGTTCTTCGTTTTTGATTGCGCCAAAAGAAGAAGCACTTATCAGCGTGGTTAACGCCAACGCATAAATTTTAGACGATTGCAGTTTCATATGATTAATTTTAGAGGTTTAAAATTGATTATTTGGTTCCGGCACTTGCTGTGGCAGCGATTTGAGCTGGTATTGGTTCGGCAATAAGTTCATCAAGAACTTTGTTGAATTTTTTCTCATATTCTTCAAAGTATTTTCCAGTTACCGTTCCCGTAAAACCTGTGTAAATTTCTCTCACATCGCCTTTTCTGTCGATAATAATTGTGGTTGGAAAGGCTACGAATTTATTGAGTGCAGGAAGTTTCTGTGCCACGATCTTTTTATCAGCAATACCTCCAAAAAGAATATCATAACTGATCTCGTATTTGTCTCTCAATTTACCAAGTGTATACTTAGCATATTCCAGGTCATCTTTCTGTTCAAAGCCTATTGCAATAGCTTCTACTCCTCTTTTTTGATTCTTTTTGAACCATGGCGAAAGAAAAACCGTCTGATCAGTACAGTTCGGGCACCAGGTACCAATAGTTTCAATTATCACCACCTTACCTTTATATTTCTCATCAGATAAAGAGACTTGTTTACCATTTAAATCGGGAAAAGTAAACTCCAGCTTTTTGTAACCTTCTTTAAGGAATGTAAGCTTGTAGGGATCCGGCAGCTCAGCTTTTTCATTACGCTGTCCGTCAAACTTCAGGTTCTTATAGATGCCGAAACCCTGTTCGCCGGTAATGCTGTTATCGTCATTAATTTTACCTCTTACGATGAAAGGACTGGGGCCGGTAAAACCAGACAATTCAAATTCATCGCCCTGCACGGTGCCTTCCAATTCACGGGTATCACCCACAACGGTCATGATTACCCCTGTCAGTTTATTACCCGTCTGTTTCAGTAATGCAATGGATGCAGGAACAGCTTCTTTGGTGTAGGTTTTAATTTCCCATTTTCCTGATATATCATGTTTCGGGGCAATATCTTTACCAGCTTCCACAAATCGATAACTCTTTCCATGCTCTGCAACAAAAGGGAGAGAATTACCTCTGAATCCCGGTACAAGGCTTCTGTATTCCCCTGTTAAGGTGCCGTCAGCTTCAACTTTTGCTACCAGGGCCGCATCATAGGTGTTCATTTTCACATAAATTGAATCCTCACCGCGTCGCTCTACATGGAATTCATCACGTCGGGATCCGTTCAATAATGTCAGGATAGCATGTTTGGGATCTTTTCCTTTAAATTCGAAATTGAAAGGAACTTTTGATTCACTGACATTGAATACGCCACGCCAGATTCCTTCTTTAGGAAAGGGTTTTGAATCATTTGCTGACGCTGTACCTCCGAGTAATACTACTGAAGTCAGGAAGCCTGCTACTTTTAAGGAAATTTTAGTTTTCATAATCATCGTTATTAATTTAAATACTATGGTTTTATAGTTTTTTAAATAACAAAGCGACATACCGATCCCTGCACCCGGGGTTACACAGTTGTAAATAACTGATCACCAGAAGATGACTGCTAACAGGAAACGATGAGTAACTTGTTATTAATTAATTTATAATCCATCGCTGGATCAGTTTGAGCACTTTTTCCTATGGAAAGTTGCTAGAAGTTCAACGAGACTGCCTCTCCCTTCTTCTGTATAAATCAACTAATTAATGGTGGTGATTAATTAGAGTGAATAAATCAGCAGTCCATTTCCCGGGGGAATAAAAGGACATAGCTAATCTGGCGACATCGTAAGGTGTCGTACTCTTTTTGATTGAATGTGGATTTTTTCATCATATTCGTTAATTTATAATCTATTATCTAGATCAGTTTGAGCACTTTTTCCTATGGAAAGTTGCTAGAAGTTCAACGAGGCTGCCTCTCCCTTCTTCTTTATAAATCAACTAATTAATGGTGGTGATTAATTAGATGGTAAACTGTATATTTATCTTTATAATTCCTGATACCCCGGTAGCTTTTCTGACTAAGAATAAATGACCACCATAATATTCCATCAAAATGCTCCGGGGTATCAGGATTCGAAAAATCAAGATTATCAGCTCCGGTATTTTTTCTGGATGTATCAATGCTACAGTAGAGTAGCCGAATATTTTTATGGCATCAAATTCTCATATTGAGTTACCTACAACAACGCATAAACTGATCTGATTTTGAGTTCAGTATTTGTTTAGCGGTTTGTATTTGTGAGATCATAGCAAGCGTCTTTAATTCGTTTATCGTTTAATTTTTATAAAGATATAAATGATAAATCATAAAACAAATTAAATCTACTAATTTAGTAGTATTATTTATTCTTTGGTACCTTTTACCGGCCTAATACTGCCTCCAACGCCTGTTTTAAGACATTTTAACTTTATTTCGAAGATGATTAAATATTGCTGATTATTGGTTCTACAGGTTAAAATTCAATTTTACAACATCATCTATGCTGTCAGTGCCTGCCTTTTCAAGAAGTAAAGTGACCATATCTTTGTGCTGATTAAAATTCACTTTAACATTTCCCGCAAGCAGCTGCGCAGACTTTACCTTTTTACTCCCGACCGCAATAGTCACTTTGCGATCAGCAGGCATTTTCATCACATGTATATACCATACATTGTCCTTTGCTGTGACCACACCCCAGGGCTGTTGCGCGATAACATTACCGCGCGTTCCGTAGATACTTTCACCGTTTACTTTCATCCATTCACCAATCTTAGCCAGTGTGTCTGTAAATTCGGGCTGAATCTTTCCATTAGGCATAGGCCCTATATTCAACAGAAAGTTAGCGTCTTTGCCGGCAGCATTCACCAGGTAATGGACCAGTTCTTTTACAGATTTATATTTCCTGTCATTGATGTTAAAACCCCAGCTGCCATTCATGGTTTCGCAAGTTTCGAGCGGTATTTTACCAATCTTCGCCTCAGCACTGAAACCTGCAGAATTATTTCCGGGCAGGTCTTTTTCAAACAGTTGGAAATCTTCTCCTGGCTTCGGTGCAAGATGATGGTTATTTCCTATCATTATTGCCGGATTCAACTGGTGTATTAATGCATAAATTTCGCCCAGATGCCAGTCGGCCGTCTTTCTATCCCACTCCCCATCAAACCAGATTCCTTTTACAGATGGATAATTCGTAATCAGCTCTGTCAGCTGAGTTTTCATAAACCTGATATAACCTTCCCAGTCGCCCTTAACGGGTTTACCATCCTTGATTTCACTCCCGAACGCATAATCTTCCCGGCCCCAGTCCAGCAAAGAGTAATAAAACCGTAGCTCAATTCCTTCCTTCTCGCATTCTTTGGCCAGTTCCATCAATGGGTCTTTTTTATAAGGTGTACCATCAACAATATTGTAGGCCGATGCTTTTGATGGATACATACTAAAGCCATCATGATGCCTTGAAGTGATCGTGATATACTTCATCCCAGTATTTTTGGCCAGGGCGACCCATTCTTTTGCATTGAACTCCTGAGGATTGAAAAAATCGGCAAGCCGTTTATAATTGGTATAAGGAATTTTGCGGGAGTGCATTACCCATTCGCCATCGCCTAAAATACTGTAAACTCCCCAATGGATAAACAATCCGAATTTCATATCCATAAAGTGCTGCCGGGCATTGAGCTGAACAGCAGAAGGCTGATCAGCAACGTCTGTTTGTGCAGTAACAGTAAAGGAAATCAGCAATAAAAGGACGAACAGCGCATTCAATCTTATAAAAATAGCTTTACCCATTGATTTTATATTTAATATCTGGTTACCATAAATATAAAAAAAACCAGCCTTATCTGAGATAAGGCTGGCGAAATATATCTTTTAACTACTATTTTTCTTTTATTCTTTCACCACTACGTCATGTGCTCCACCTTCAACAATACTCACAGAGGAAACCAGTGTTAACTTAGCTTTATCTTTGAATTCGCTGATGGTTGTAAAACCGCAACTGCACATCGTTGACTTAATTTTACCCACCGTGATTTCAAGATTATCTTTCAAACTACCCGCATAAGGAACATAACTATCCACTCCTTCTTCAAATTTCAGTCCGTTGCTTCCGCCCATGTCATATCGTTCCCAGTTACGGGCGCGGTTCGATCCCTCTCCCCAGTACTCTTTCATGTAATTGCCGCCAACCAGTAATTTCTGTGTCGGGCTCTCATCAAATCTTGCGAAATACCTGCCCATCATCATAAAATCAGCACCCATTGCAAGGGCAAGAGCCATGTGATAATCCTGTGCTATGCCACCATCAGAACAAATAGGGATGTAAATCCCTGTTTGTTCGAAATACTCGTCTCTCGCTTGTGATATCTCTATCAGCGCAGTCGCCTGCCCCCTGCCTATACCCTTCGTTTCTCTTGTGATGCAGATGGAACCACCTCCAACGCCAACTTTCACAAAATCAGCACCTGCTGCTACAAGATATAAAAATCCGTCTTTATCCACCACATTGCCGGCACCAACCTTTACCGTATCTCCATATTGTTCTTTAATGTATTTCAGCGTCTCTTTTTGCCACTCTGAAAATCCATCAGAAGAGTCAATACACAATACATCAACACCGGCATTAACCAATGCAGGTACTCTTTCTTTATAATCCCTTGTGTTTATTCCGGCACCAACAATTAGTTTTTTCTCCGAATCAGATAATTCCAATGGATTATCTTTATGACTGTCATAATCCTTTCTAAAAACAAAAAACTTAAAGTTATTATGTTCATCAATTACAGGTAGACTGTTCAGCTTATGTTCCCAGATAATATTATTGGCCTCACTTAAGGTAATTCCTATTTTTGCAGTGATCAATTTCGAAAAAGGTGTCATAAATTCTTTCACCTTTTTGTCCATCGCATCTGTTCCAGCCCTGTAATCTCTACCAGTAACGATGCCGACAAGCCGACCGCCGGCAGTTCCATCATCCGTTATGGCGATAGTAGAGTGACCAGTTCTCGATTTTAAAGCAATTACATCTTTCAATGTATTTTCTTCGATCAGGTTAGCTGTACTCACGACAAAGCCAGATTTATGCTGCTTAACCTTTTCTATCATTTCTACCTGTTTCTGGATAGACTGGGATCCGAATACAAAAGACAAACCTCCATTTTTTGCAAGTGCAATGGCCATCTGGTCATCAGACACAGATTGCATAATCGCAGAAACAAAGGGTATGTTCAGTTCAATGGCCGATTTCTCACCTTTTTTAAATTTAACCAGTGAGGTTTTCAGTGATACATTATCAGGTATACAATCTATAGAGGTGAGTCCGGGAATCAAGAGAAATTCGCTAAAAGTTCTTGAGGTTTCGTTTAAATATTGAGCCATTTTAAAAATATATGCTTTAAAAAAGAGGTTGATATCTTATGATATTTCCAGAAGGAAATTATTTCCCAAAGATAACATATATTTAGTCAGATCTCTTTGTAAATACGATTAGCCCTCGTAAATGATTGTAATATTCATACTTTTACCAAGTATTGAATCCATCTTTCAGCACCACAAAGACTAATCATCCACCATAACTCTATTTATATGAAAGCAGACATTAAAGATTTAACAGACATCAAGCTTTTTGTAGATCAGTTCTATGGAAAGATACAGCAAGACGATCTTTTAGGTCCCATATTTGGTGGTGTAATTAAAGATTGGGGGCCACATCTTGAAAAGATGTACCAGTTTTGGAATGCCGTATTATTTGGTGTACAGGGATTTAAAGGCAACCCATTTGCCAGGCATGCTCCATTACCTATTTCACAGGAACATTTCGACCGCTGGCTGATCCTTTTCAGAGAAACGATAGACACCAGTTTTGAAGGAGAAAGAGCCATTGATGTCAAAACTAGAGCAGAGATTATGTCTGTCATGTTTGTGAGTAAACTAGACCACATGAAGGCGAATCCGGGATACAAAATTCTTTGATCAATTGTAAAAAATGAGGTATTTCAAGATTCAATATAGTCCGCTATATAATCCAGGGTTCGCTCAATTGCATGAACTATGGCATTTTTATAGGCCAATAAACTTTGCTCCATCGCTGTGTCGGAAGGACTTTCTTTAGTATTTCTCTTCCTTTCCTTAATCTCTCTGAGTTCGAATTTACACAGATTTCCAAACACATTCGGCTGCTTTAAGTACAAAAACCGTATAATTTCGGCATATGTCCGGTAAGATTCATTGAGGATTTCAAAATTGGTGTCACTATATTTATCAATTGCCAGAATCGGCACCATCAGTTTTTCAAGTCTCGTTTTCTCTCTAACAAAAGTCATTGTAATCAGCTATTGGGTTTCGTAAAAAATACATCAGTTAAACATTATTTTTTGAAATACGATGATTCGTACTTTATGGTTTTTGATGATTATTCTTTTACCTGCTCCAAATGCTCATCATGCGAAACCCTCCACATCTGCAGTACTACAGAAAGCATGATCAGTACCAGTCCGCAATAAAACGCGGCGGACAGTTCTGTATTTTCTTTATAAATTACTATAGCCAGTAAAATACTGTATAAGGGTTCCAGGTTAAAGCTCAGGTTTACTGTGAACGCTGATATTTTGTGCAATGCTTTAGTCAGCAACAGGTACATAAATACAGTGCAAAACAGAGACAACAGCAGCAGGTAAACAAGATCTGAAGGGGAAGGCAGCAAGGTTTGAACGGGAGAAAGAAAAAGATAAGCAGGCATGATCAGGGTCAGACCAGCGCATCCGCCCAGCATTGTGTAAAGTGTGATGGTCTCTGAATTAAAGGTTTTAGTCAGCCGCTCATTATAAATCGTATAAAAGGTGCCAATCATAGAGGATATAACACCGAATATAATACCTGTACGATAAGTGGCATCCAAACCAAAAATAAGGGCAATTCCACAAAGAGTTAGGCTGCTGAGTAATATTTCAGCAAACTGAATCTTTTTTCTGTTAAGCAGCGGTGCAACTATAGCGGTAAAAAAACCTGTCAGTAAATAGCAGACCACCCCAATAGAGATATTTGAATATTTGATGCTTTCATAAAAAAACACCCAGTTAACGGCCAGCATAAATCCCACCAAAGAAATTTTTACTACAGCAGATATATCATACCTTTTAAGCTTTCTGCTAAACCTCAAAAACACCAGTAAAAACAGCCCCGAAAACAATAAGCGGTACCAGCTGATTAAACCAGCATTCATCGTAATCAATCTGCCAAAAACTCCGGTAAATCCCGCAAGAAGGATAGAAATATGTAAAAAAGTAAATGCTCTTTTCATTTTGGGGAGCGTATTTAGGAGCAAAAATCTTGATGATCGTGTAAAGCAATATACAGGTTTTTGCGGATAGATTTATGTAATTGCTTCCCTGATTTACAGCTTACAAATACAAAATCCCCTTATAGACAGGGGATTTTGTATTTGTAAGCTAAAAATGAATCCTCAGCTCCTACCAGAACGCAGTATATAGCGCAACGATAAGACAAACAATAATGAGTGCACCAATTGCAAAGGAATTGCTAACCCTGAACATCTTTGAATCAATTTCCAATCCATTGGCCACCACTCCATTTTTGTATTCAATCTTACTGATCAGATACATTCCGGAAACACATAGCGCAAATACAATCAGCATCCGATCCATGAAAGGAATCTCAAAAACTCCATTCCCATTGGCTAAGGCCCATCCATATGGATTTAAAAAAGAAAGATCTACCCAACCCGGCAGGAACTTCAAAATCACGGAGAAGATGAAACCACCAATTGTGGCAAATAATGCGGCATTGGACGTCGCCTTTTTCCAGAAGAAACCAAGGATAAACATGGCAAAAATCCCGGGAGATACAAAACCGGTGTATTCCTGAATATATTGGAATCCCTGTTTACCTTCTCCCATCAGGCTGTCTCCAATAATCATAGAAAGGATAACCGCAAGTATCATTGCTGCAACGACAGTTAATTTACCTACGTTAACGAGTCTTTTTTCGCTCGCTTCGGTATTAAATGCTTTTTTATAAATGTCCAGTGTAAAGATAGTAGCGATACTGTTCGCTTTACCTGCAAGAGAGGCAACAATTGCCGCCGTCAAAGCCGCAAAAGAAAGTCCCTTTAAACCAATCGGCAATAGTCCCAATAATGCAGGATAGGCTTTATTTGGGTCCTGAACGCCGGACGATGTAAGCAGACTGGCACCATTAATGCCTCCAAGATCTTCTTTAACAATATAATAAACCGCGATACCCGGAATCACAACAATAACAGGCATCAGCATTTTTAAAAATGCTGCAAACAGTAAACCGGCACGCGCTACAGGTAAACTAGCGCCAAGTGCTCTCTGCGTAATGTACTGATTACATCCCCAATAGCTCAGATTGGCAATCCACATCCCTCCTATCAGCACACTTAATCCTGGTAAATCCATATAATTTGGATTGTCTTTCTTGAAAATCAGATGGAAATGCGCTGAAGCACCATCTTTCAGCATCCCAAATCCTTTGACGATTCCGGCACCGCCAGAAATCAGATTAAGTGCAATATAAGTGGCAACAACTCCTCCA
>Ga0247813_10000944_pt1 | contig 23315 bp, 23 predicted proteins | sample UWRJL169409C1_FD_180719 | JGI IMG/M metagenome (GOLD analysis project Ga0247813, IMG submission 180719) | Plant litter microbial communities from Arlington Agricultural Research Station in Wisconsin, United States - UWRJ-L169-409C-1 | ecosystem: Environmental > Terrestrial > Plant litter >...
CAGTCTTCAGCCCGCAAATTTTGACTTCCGTTTTCATGCACAGCGAACTGACATGAAATGGGGCCTGAGTCGAGCTTAAAACCGACAATTGCGGGCTTTCGAAAGCACTCAGATGACAAGGTTCCGTTAAAGTGATATCGTATATCGATATACAGGATGTGCCTCATGAGAACTCTGATTGACATCACCGAGCTTCAAGTTCAGGCACTTGAAGATATCGCAAGAGCAGAAAAACTATCGCGTGCAGCAGTGATCCGGGCAGCAATCGACGAATACGTCCAACGCCGGCGCCGCGTTGACATCAGCGACGCCTTCGGGCTCTGGGGCGAAGGCGGAATGGATGGACTGTCATATCAGGAGAAAGTTCGCAGCGAATGGTAAAGGCGCTGTTCGATACCAACATCCTGATCGACTATCTCAACGGTATCCCACAGGCACGCGAAGAACTTGCGCTTTACGACGACAGTGCCATCAGCATCATTTCGTGGATGGAAGTCATGGCGGGCGCCAGCGAAGAGGCTCAACCGGGAACGCGCGCCTTTCTCAACGGCTTTGCCCTGATCGGGCTGACCGCGCCGATTGCCGATCTCGCGGTGACGTTGCGCCAAACGCGGCGCATCAAGCTGCCAGACGCGATCATCGAGGCTTCAGCGGCTATCCACGACATGTTGCTCATCACACGAAACACCAAGGATTTCGCGGCCGATTCCCCTTTCGTGCGCGTACCTTATACACTGTAGACCGTTGCATGGCCCGTGCGGCTTCCTATATCCGAAGCAGACATACGGAGAATACCATGCGCCTTCTGCTCGCCATCATCCTGCCCTGGCTTCAGTTTTTCACCATCGGCAGGCCGATTGCGGGCATTATCTGCCTCATCCTGCAGGTTACCCTGATCGGCTGGATTCCAGCGGCAATCTGGTCGGTCTATGCGCTCAGCCAGTACAAGACAGATGAGAAGATCAGGGAAGCGCTGGGCAACCAATACCGGCGATGAGCCTCAAAACACTCAATCGAAGTCAATTGCGTGCAGCATGGTGCCGTTGCGCTTCAGCCAGCGCTTGGCATCGTCCATCGCCGGGCAGAGTTCTTCGCACAGATCCCAGAAATCCGGCCCGTGGTTCATCTCGCGCAGATGTGAAACCTCGTGAGCGGCGAGATAGTCGATCACCTTTGGCGGCGCCATGACGATGCGCCAGGAAAAGCTCAGCGCGCCATCGGCTGCGCAGGAACCCCAGCGGCTGCGCGTATCCTTGAAACTCAACGACTTTACCTTGCGACCGACCATGCGGGCGTAGATCGACACCAGCCGTTCCAGGTCCTTGCGGGCTTCCTTCTTCAGAAAATCCGCGATCCGGCGGCGCAGGTGTTCCTCGGCTCCGCTGACCAGCAGTACCGGTTCGTCATCGATGATCACCGCCTCGGTGAGGCCGCGCAGCTTGCCGGTGCGTTCGATCCGATGGGCGACGCCGCGCAACAGAATGGTGCCGCCCTCTTCCAGAATGCTCTCGCCGGAAAACCGCGCGAGCTTGGTCATCAGCCATCCCTGATGGCGATCGAGGAAGGCATTGATCTCGCGTTCGGGCAATCCGGCCGGGATGGTCATTTTCAGCGCGCGGCCACCCGGCTCGATGCGCAGGGTCATCCGCGTTGCTCGGGCATTCTGGCGAATGGTCAGCGGCATCACCTTGCCCGCAACGTCAATCGTCCGCGTCACCGGCGGTGGCGGAGATTTGGGCTGACGCGTCTTTCGAAGCAGGGAGAACATGAGTGTCTTGATAACCGATTCGTTTGAAGGACGCATGATCCCGAACGTGCGGAACCCTGTTGAAAAGAAAAACCGGCATCTGGTCGGATGCCGGTTTTATCGTTTGGGTGACCTTATCGATCAGCGACGGATCAGTTGGCCGGGAAGCCCGGGACCGAGCCGGCACCGCCGGAATTGCGATCGCGCATGAAACGGTCGAAATCTTCCTGGTCCTTGGCGCGGCGAAGTTCGCGGGCGTAGTCGTCAAACTGTTCGCGCATTTCGTCGAGCTTGCGGCGTTCTTCGTCGAGGCGGGCGAGCTCAGCATCGCGCCAGTCGTCGAAGGCGACATTGCCGGTACCGAAGCTCGGACGGCCATAACGCTGGCTCTTGCGCTTGAAAGACGAGCAAAAGCCATCAACACTGTTGTTGGCATCCCTCTTGAAGCTCTTCAGCCGTTCGCCGAACAGGATATAGGCAAGCATGGCGAGCCCAAGCGGCCAGAAAATCACGAAACCGAGCACCATCATGGCAATGGTCGCTGGCGTCCAGTCCGGACGGATCAATGCAGATTGGTTCATGTTCAGAAGTCCTCGCTAAAAGTGGGCCTCTCCTTCGGGCCCGCTTATTACGAGATGGGAAGAGGCCTACCGGTGTGCAAGACAATTGTCCACAAAATCCGGCAAGCCTCTGATATCGATCGATGAAATCGATATGTTTTACTGATCAGCCCGTCTTGCCACCCTTGATCACCTGGCGCACCGGCTTGGCGCTGCGGGCATGCTCGCGCTGGAACGCAGCGATGCGCGGCGCGATTTCGCGGCGGAAACGCGAGCCGTTGAAAACACCGTAATGGCCGACATCCGGCTGCATATAGTGCAGGCGCATGTTGTCGGGGATGTTCGTGCAGATCGTCTGGGCCGCCTGGGTCTGGCCGACGCCGGAAATATCGTCGTTTTCGCCTTCCACCGTCAACAGCGCCACCTTGCGGATCGCAGTCGTGTCCACCCTCTGGTCGCGATGCATCATTTCGCCCTTTGGAAGCGCATGCTTCATGAAGACAACATCGACGGTCTGCAGGTAGAATTCGGCGGTCAGATCCATCACCGCCATATATTCATCATAGAAATCGCGGTGCTTTTCGGCGGCGTCGCCATCGTTCTTGACCAGATGCTCGAAGAAATCCTTCGTCGCCGTCAGATGCCGGTCAAGGTTCATCGACATGAAGCCGGACAGCTGCAGGAAGCCCGGATAGACCGGACGCAGGAAGCCGACCTGCGGAAAAGGAACCGGCATCACGACATTGTCACGGAACCAGCTGAGCGGCTTTTCCTTGGCGAGCTGGTTGACGGCTGTCGGGTTGATGCGTGTATCGATCGGGCCGCCCATCAGCGTCATCGAAGACGGCGACAACGGATCGTCATTGGCTTCCATCAGCGCCACGGCCGCCAAAACTGGTACCGCAGGCTGACAGACGGCGATGACATGCGTGTCCGGCCCGAGGAAATGCAGCATCTGGATGACGTAGTCGATATAGTCATCGAGGTCGAACGTGCCTTCGGTCAATGGAACCGTGCGGGCATCGATCCAGTCGGTGATGTAGATATCCGACTGCGGCAACAACGCTTCGACGGTGCCGCGCAAAAGCGTTGCGTAATGGCCGGACATCGGCGCGACGATCAGCACCTTCGGATCGGATGCCCTGCCCTTCGGTACAGCGCGCTGGAAATGGATGAGATTGCAGAACGGCTCGCGCCAGACAATGCGCTCCTGGACCGCAACCGACACGCCATCGACAACGGTTTCGGGCAGGCCGAACGCCGGCTTGCCGTAACGGCGCGTCGTGCGTTCAAAGACTTCGAGGCCGGCAGCGGCGGCTCTGCCCATATAGGTGTGCGAAATAGGATTGAGCGGATTGGCATAGGCGAGCCGCATGGCATCGGCGGCCGCACGCCACGGGGCCATCATCGCATGATTGAGTTCGTAAAGCTGGTAGAACATCGGAAGCGTTCTCCTTGTTACCGTAAACGACAACGCCGCTCCCAACCGGACGCAACCTTGCAATTGTTGTTCTTTGTGTCCGCAAGTGAGGCCGACACTAGCACTTTTCTTGTGCGACGCAATAAATATGCCGCAACGCCTCTGTGACAAGACCTTCACAAGCGTGCCACAGAGGGCTTGATACTAAGTAAAGGCGCTTGCGCGAAGCTGCTTGCGGATAGCGATACCGGAGACCGCACCGCTGAGCCATCCGGCTACCGGGAGACCTTGACCACGGCCTTGATCAACCCGGTCTTTTCATGCGCCCAGCGCGGCAGGTCGATGACGACGGCGTCCAGCGTCGTGCGGTGCGTGATCAGCGACGACACCGGGACATGCCCGGCGCGGATGGACGCCGCCACATGCTCGAAATCCTGCCGCGTTGCGTTGCGGCTGCCGATCAGCATCATTTCCCGTTTGTGGAATTCCGGATCCGAGAAGCGAATGTCGTCCTTCACGACACTGACGAAGACCAAGCAGCCGCCATGCGCCACGAAGGAAAAGGATTTCTCCATCGACCCGCCAAAGCCGGTGGCATCGAAGACCACATCGAAACCGTCACCACCGGTGGCCGATCGAACGGCTTCCAAAGCTCCATCCCCGGCCAAGATTCCTTCGCCAAAACCAAGCCGATCGGCGGCCATGTCCAGACGTTCCGCGCTGGCATCAAGCAGCGTCACCTGATGGCCGGCAATGCGGGAGAAGAGTGCTGCTCCCAGACCGATCGGTCCGGCGCCGATGACCAGAGCCCTCGACCCAGCAGGCGCCAGCGAACGGCGAACCGCATGTGCGCCAATCGCCAGAAATTCGACAGTTGCCGCCGCCTCCAGTGAAAGGTCACCGGCTGGATAGAGGTTTGCCTCGGGCACGAGGATTTCCTCGCAAAGCGCGCCGTCGGTATGAACCCCCAGAACCTTGATTGCCGTGCAGCAGTTCGGCTTGTCCTTGCGGCAGGCAACGCAGGTTCCGCAGGAGAGATAGGGATTGACGATGACCGGTGTACCCGGCGCAAGTGAAACTCCTTCGCCGGATTCGATCACGGTTGCCGAGATCTCGTGGCCCATGACCCGGGGATATTCGAGATAGGGATGCTTGCCCTCGAAAATATGATAATCGGTGCCGCAGATGCCGACATGGCTGACCGCCAGCCTGGCCCAGCCTTTTGATGGCGCCCCCGGCGCCGGTCTGTCGATGATCTCGAGGCGCCCGGGCTCCGGGCAGATGGCCGCTTTCATGGCAGGCAGTTCCTTGCAGTCTCAAGTCACAGATGGGCGGAGGCAACCGGCCGGGATCAGCGCGAACCGCGGCGGCGCAGCTGGTCGAAATAGACAATGACGATGATCAGCACGCCGGTGATGATGCGCTGCACGAACGCATTGACGTTGAGCAGATTGGCGCCGTTGTTGATGGTTGCCAGAATGAAGGCGCCAAGCAACGGTCCGTGTACAGAACCGACTGCGCCGAACAGGCTGGTGCCGCCGATGACGGAGGAGGCGATCGCCTGCAGTTCCCATCCTTCCGCCTGGGTGGCGTTGCCGATGCCGATGCGCGAGGCAAGCAGCAGGCCGACGAAGGCAGCGCAGGTGGAAGACAGGATATAGGCGAGGTAGATCGTGCGATTGACATTGACGCCGGAGAGGCGCGCGGCTTCGCTGTTGGAGCCGACGGCGAAGAGATACCGGCCCCAGCGGCTGAGATGCAGGAAGATATAGGCCGGGATCGCAACGACGATCACCATCCAGAACAGGCTGGGAATGCCGAGGAAATCGGCGCGCGAAAAATTGGTGAAGGACTCGTCGCTGATCGAGATCGTCGAACCGTTGGTCACCAGAAGGCCGATGCCGCGCAGCGAGGTCAGTGTTGCCAGCGTGATGATGAAGGCGGGAAGCCCCATGCGGACAATGCCGAAGGCATGGAAGGCGCCGATCGCCACGCCGACCAGGAGCGTGATGCCCATGGCCGGCCAGAGCGGCACGCCATGTTGCAAGAGCCAGGCGACCGTCACGCTGGAGAAGCCGACCACGGCGCCAACGGACAGATCGATGCCGGCAGTGATGATGACAAAGGTTTGCCCCACCGCGAGGATCGCCGTCATCGCCCCCTGCCGAAGCAGGTTGCTGATATTGTTGGAGGTCCAGAAACTCGTCGTCGAGATGCCGAGCAACAGCCAGAGGAACAGCAAGAGCCCGAGCAGGGTCAGGCCGAACAGGATGTTCATGCCCTTTTTCGGCACCGGGGCTGTTTCCGTTGTGGTCTCTACGCTCATGATTTTCCTCCACGCATTTTCTTATCCGGTCTTTTCATGGCGTTAGACGCCGATCGCCTGGGTCAGCACTTCCTCATGAGAGGCGCTGCGATAGGTATGGCTGGCGACGAGTTTCCCCTGCCGGAACACATGCAGCCGGTCAGACAGTTCGTAAACCTCGGGCAGATACGACGAAATCAGGATGATGCCTGCGCCCTGCTCCAGAAGCCGTGCAAACAGCCGGTAGATTTCCGCCTTGGTGCCGACATCGACGCCGACGGTCGGTTCGTCGAAGATGAACAGCTTGGCGCCATGGCTCAGCCATTTGCCTATGACGATCTTCTGCTGGTTGCCGCCGGACATGGCCGAGGCCAGAACACGCCGCGTCGGCGTCTTGATCTTCAGATCCTTGATCTGCCGGTCGGCATTCTCGATCTCACGTGCGCGATTGATGGTCAGGCCGCGCGATAGCCGGTCGAAGACCGGCAGGTTGATATTGAGCCCGATGGGTAGATTGAGGCAAAGCCCCTGGTCGCGGCGGCTCTCGGGCGCGAGCGCAATGCCGAGATCCATCGCGTCGCGTTCATTGCGGATTTTGACCTTGCTGCCCTGCCAGTAGACTTCTCCGGCGCTGAGCGGCTGGCGGCCATAAAGCCCGAGCGCGAATTCGCTGCGCCCGGCGCCGATCAGACCGTAGAGACCGACGATTTCCCCGGCGCGCACGGATAGCGAAACATCCGAGAAACCGGGGCCGGAGAGACCGCGCGTTTCGACTATGGTCGCGCCGATCGGCAGCGTTTCCTTGTGATAGATCTGCTCGATGGTGCGGTTGATCATCATCGATATCAGCTCGGCATCATTGGTCTCGGCAATCTTGCGCGTGCCGATATGTGCGCCGTCCCGCAGCACCGAAACCCGGTCGGCGAGTTCGAAGACCTCTTCCATGCGGTGGCTGATATAGACGATAGTGACGCCTTCGCCCTGTAGCCGGCGAATGAGCCGGAAAAGCTGCGCCGATTCCTGGCGGGTAAGGTAAGCCGTCGGCTCATCGAAAATCAGGAACTGCGTGCCGCGCATCGCCGCGCGTGCCGTCGCCACCAGCTGCTGCTGGCCGATTGTCAGGTCGCTGAGAAGGGCGGCGGCCGGTAGATTGAAGCCGAGGTCATCGAGCACGGCCTGGGCGGCATCGGTCATGGCGCGCTTGCGCATCAAGCCGTTCCTGTTGATCTCGTCGCCGAGAAACATATTTGCCGCAACCGACAGGTGGCGGCAGAGAACGACCTCCTGATGCACGGCATTGATGCCGCGCGAAATCGCCTCATTGGGCGTGGCAAGCTGCACCGCGTCGCCGCACCAGAAGACCTCGCCCGCCGTTCGCCGGATGACCCCGGTCAGAAGCTTGATCAGCGTCGACTTGCCAGCACCATTTTCGCCGACGATGGCGTGGATTTCACCGGACAGAAAAGTGATGTTTGCCGGCTTCAGAGCCTCGACGGCCCCATATTTCTTCTGCAGGCCGCGCAGTTCCAGGATCGGTTCGCCCTTGGGAACTGGGTGCTTGGCAATCGCCGCCGTGCCCTCGTGCCGGTGGCTGACATCTTGAAGTCCGGTCATGGCGGCTCTCCTCCCGATCGCAACACCGCTTCAGCATGGACAAGCCATGCCGGAGCGGCTCTGGATCATATCATGCAACAGACGGCAGGCCGTTTGAGCGGCCTGCCGCAGTGTCCGGATCAGTTGACCTTCGGGTTCAAAAGAGCGTCGATCTTCGGGTCAGCCATGTTGGCCTTGGTCACCAGGTTTGCACCTGTATCGACATTGGCCTCGACCTTTTCCTTCTTCGAAGCGGCCAGAGCGGTTTTGATGCCGTCATAGCCCATGCGATACGGATCCTGCACGACGAGGCCGGCGAGAACGCCTTCCTTGAGGAAGCCGACCGTCTTTTCGTCGCTGTCGAAGCCGATGACCTTGATCTTGTCGCCGAGCTTGTTTTCAGCGATCGCCTGGCCAACGCCCTGTGCCATGATCAGGTTGGATGCAAAGACGCCAACGAGGTTCGGGTTTGCGGTGATCAGGTCGGTCATCATGTTGAGTCCGGTAGTGGCCTGGCCGTCGGCATATTTGTCGGCCACGACCTTGAGGCCTGGATATTTGGCCGTGATCTGCTCTACGAAGCCGTTGTGGCGCTGATCCAGCGAACCGACGCCCGGCAGGCTGGTGATGATGGCGATGTCGCCCTCTTCCTTGCCGGTGGCTTCCTTGATCGCGGCGGCGAGACCGTCAGCGGCGATGCGGCCGCCCTGGGTGTTGTCGGTGGTCAGGAACGACGTGAAGGCCTTGGAATCGGCACCGGAGTCGATGCCGATGATCGGCACGGCCTTGGCCAATTCATCAATCGGCTTGCCGAGCGCCTTGAATTCCGTCGGCGAGATGACGACAGCAGCCGGAGCGCCTGCAACGGCATTTTCCAAGATGGTGATCTGGCCGTTGATATCCGATTCCGACTGGGCGCCGAGTTCCGGTACGTTGACGCCGAGATCCTTGCCGGCCGCGCGGGCGCCAGCCAGAACGATCTGCCAGTAGAAGGATGTGGTATCCTTGACGATGATCGGGATAGTGACGTCCTGTGCGAACGAGGCCATCGGCATCATCGTTGCGAAGACGGCGGCACCGGCCAGACTGGTAAAGTCGCGGCGCGACAGGATATTCTTCATAAGGGTCATGGTGTTGTTCTCCTCCAACAACGTCTTGTTCAGTTCTCCTCAGACTGGGCCGCAAGACGCAAACGGCTCGATCTTTTATCCATAAAAAACATTTTGCCTTGGCAAGCTATCTCAGCATTTTCGAAATTGCAAGCGCCCGGAATTTCCCTTGAACATTGTCTTCCTCCCAACGCCAAGTCTTTGTTTTTTCATCCGAAGATGCCCGGCCCCCTCCATGGGCCGGGTCCCGCCCATCTCAGACGCGGTAAAGTTCCTGCGGATGCACGACACCCTTTTTCAGGATGATATTGCCGTACAGCCGGAATTCCGTCGTCGCGACGATATAGGCGGCCTTGCGCGAGCGCTCGTAGAAGGCGAAACGCTCGATCGGCACGACCTTGAAGTCGCCGGCGAGCTTGTTGACCAGGCTCTGGAACTTGACGCAGACATCCGGCACGGCCTGCGGATCGCCGACGACTTCCATGCGCCAGGCGGATTCGCTGACGAATGTATCGAGCGGCATATGCGCAAGGATCGCCTCCAGGATGCTCAGCGCATCGACTCCATCCGCCCGCACGACCTTCGGCCCCATGGTGCTGGCCGGAAAGTTGGCATCGGCAATCACGATTTCGTCCCCATGTCCCATGGTGCGGATCGCATGCAGCAATTCCGGACCGAGCAATGGATGTATTCCCTTCAGCATTCCGTTTTCCTTTATCTTAAAGCCGGCTAAACCCGGACGGCGTCTGTGCCGAGTTCCGGGGCCACCAGCGTATGCGCTTCATAGGCCTTGAAATCATCCGGCTGCAAACGCCGCTCGGTCAATTCCATATTGCGGGTCAGGCTCGACGGTTTGGCTGTTCCGAGAAGAACCGAGGCCACCGCCGGGCTCTGCAGCGGAAACTGGATCGCGGGTGCTGCCAATGGCAGTTCCTGCGTTCGCGCAATCGTTTCCATCGCCCGCACCTTGTCGAGAACGTCCGGCGTCGCCGGCATGTAGTCGAAATGCGATCCCTCCACCGGACCGGTGGCCAGAATACCCGAATTGAAAACGCCGCCAACCACCAGCGAGGTTTTCTTTTTCTCGCAAAGCGGCAGCAGTTCGGCGGTGGCGGTGCGATCGAGAAGCGTATAGCGCCCGGCCAGAAGGATGCAGTCGATATCCGCCTCAACCATCACATCGAGGCAAACAGGCACTTCATTGACGCCCAGGCCGTAAGCCGCGATGGCGCCGCTCGATTTCAGCTGGTCCAGCGCTTTCAAACCGCCGTCCAGCAACTGGCGAAGATAGACCGCGTTGCGCTCGGCGCCATGCGTATAGACGCCGATATCATGAACGAAGAGAATATCGATGCGGTTGAGCCCGAGGCGGGCATAGCTGAAATCGACCGACCGCATGATGCCGTCATAGGAATAGTCGTAATCCGTATCGAAGGGCAGCGGATCGAAGAAACCGTAGCTCGGCACCTTATCGTCCGGCACCGGCCGCTGTAGCCGGCCAACCTTTGTCGACAGAACATAACTGCCCTTGGGCTTGTCGCGCAGGAAATCGCCGACGCGCCGTTCGGCGAGACCGAACCCGTACCAAGGAGCCGTATCTATAAATCTAAGGCCGGCAGTCCAGGCAGCCTCCAGCGTTTCCATTGCCGCGTCGCGCGGGCAGGCCCGGTACATGCCGCCGAGCGGCGCCGTGCCAAAGCTGTATTCGGTGACGGAAAGGTCCGTCTTGCCGATTTTACGTGTCTGCATATTCTCTCCTCCGCTCCAACGGTCGCCCGTCAGAGTGTCGCGCCCAAGTGCCAGGGCACGAATTCATTGTCGCCGTAACCGAACAGCTCACTCTTGGTTTTCTTGCCGGATGCAGTATCGATGATCAGATCGAAGATCTCGCGGCCCATGCCGGCAATCGTCGCATCGCCGGTGGCGATGGTGCCGCAATCGATATCCATGTCCTCTTCCATGGCGCGGTACAGCGCCGTGTTGCTCGTCAGCTTGATCGACGGACAGGGACGCGAACCGAAGCAGCTGCCGCGGCCGGTGGTGAACGTGATGACATTGGCGCCGCCCGCAACCTGCCCTGTCGCCGATACCGGGTCGTAACCGGGTGTATCCATGAAGACGAGGCCATGTTCCGTCACGCGCTCGGCATAATGATAGACCGCCGTCAGCGGCGAGCGGCCGCCCTTGGCGACCGCGCCGAGCGATTTTTCCAGGATCGTCGTCAGGCCGCCGCGTTTGTTGCCCGGCGAAGGATTGTTGTCGAGTGAAGCGCCATGCATGGCGACATAGTCTTCCCACCAGGAAATCAGGCCGTCGAGCTTTTCCGCGACGCCATCATTGACGGCGCGGCTGCGCAGCAGGTGCTCGGCACCATAGATTTCCGAGGTTTCCGACAGAATGGCGGTCCCGCCGGCGCCGGCCAGAATATCGACCGCAGCACCGAGCGCCGGATTGGCCGTAATACCAGAAAGCCCATCCGAGCCGCCGCATTGCAGCCCGACAATGATTTCGCTGACCGGGATCGGAATGCGCTTGGCCGTTCCGACTTCCGCTGCAATCTCCTCAAGCACACCGAGCGCGCGGGCGACGGCGCGGCGCGAGCCACCGGCGTCCTGAATGTTGAAATGCCGCTTGCCGGCGCCTGCCCCGGACTGGCCGTAAAGCGTCAACTGGTTGACCTCGCAGCCAAGCCCGACCATCAGCACGCCGCCGAAATTCACATGGCGCGTATAGCCGGCAAGTGTGCGGTGCAGGTTCTTCATGCCGTCGCCGGTCGAACTCATGCCGCAGCCCTGATCATGGACGATCGGCACGAAACCATCGATGCCGTCATAGCGCGGCAGGATGACCTTGTTGGCCTCCTCTGCAATCGCCCGGCAGACGGTGGTGGAACAGTTGACGCTGGCAATGATGCCGATGAAATTGCGGGTGGCGGCACGGCCGTCGGCGCGGCGATAGCCCATGAAGGTGCGGGCCTTGTCGGCAATGCTTGCCGCTTCCGGCGGTACCGGTGCGCCGATCGACAACCGGTCCTGATCGAAGGCCAGATTGTGGGAATGAACGTGATCGCCCGCAGCGATCTCGACGGTTGCCCGGCCGATCGCCTGGCCGTATTTCACCACCGGTTCGCCGATATGGACGGGATGGATCGCCACCTTGTGGCCGGGATCGATTTTGCCATTGGCGCGGACGCCGCCCGGCAGCTCGCCGCCAATCTCAATGGCCAGCGATGCGACGGCGACATTGTCGTCGGGCGACAAAACGATGAAGGAAGGTGCGGTCACCCTTGGTATCTCCCTGGATAGTTTTATCCGAATGAGCCTTCTCATTCATTTTTGTCTTTTATCCACAATAGACAGTTTGCCGTCAATGGGTATTATGCGCCCGTGGTCCACAGCGAAAAGGCAACGACCGCGCCAAAAACAAAATCAGGGACGAACCAACCATGGAACTACACAGCAAAGCCAAAGACAGGATCGGGCGGACCGGATAGAGCACCTGAAAAACCTTGCCCGTTCGTCGGGCTTTCAGAAACACTCATCCGGTCGGTCACATCATGGCGAAACAGAACACCGTCTTCAAGGACGCCTTCAACCGCTGCCTCAAGCTTCTGGCGGAAACCTCCAGCCTGCCGTCCGAGCCGGAGCTTGGCGCCACGCTCGGCGTCAGCCGCACCACCATCCGCGCCATCCTGACGCGCATGGAAGAGCTGCAGCTGCTGGCCTGGGACAAGCGGGCAAAGGTGGTTTTGCGTCAGCCGAAGCCCGAGGATTATTACCCGGCGGAAGAAACCGATTCGCTGTCCGACATTATCGAGCGCAGTTTCATGCGCCGGATTCTGGCAGGCGGTGCCGAGCCCGGCATGCAGATAAACGAGCTGGAGCTTGCCCGCGATATCGGCACCGGTACGACGAGCGTGCGCGAATTTCTCATCCGCTTCAGCCGCTTCGGCCTGATCGAGAAGCGGCCGAACAGCCACTGGATTCTCAAAGGATTTACCCGCGAGTTTGCGCTGGAACTGACGGAAGTGCGCGAAATGTTCGAACTGCGCTCGGCCGCGAGCTTTGCCGCTCTTGCTCCAGAGCACCCGGCATGGGCCGATCTCGACCGGATCGAGGCCCTGCACCATGAAATCCTCGGCGATATCGACAATCGCTACAAGGAATTCTCGGAACTCGACGAACGCTTCCATCTTCTGGTGCACACGTCGTCGAGCAACCGGTTCATCGTCGATTTCTACGACATCATCACCATCGTCTTTCACTATCACTACCAGTGGAACAAGACGAATGCGCGCGAGCGCAACGCCCGGGCGCTGGAGGAACATCTCGACTATATCGCCGCCCTTCGCTCCCGCGATCCCGCGCGGGTCGAGGCCGCATGCCGCAGACACCTCAAGTCCGCGCGCGAAACCCTGCTGCAATCCATTCAATAGCCGGATTCAATCATCATGATATCAACACCGATCGTCCAGTTTGGAACCAGCCGCTTCCTGCAGGCTCACGCCGATCTCTTCGTCAGCGAAGCTTTGGAAAAAGGCGACGCGCTCGGCAAGATCACCATCGTCCAGACCACGGGCTCGGCGGAACGCGCCGGGCGACTGACGGCACTAGCGGCGGCGGACGGTTTTCCGGTCATCATCCGTGGGCTCGCGGAAGGCGCCGAAATTGATCGCACCCAGCAGATCAAAAGCGTCGCGAGGGCTCTATCAACGGCAGCGGACTGGGACGAGATCAAGCGGATCGTGGCCACGGAAGCGGAAGTGCTGATCTCCAATACCGGCGATACCGGCTATGCGATCGGGCCGGACGATCTTGCACCGGACATCCCGGCATCGTTTCCCGGCAAACTGCTGATCCTGCTGCGAGAACGCTACCGCGCGGGTGGCAAGGCACTAACGGTTCTGCCCTGTGAATTGGTGGCTCGCAACGGCGATACCCTGAAAATGGTGATTCTCGGTCTTCAATCGGAACGGTTCGCCGATGCTGATTTCGCCGGATGGCTGGCAAACCAGGTCATCTGGGGCAATACGCTGGTGGACCGGATCGTGTCCGAACCATTGGAGCCGGCCGGAGCGGTCGCAGAACCCTATGCACTCTGGGCCATCGAGGCACAGCCCGGGCTAAAACTTCCCTGCATCCATCCGTCCATTCTACTGGTCGACGACCTCTCCCCTTACGAGAAACTGAAGCTGCATATCCTTAATCTCGGCCACACGGTGCTGGCCGATCTCTGGCTGAAAACCGGACGCCCTCAAGATGAGACGGTCAAAGCCATCCTGAAAGACCTGGATGTCTTCGCAACGCTGATGGAGATCTATGAAACCGAGGTCATTCCCGGTTTTGCCGCGAAGAACCTTGGCAGCGAGGCGGCCAGTTATGTGGCTCTGACACTGGACCGGTTCCGTAATCCGTTTCTCGACCACCGCATCCGCGACATCGCCAATCATCACGCCGAAAAAATCACCCGGCGGCTCGCCGATTTCACCGCCTGGAGCCCTGATGTCGCGATGCCCAGGCTGACCGCAATCATCGAAAGCCGCTGATCAATAGCCGGCAACCGGCTTGGCATCACTCTTTCCGCCGGACAGGAAATCTTCCCGCAGCCGGGTCGTGGCGCTGACGAGCAGCGTCACATCGGTACCGATCGCCATGAAGTCTGCGCCCATCTCCCGGTACATATGGGCCTGATCGAGGCTGAGCGTCATGATGCCACGCGCCTTGCCTGCCTTGCCAATGCGATCGAAGGCATCCTTGATCGCCGCCGTCACCTCCGGATGCCCCGGCTGGCCGAGATATCCCATGTCTGCTGCCAGATCTGACGGCCCGATGAACAACCCGTCAACTCCTTCCAGCACTACGATATCATCCAGCGCTGCCAGACCGGCACGGCTTTCGATCTGTACGATCAGGCAGATCTCGTCATTGGCCGTTTCCAGATAATCGCCGATCCGGCTGAACTGCGACGCCCGGCCAAGGGCGGCACCGACGCCGCGCACGCCATGCGGCGGGTAGCGGACGGCGCGCACCAAAGCCTGCGCCTGCTCGACACTCTCCACCATCGGGATCAACAGCGTCTGGGCGCCGGTATCGAGTATCTGCTTGATCAGCCAGGTTTCGCCAATCGGAAGCCGGACCATCGGATGGCTGCCGGAGCGGGCGACGGCCTGGATCTGCGCCGAAAGAAGCGGAATATCGTTCGGCCCGTGTTCACCATCAATCAAAAGCCAGTCGTAGCCGCTGCCTGACACGATTTCCGCCGCATAGGGGCTGGCCAGCGCAACCCATAGACCCAGTTGAAAACGACCCTCGCGGATTGCGGCCTTGAACGTGTTTTTCGGGGCGGGCATGGCTGTCTCCTGCTGTCTTTATGGTTTGTACCGTCAAACGAAAAAACCGGCCAGAGTTATCCGGCCGGTTCCCTTCAAAACCTGACTGGCAGATCAGGCCCCGGTTTGCAAATCAGGCGATACCGCCGAGGCAGACATATTTGATCTCGGTGAATTCCTCGATACCGTATTTCGAGCCTTCACGGCCAAGACCGGACAGCTTGACGCCGCCGAATGGCGCTTCTGCCGTCGAAATCAGCCCGGTATTGACCCCGACCATGCCGTATTCCAGCGCTTCGGCAACCCGGAAAACGCGGGACAGATCCTTGGCGTAGAAATAGGACGCGAGACCAAACTCCGTATCATTGGCCTGCTCGATGACATCCGCCTCAGACTTGAAGCGGAACAGCGGCGCAAGAGGACCAAACGTTTCTTCGCGGGCGACGGCCATGTCCTTGGTGACATCGGCCAGGATCGTTGCCTCGAAGAACGTGCCGCCGAGCGCATGCGGCTTGCCGCCCGCCAGGATGCGTGCGCCCTTTTTCAAGGCGTCGGCAATGTGCTCCTCGACCTTGTTAAGCGCTGCCTTGTCGATCAACGGTCCGAGAATCACACCTTCATCGAAACCGTTGCCGGTCTTCAGTTTACCGACAGCCGTTGCCAGCTTTTCGGCGAAGGCATCGTAGACGCCGTCCTGAACGTAGATGCGGTTGGCGCAGACGCAGGTCTGGCCGTTGTTGCGGTACTTGGCGATCAGCGCACCTTCGACGGCAGCGTCGAGGTCCGCGTCGTCGAAAACGATGAAGGGTGCGTTGCCACCAAGCTCGAGACCGAGCTTCTTGATGGTCGGCGCGCTCTGCTTATAGAGTTCGGTACCGATTTCCGTCGAACCGGTAAAGGTCAGCTTGCGGACGGTCGGATTGGACGTCATTTCGGCGCCGATGGCCGCGGCCGAGCCGGTGATGACACTGAACAGGCCCTTCGGCAGACCGGCACGTTCGGCCAGAACAGCGATGGCGATAGCCGAGAATGGCGTCTGTGAAGCCGGCTTCAAAACCATGGCGCAACCGGCGGCAAAGGCAGGGCCGGCCTTGCGGGTGATCATTGCATTCGGAAAGTTCCACGGCGTGATCGCCGCGACGACGCCAATCGGCTGCTTCATCACCATGATGCGCTTATCCGGCTGATGACCCGGAATCATGTCGCCATAGATGCGGCGGCCCTCCTCGGCAAACCATTCGATGAAGCTGGCGCCATAGACGATTTCGCCGGTTGCTTCCGCCAGCGGCTTTCCCTGTTCGAGCGTCAGGATGCGGCCGAGATCGTCCTTGTTCTCGATCATCAGGTCGTACCATTTGCGAAGGATGGCGCAGCGGTCCTTGGCTGTCCGTGCCGCCCAGCCCTTCTGGGCGATCCGTGCTGCCTTGATGGCCGCCTTGGTTTCGGCTGCACCGAGCTTCGGCACGCGGCCGATGATTTCGCCGGTCGCCGGATTGTTGACCTCGATGGCATTTTTCGGATCGGCTTCGATCCAGTTTTCGCCGACGAGCGCGGCCTGGCGGAACAGCGAAGGGTCTTTCAAGGTCACGGTCATCAGCAGCAAATCCTTTGCTTCGGAAAATCTACAGAACTTATACAACTTTTTTCTGGCCTTCGACAATAACCCTGAAGAGCGTTTCTGCAGTCTGTTTCGTGGCGCCACCCGGCAACCGTCAGGGCGTTGTCGTCAAATTGGAAACGGTCCATCTCCAAACCGGAGTCTATTACTAGACTATACAATCGCTATATGCGGACTACGTCCGCTTACAGAATTCCGCACCCCGACCTCTCAAGACAGGAACAAGCCATGACAACCACTAGCAACTACCGCCAGGCAGACTACCCCATCGAGCCGAGCTTCCTCAATCGTTGGTCGCCGCGCGCCTTTACCGGCGAGACCATTTCTGAAACCGAGCTGCTGACCATTCTGGAAGCTGGCCGCTGGGCTCCATCAGCCTATAATTCGCAGCCATGGCGCTTCGTCTATGCCTTGCGCGGCACCGAACAGTGGGACAGGATCTTCCCGATTCTCAACGAATTCAACCAGGGCTGGGCGAAATCCGCCTCGGCGCTCGTCATTCTGGTTTCAAAGACCCACTTCGCTGCACCGGGTGCTGCTCAAGAAGCGCTGTCCTACAGCCACAGCTTCGACACCGGTGCCGCCTGGGGCTCAATCGCCCATCAGGCACAGCTGCTCGGCTTCCAGGCACACGGCATGACCGGCCTGCATTTCGACAAGGCGATCGAAATCCTCGGCATTCCTGAAGGTTATCGCGTCGAAGCCGCCGCCGCTATCGGCCGTCTGGGCGACAAGACGCAGCTGCCGGACTTCCTGCAGGCGCGCGAAACGCCGAGCCCACGCCGCCCACTTTCGGAAGTCGCCTTCAACGGTACGTTCGTCGCCGACTAAGCTAAAAAAGCAAAACCACGCCTCCCATATGGAAGGCGTGGTTTTCAGTGAGACAATGAAGGGCTGTGCCCTGCCTCAAATATCCAGGTTGGCGACGTTTAGCGCGTTTTCCTGGATGAAGTCGCGGCGTGGCTCAACTTCGTCGCCCATCAGGCGCGAGAACAGGCCATCGGCGTCGGTGGCGTCAGGCACCCTCACCTGAAGCAGCGAGCGGACGTTCGGATCGAGCGTCGTTTCCCAGAGCTGCTCGGCATTCATTTCACCGAGACCCTTGTAACGCTGCATCGACAGGCCTTTGCGGCCGCTGGCGAAGATGGCGTCGAGAAGTGCGCGCGGTCCGCTGATTTCAATCGCGCCTTCCTTGCGCTTCAAGATCGGCGGGATAGCGTAGATTTCCTTGAGACGCGGGGTCATCTGGTCGATATGGCGCGCATCCTGTGATCCGATCAGCGCCATGTCGAGCGAGGCCACTTCCTTGACACCACGCACCATGCGCTCGAACTTCAGGCCGCCATCGCTGGCGACCGCCACAACCCAGCCGCGCTCGGTTTCTTCGGCGATCAGGTCCAGCCGCTTGGCCACGTCGGCAGCGGTCGCTTCCGACTGCGCCTGGTTGTTGTTCAGCTCCGGATTGAGAGCGCCGGCAATCGCCGCCTGCTCGACGACGGAGCGGCTGTAGCGCGAATGCAGGGATTCGACCAGCGTGCGCAACCGCAGCGCATCAATGATAACTTCGCGCAGATCCTGCCCGACCCGGACTTCGCCGGAACCGAGCTCAAGGGCAGCATCCTCGAGACCCGTGGAGATCAGATATTCCTCCAGCGCCTTTTCATCCTTCAGATATTGCGCCGACTTGCCGCGCGCCACCTTGTAGAGCGGAGGCTGGGCAATATAGAGGTGCCCGCGCTCGATCAGTTCCGGCATCTGCCGGAAGAAAAAGGTCAAAAGCAGTGTGCGAATATGGGCACCGTCGACATCAGCATCGGTCATGATGATGATCTTGTGGTAGCGCAGCTTGTCCGGGTTAAACTCGTCCTTACCGATCGATGTGCCGAGCGCCGTGATCAGCGTGCCGATTTCCTGGCTGGACAGCATCTTGTCGAAACGGGCGCGCTCGACATTGAGGATCTTGCCGCGCAGGGGCAGGATCGCCTGGTTTTCACGCGAACGACCCTGCTTGGCGGAGCCGCCGGCGGAATCCCCTTCGACCAGGAAGAGTTCGGACTTGGCGGGATCGCGCTCTGAGCAGTCGGCAAGCTTGCCGGGCAACGAGGAGATATCGAGAGCGCCCTTGCGGCGTGTCAGTTCGCGCGCCTTCTTGGCTGCTTCGCGGGCAGCGGCGGCCTCGATCACCTTGCCGACGAGAATCTTTGCGTCGCCCGGGTGCTCTTCAAGCCAGGTGCTGAGCGCTTCGTTGACGAGGCTTTCGACGACCGGGCGAACCTCGGAGGAGACCAGCTTGTCCTTGGTCTGCGACGAGAATTTCGGATCGGGAACCTTGACGGACAGGACGGCAGTCAGACCTTCGCGGCAATCTTCGCCGGTGAGTGTGACCTTTTCCTTCTTCATGATGCCGGAGCTGTCACCATAGGAAATAATCTGGCGCGTCAGGCCGCCACGAAAGCCGGCCATATGGGTGCCGCCATCGCGCTGCGGGATGTTGTTGGTGAAGCAGAGAACATTCTCGTGATAGCTGTCGTTCCACCACATCGCGACTTCAACGGTGATGCCATCCTTTTCGCCGCGAATAGCGACGGGCCTTGAGACCAGCGGCTTCTTTGCCCTGTCGAGATAGGCGACGAAGGCTTCGAGGCCGCCGTCATACATCATCTCGGTCTCACGGATATCGGAATGCCGCTTGTCGGTCAGGAGAATGCGAACACCCGAATTGAGGAAGGCGAGTTCGCGCAGGCGATGCTCCAGCGTTCCATAGTCGAACTCAATCATCGTGAAAGTATCGGTGCTCGGCAGGAAGGTGACTTCCGTACCGGTCTCGCCATTGCTATCGCCGATCACCTTCAAGGGCTCATCGGCAACGCCGTGGGTGAAATTGATTTCGTGGATCTTGCCCTGGCGCTTGATCTTCAGCTGCAGCTTGACCGAAAGCGCGTTGACGACCGAGACGCCGACGCCGTGCAGACCGCCGGAAACCTTATAGGAATTCTGGTCGAATTTGCCGCCGGCATGCAGCTGCGTCATGATCACTTCGGCCGCCGAAATGCCCTCGCCCGTGTGGATATCGGTCGGAATACCGCGGCCGTTGTCGGTCACCGTCACCGAGCCGTCGGCATTCAGCGTTACGGTGACGATATCGGCATGGCCAGCCAGCGCCTCATCGATCGCATTGTCCACGACTTCGTAGACCATGTGATGCAGACCGGAACCGTCGTCGGTATCACCGATATACATGCCCGGCCGCTTGCGGACGGCATCGAGACCCTTCAGGACCTTGATGGAATCAGCACCATATTCGGCGCTTGCGCCGGCTTCGGTTTCAGGCAAATCGGTCATTCGGCTATAAGTCTTTCCAGGTTTCGATGCCATGTCTTCGGAGATTAGATTCCGTGCGAATCACCCCTCGATGGCGCTCCCCGAATATAGGGATTTTGTCCATAGTTCCAAATCCCGTGCAGCCTGAAAGCGGCAGAAATCAGGGGATCATCAGAGTTCCTTATCAGCAAAGCGGGCTTTTTCCAAAACATCTTCCAGGATGCGGATAGTTTCGCCGGATAAGCTGCGGATACGGCCCGCAAGCCGGTTGGCGAAGGCCGTGTGCGTTGATGGCAAGCCGGATGTATCGAGCACCACTTTCGGGTTGGAAATGGCTGCAATCCCGAACAGTTCGTCTGCGTCGTCCCAGATGACATTGAAATATCCGGCGACCCTCTGCAGGAATTCAAAGCTCGGAGCGCCGCGTTTTCCATGCTCCAAGGCCGAGAGATAGGCGGGTGATACGCCGATCGCCGCCGCCATCTGCTTCTGCGACACGCCCTTTTTGAGCCGCAGCCGGCGCACTGCGTCGCCGAACGGGGTCATGGGGCCATGCCCCTGGGGCGGGACAAACGGACGTAGAGCGCACCGTCGCCACCGTGATTGCGGGCAGCAGGCTCGTAGGACGAAATCAGCATGCGGAATTCAGGCAGCGAAAACCACATCGGCACCGCCCGCTTGAGGGCACCATCGCTGCCGAGCGACGTTCCCTTGCCGGTAATGACAAGCACATGCCGTAGGCCACGATCATAGGCCCGCATCAGGAAATGCAGCAGCAGCCCATGCGCCTCGCTCTGGATCATGCCGTGCAGATCGATCCGCGCTTCGATTGCCAGATGACCCTTGGCGAGTTTGCGCTTTACCGGCTTTTCAAGCGGATGGTGCAAACGGGCCGGACGTTTCGGGGCTTCCGGCGGAGCATTACCGAAGGCCTCAGCGAGCGATTTGCCTTCCTTGATCACCGGCATCGGCAGTTTTTCCGGCTGGGGCTCGGGTTTGGGCTCCTCGAACTCCGCAAGCTCGTCCATGCGTCCCGGCAGCGGACGGGTGGTGCGGGCGACCTTGCCCCAGAGGATGCGGTCTTCGCTGGTAAGCTTCTTTGCCTTAGCCATGACCGTATCTTGCCGCCGCGGCCTTCGGGATGAAAATGAAAAAGTCGGCTTCGTTGCGCACCGCACCGGCCAGCCGTCCAGCCTCATCGCCGGATCCGGTAAAGATATCGCCACGTGCAGGGCCGACAATTGCCGAGCCCGTATCGAGCGCCAGCATCAGCCGACGGAAGGGACGGCCGCCTTCAATCGAGGTCAGGCTGTCGCTCGAGATGAAAAAAGGAACGCCGAACGTATGGATAAGCCGGTCGACGGCCAGCGAACGGCCGGGTTCCAGCGCCACCTTGGCGGCCGCGACCGGTCCAAGTCCGGTATCATCGACCTCGGCCTCGCGGAAAAAGATGAAGGAACGATTGTGCCACAGCACCTCGTCCGCCTCGTCCGGATGATCGTCCAGCCATTGCTTGATCGTCTGCATCGAGACAGTAGCCGCTTCGATCTTGCCGCGTTCGATCAGAAGCTTGCCGGTGGCGGAAAAATAATGGCCGGTCTTGGCCGCATACGTGACCCGCTTCATCGAGCCGTCGGGAAAGACCAGACGGGCAGCGCCCTGGACATGGGCGAAGAACACGTCGGTCCTCGATTTGGCATAGGCAATCTCCAGCCCGCGCCCGGCAAGGTATCCCTGCTCGATGACTTTGCGGTCCGGATATTCGGTGACCGCGCCATCCGTCTGTTGGCCAAAAGCAAAATATGGGTCCATGCCGTCGGGACGGTTGCTGTCGCCGATATCGATCAGATCGTCAGGGCGCCGATAGAAGGGGAAGCGAAACGTCTCGTCCGGTGTTGCATTGACCAGAACTTCCGGCTCGAAGAAGGCCGTGACGAAGCCGGGCTTGCCGTCGTGACGGACGATCTTGAACGGCGCAAAATGCTCTTCGAAGAAAGCGCGGGCTATGCCTGCATCCTGCGGCCAGGTCTCTTTGGCGGCTTCATAGGCCGGCATCAGGTCGGCGGTGGAAATGCCAAGCGATGCCGTCTTGTGTGGTTTGACCGTCGTGACTTGCCGGCGGCAGCGCTCAAGCGCCGGCAGAAGCGGTGATGGATCGTCGGCCTGCCAACCGGGAAGGTCGGAAAAATCGACCCGTTGCAAATCGAAATCCATCGCCGCCAGTCCCGTGCCTTATGTCCCGATCAGTTTTCTGATTCCGTCGCGATCAGCTTCCAGTTCGGATCGCGGGAACGGGTATCGCGCGAGAAGGTCCAGAGGTCGTTGACCTCGGAAACCGCTTCGGCATCGCCATCGACGATCGCGCCGGCCTTGTCGTAGGTTGCCGAAATCAGTTGGCTGACGATGCGCAACGTGATGTTGGCTTCGCTGTCCTTGATCTCGGCGTGCACCATGTCGGCCTTCTCGATGCCGACGAAGGTGGACTTGACGACTTCGCCCTTGCTTTCGCGTTCGGAAATCGCCGCGTCGAAGCCGTCATAGACGTCGCGGGACAAAAGGCCCTTGAGCGTCTTGCGGTCGCCATCGGCAAAAGCCATGACGATCATCTCATAGGCCATCTTGGCGCCATTGACGAATTCCTTCGGATCGAAGGAGGGATCGGAATCAAACATGCGGCGCAGTGCGTCGTTCAGCGGTGTGCCTGCCTTGGTAAAGGCATCGATCGCCGCATAGCGGGAAATCTCTTCGCCAGCGCCATCGCGGCGTGGCAATTGCACCACTTTGCCGGAGGCCTCGGGCCCGTCGGCTGCTTCGCGCGGCGAATAGGGATCGACCGGCGGACGTTCGTTGCCGGTCCGTTTGCCCAGGACGCTGCGCAGTTGGAGGAATATGATCACCGCGGCGACCAAGAAAAACAATGTGATGAAGTCGAAAGAGCCCATTTCCACCCAGAACCGCTGTTAATATGCCGTGCGATCATCCCATATAGTCTGCATGGAACGATCATTCAAATGGCTATATCACTTCTTTGCAATTGCCGGTGCGGTTCGGCTCAATCACAATCACCTGAGTATATATCAATGCGCTCCCTGATCATTCCGATCCTTTTCCTATTGATGCCGATCGCCGAGATCGCAACCTTCATCGTCGTCGGCCGAGAAGTCGGCGTCGGGCTGACACTTCTTCTCATTCTGGCCAGCGCCATCGCCGGGGCGGTTCTGTTGCGCATTCAGGGGTTTGGTGTTCTCCGAAAGATCCAGCAGGCTTCGCAAACCGGATCCGATCCGGGCCGGCAGCTGGTGCATGGCGTCATG
>Ga0247813_10000945_pt1 | contig 23293 bp, 18 predicted proteins | sample UWRJL169409C1_FD_180719 | JGI IMG/M metagenome (GOLD analysis project Ga0247813, IMG submission 180719) | Plant litter microbial communities from Arlington Agricultural Research Station in Wisconsin, United States - UWRJ-L169-409C-1 | ecosystem: Environmental > Terrestrial > Plant litter >...
CAGAAGCGCCACGGTGGACGGTTCGGGGATGGGAACGGCGGCGAACCGGACTTGGAGATTGCCGCTGTTGAGGAGGAAACCGCCGGTGCCGAAGGACGTGTCGAGGGCGAAGCCCGAGGCGATGCTGCCGGTGGCGAGATCGGTGTAATCCAGACCCGAGCGAGAGCCGAACGTGAGCAATGTGTAGGCGTGACCGGCGGACAGACCGCCGGCATTCGCGAGATTAAAGGTGAGTCCGCCGGCGGCCGTGCTGCCGGTGAAGGCGCCGGTGACGGCGAGCAGATCAGAGGCCGTGCCGAGGGAAAAGTTGAAGGTGGCGCCGCCCGCCGCATCGAGGGCGCCGAGCGTGAGGGTTCCCGTGCCGGTGGCGTTGCCCGGGGAAATCACGTTGCCCGCGGTGATCGTCACGCCGGGGATGATCGTGCCGGTGCCGCTCAACGTGCCGTCGGTGCCGGTGAAGCTGACGCTCTTGGTGAGCGCAGTGGCGGAATTGTAGTTGAACTCGCCCGAACCGATGGAGACGCCGCTGGTGGCGTTGATCGTGCCGGTGCTGCCGATGGTGAGGCGGCCGCCGGAAATCGTGGTGGCTCCTTTGTAAGTGTTCGCGGCCAGCAAGGTCCATGTCCCGGCGCCGGTCTTCGTGACGCCGCCGACCATGTCGCTGCCGAGTTGGAGGACGCTTGATACGGAGCCGTTGCCGGCACCGGCGAGGGTGAGGGAGCGCACGCTCGAGACGCTGCCGCCGGTGATGGCGCCGGTGTTGGTGAGGTTAAGAGTGCCGCTGTCAGAGGAGATCGTGGCACCGCCGGTTTCGCCGAAGGCGATGAGGCCGGCGTAATTGTTGGTGCCACTTACGTTGACGAGTGCTCCGGTCTGGCCGGAGGCGCCGGTGCCGCGAAGACCGAGGGCTTCGGCCGCGGTGGTGATGCCGCCTTGGAGTTGCAGTGTGCCGCCAATGGCGACGGTGGTGCCGCCGGCGGTGGTGCCGAGGGCATCCCCGTGCTGGATATTTAAGACACCGGCGGTGACGGCGGTGGTGCCGTTGTGGGTGCTCGCCGCCAGGAGCGTAACGACGCCGGAACCATTTACGGAAAATCCGCCAGCGGGAGCACCGCCATCGGTCACCGCGCCCGTGAGCGTGATGTTGCCCGTGCCCCCAAGCACGGGGAATCGGTTGGTGGTGTTTTGGCTGGTGGCCAGTCCGCCAAGCACAACGGTGTTGCCCGCTCCATTGACCGTGAGAACCGTGTTGCCATTGGCGTTGTTGGTCAAAACCCCGCCAAAGGTCAGGGTGCTGGCGGTGCCGTTCAGGGTGATTGTGCGACCGGCCGTGATGCTCACCGCGCCGGTGCCGAGGTTCAGGTTGTGGGTGCCGGTAAATGCAAAATTGCCGCCCAGGTTTATCGGATTGTTCCCCGAAAGGGTCATCGCGGCTCCGCTGATGTTGTCGAGCGTGCCGCCGTTTAACGCCAGTGCGCTCGTGCCGAGGGCGCCGGCGCTTTTCAGCTGAAGAACACCGGTGCCGCTCAGGGTCGTGCCGCCGGTGATCGTGTTGTTACCGCTCAGCACAAGCGTGCCCAGGCTCGCGGTGACCGTGCCGCCGACGTTGAGCTGGATCGTGCCGCTCGGGCCGTCGAGAAAACGCAACTCGGTGCCGGCGCTGAAGCTCTTGGTGAGGTTGCCCGTGACGGTCAGCACGTTGACCCCGGGGGCGGAGGCCACGAAATCAATCTGTCCGGTTGAGCCGACGGCCGCACCCGGCGCCGAGATAGAGGCGATGGTCCGGTCTCCTCCGAGATTGACCGACCACGCTCCCGAGCCGAGTTGCGCGTTGATGGTGTCGGTCGAAGCCGGGCCGCCGGGGATATTGGGATTCCAGGTCGTGGATGTCGTCCAATCGCCGCTGGTGCCAACGTTGTAGGAGGTCGCGTGGAGCGCGGCGGGCGAAAGTGCGGCCAGCGCGGCGAAGAGGCTGGCGGAGGCGCGCGCCGCCGTGCGCGCGAATCCTGGGGTATTAACGATCATGGGGAGGGTAGGGGTTGTGCGAACACTGCCTAGGGCGGACACCCCGACAACCGGCGCGTTGTGCAACGGACTGCATGAACTGATTTCACGTGTTTTCGCTCCGGGCCGAATGCCGTTTGACGATGACGGTTCCGTGCAACTGACTGCGCGTCTTGTCATGATGACGCTTCGGGAAATCGCGCAGAAAGCAGGGGTGTCCACTTCGACGGTGAGCCGGGCGTTGCGGAACGATCCGCGGCTGCCGCCGGCGACGTGCAAGCGGTTGCAGGCGCTCGCGGAGAAACTCGGCTACCGGCCGAATCCCCTGCTGGTGGCGTTGATGGATCACCGGTGGAAACGCAGTTCGCACGAGGCGGGCACGCTGGCGTGGATCAACGCGTTTCCGTCGCGCGACCAGTCGAAGTTGAGCAAGTTTCACGTGGCGGTGCTCGCGGGGGCGACCGCGCGGGCGAAGGCGCTCGGCTACCAACTGGAGGAGTTTTTCCTGCGTGACGCGGGCATGACGGGCGGGCGGCTCAGTCAGATTTTAACGAGTCGCGGCATTCGCGGCGTGTGCGTGGGGCCGCTGCCGACGGGGCACGGGCATGTGTCGATGAAGTGGGAGCATTTTGCCTGCGCCACGGTGGGTTACACGATGGTGCGGCCCAATCTGCACCGGGTGACGCCGCATCACATGCAGGGCGTGCTGGAGGCGTTGCGGCAACTGCGGCGTCTTAAATACCGGCGCATCGGGGTGTGGATGACGGTGGAGGAGAACCGCAAGGTGAGTTACAACTGGATGGCCGGCGCGTGGCTGTTTGCGAAATTGAACGCCGGCATCACGTGTCCGCTGATGACGGGCGACTGGAATTCGCGGGCGTTTGCCGATTGGATTGAGCGGGAAAAACTCGACTGCGTGCTCGGCTCCAGCGAGGTCGTGAAAAAATGGAAAGAGGAGCTGAAGCTGAAGGTGCCCGTGGCGACGCTGAGCTGGCATGACGGGTTGACGATCCCGGGCATGGATCAGAAGCCGGTCGAGATCGGCGCGGCGGCGATCGACCTGATCGTGGGTCAGCTGCGGCGAAACGAGACCGGCATCCCGAAGACGGCGCGCGTGGTGATGGTCGAAGGCGAATGGCGCGAGTAACGCCGCGCGCTCGTCGCAGAATCTATAATGTATGCCATCCGTTGCACACGCTTCTGTTTGAGCACGGCGGACGGGCGTGGTTTTGAAATGCGCTCGTTTACCCGCTTGGCCGTCGCCGATCAAACCCCGCAACCCCGCTCATGTTACCTCTCTTGAAAAACTCCCGCGCCGTGATGGCGACCGCCCTCGCGACGGTGCTGTTAAGCGTTACGCCGTTATCCACCCGCGCCGCCGGTGAAGCGCCGATTTTGGTCAAAGGTGAGAACCTGAAAGTGCTGCCCGTGGGTGATTCGATTACGCTCGGCAAGGACGGAGGCGTGGGCGGTTACCGTCGTGTGCTTTACGAGTGGTTGATCGCGGGTGGTTATAAAATCACCTACGTCGGGAAACAAAATATCACGCGTCGCGGGCCGGCGACCTGCAGCGACGGCTCGATTCCGTGGCACGAGGGTTACGGGAGTTTCCGCACGGATATGATCTTGAACGGAGGCACCGCCGAAAAGCAGAGCTCGCCGCCGCTCACGACCACGCTGGCGAATTTCAAGCCCGACGTCGTGCTGCTGATGCTCGGCACCAACGACATCATTCAGGGCTACCAACTCGACGGACTGGAAGCACGTGAGGAGCAGATCCTGGAGACGATCTACGCCGCCAATCCCAAGGCCGCGGTCGTCGTCGCCAGCATCGCGCCAATCAAACGCGCGCAGTGGGCCGAGAAGGAGGCTCGCGTCGTTGCCTACAACATGGCGCTGGCCGCGCTCGTGAAAAAACACGCGGCGCTGGGCCGGAAAATCGCCTTCGCGGATATTCATGCGTCGCTGGCCGAACGCGGCCTAAGCCAGGATGGCGTTCACCCGAACGCGCAGGGTTACGCGCAGATGGCGCAGGTGTTTTATCGCGTGCTGACGGGAGTCGAGGCGCCGGCGATTGATCCGAAAAATCCGCTGCTCCTGCCGCCGGAACCGGCTGCGGCTCCGGTGACCAAGTGATTATCCGTCACGAGTGATCGTCCGAATTTTTTTAATTTCATGAACAACCCCCTCGTTAATCAGGCCCGCGATTTCGTCAAAGGCACCTTCATCTGGCGCATCGTCATTCCGGATGGCACGCAGAACATCGCGCGCGCGGCCGAGTGCGTCATCGGAGTTCAGAATCTTCTGGACCGCACGGTGCGCAGCAACGTGTTCACCAACGGGTTTATCGGCCTCGACGACGTCGTGCCGAACTGGGACGGCACGTGGCCTTACATCCTGCGCGCCACCTATCGCGCGGGACACAGCTGGGACAACATCGCGAAGTTCATGCTCGAGATGCGCGACGGTCATAATGCGTGGATCAGCTTTCACACCAACGTGACCGACGTGAACGTGGGCCTGCGCGAACACCCCGAGATGCAGGCGTTCTTCGACCGTCTGCAGGCGGCTGACGCGATCTACACGCGGCCCGGCTACGGCTGCGGCGTTCCCTTCAAGGGCAACGCCTACATCCCGCGCACCATTCCCGTCGACCGCGCCACGATGGACTACGCGAAGCCCGGCGAGGCGGCGGATATTTTTGCCATCGTTAACTACAAAAAGTTCTGGGACTCGGGTCTGGCGAAGGAGATGTTGGACACATTTTTCTCGCGGCTGCCTTACGCGCCGCCGCTGCTCTACGTCGATGTGCTCACCTCGACCGGCAGCAATCTCACGGCGGGCCTGCCCGATGGTTTGCTCGGCGGCAGCGAGGCAACGCAGGTCGAAGGGCGCAAAGCGATCCTCGACTATATCCGCAGCAAGGGCAGCGAAGTCGGCGGCGAGAGTCCGTCGTGGTGGACGCACTACAACTGGAACCACGGCGGCATGTCGTTCAACGACTACAGCCGCATCGAGACGGGCTGGGCGCAGGGCTGCATGGCGTGGCGCGGTGCGGAGTGGCAGCACGTGTATGGCAACATGGGCGCCTACTCGCTCGACGTGGACGGCCAGTGGATCGCCAAGGACACCAAGTATCGTGCCTCCGAGGGCGGCGGCGTGATCATGGCGAGTATGAACGACGCGGCTCCGGCCGGGGCGAAGTTCACGGAGACCGCCGAGTGGCGCACGCTCGATCAGGTCGTCGAAGGGTTTTACCTGACCGCGATCCAGGAACTCTACCACATCGGCAAGGGCAACGTGCGCCTGCCGGGCGGCGCCAATATCACGCGACTCGACGAACATCGCGGACGCCTGCGACTGGACCGGTTCGATGTTTATTCGAGCGATAAAAAACACCTCGCGGGCGTCGCCGCCAGCGAGTGCGCGCTGGCCGAGCCTTGCGTCGCCGAGGCCGACCGGCACGCGACCAACGGCTTTGTGGTCACGAAGCTCGACGAGAGCCTGCACGGCGCGTGCACGGCGTCGATCGACGTGCCGGCGGCGGCGGCGGGCGCGGGTTTTGTGGTTATCCGTCACGACTCGGTGCTCGGAGGCACGGCCGAGATCGAGGTGAACGGCGAGTCGCTCGGCGAAATCGAGTTCCCGCCCACCGCCAAGCCCTCCGTCTTCGGGGATCGCGCGGTGTCGGTGCGGCTGCGCGCGGGCGTCAACACCATCACGGTGCGCAAGGGCAGCATCCATACCGCGTGGAGCGACGGCACCGAGGCACGCTGGGACCGCGCGGGGTTTCGCGCGTGGAACGGCGACGTGGTTTTCGGCGTCGGTTATGATCGCATGTGGCCTGACACCTGGAGCGGATCGAAGAAGATTTATTTCTACAGCCGCGACGGTTCGGAGCGCACGTGGACGCTGCCGGCGGAGTGGCGCAACCAGTCTTCGGTGCGGCTCGTCGCGCTCAGCACTGCAGGCCGTGGCGCGGAACAGGTGGTGCCGGTTCGCGACGGCAAGGTCGTCGTGAAACTCCTGCCCAAGGTGCCCTGCGTGCTGCTGCCCGCGGCCTGAGCGGGCGGGTTTAGGAGTGACGGGAGAGCGGGGCGTTCCTGAGAGGGAGCGCCCTTTTTTATCGAATGCGAAGCGGCCCTCGTCGCACGCGGCGGTTCAACGTCAGGGCAACGGCTCGATGTTTTCGAGCGACATGCGGACGTGCAGGCCTTGTTGGAGGACATCGACGGCGACGATGATGCCCTTGGGGTCGGCTGGGTCGTCCACCACGCCTTCGAGGCCCCAGAGCGGACCGGCGGTCACGCGCACGCGGGTGCCGCGCTGGATGAGCGGACGCAGCGTGAGGTCGAGTCCCGAGGCGATGATCGTGCGGACGACCTCCATCTGGCGCATGAAGAGGCCCTCGTCGCCCACGGGAATGACGCGGGCGAGCAGGTCCTGCTGATAGATGCGCGACCTGTTGTCGGCGGAGATTTTGGCGAACACGTAGCCGGCGAAGAGCGGCTTGGTGAAGCGTTTCGTCTGCGTGCCGTAGCGGCGCACGCTTTCGATGAGCGGCAGGTAGTGCTCGATGCCCTCGGCGGTGAGGAGGGCGGCCAGTTTCTTTTCGCAACGCGGGCGTGTGTGGCACACGAACCAGCGCGCTTCGCCGGGCGCGAGGGTGTTCACCGCTTGAGCAGGAAACGCACGGCGGCGAAATAGCCTTCGATGCCGAGGCCGCTGATGACGGCGAGCGAGACGGGTGCGGTGAGCGACGTGTGGCGGAACTCCTCGCGCTTGTAGATGTTGGAAATGTGGACCTCGACGGTGGGCAGGTGGGCGCCGGCGAGCGCGTCGCGCAGGGCGACGCTGGTGTGGGTGAACGCGGCGCCGTTGATCACGATGCCGTCGATCTTGGCGTCGGCCAGGGAGGAGATCTTGTCGATGAGGGCGCCCTCGTGGTTGGACTGGAAGAAATCGAGCGACGCGGCGGCGCCGAACTCCGCGCGCAAGGCGGCCTCGAGGTCGGCGAGCGTCGTGTGGCCGTAGATCTCGGGTTCGCGTTTGCCGAGGCGATCGAGGTTGGGGCCGTTGAGGATGGCGATTTTCTTCATGGAGTCTGGCGATGTCTTTACCGGATAACTCGGGGGCGCGTCACGTTTTCTTTCAGGGGGCGGTTGCGGTGAGGCGGCAGCTGTGGGCGCTGAAGCCGGCGCCGAAACTCACGAGCCACCAGTCGCGGCCGGGCTCGGGGCGGGCGGTGCGCAGCGCTTCTTCGAGGGCGAAGAGCACGGACGGGCTGCTCATGTTGCCGTGGTCGCGGAGGACGGCGCGCGTGGCGTCGAGTGGGTAGGCGGGCAGGGCGGCTTCGAGGGTCTTGATGACCTCGCGTCCGCCGGCGTGGGCGATGATACGGTCGATGGGCGGGGCGCCGGCGGGTTCGGCGGCGAGGAGCGTGGTGACGGCGGACGCGGCCAACTCGGGCACGGTTTTGTGGAGGAGGTTGCGGAGTTTTCCGTCGCGCAGCTCGAAGCGCAGCAAGTCGCGGTGCTCGGGGAGGTGGAGGGTGTTGAAACCGTGGCAGCGCACGTTCGGGCCGGAGGGCGCGGGGGTGTTGCGCCAGATGCTCGCGGCGGCTCCGTCGCTGAAGAGACAGGCGCTGATGAGCACACCGGGATCGTCGTCGAGGAAGAAGGCGGCGGAGCAGATTTCCACGGCGACGCAGGCGACGATGGCGTCGGGTTGCGCGGCGAGCACGGCCTGGGTGGCGCGCAAGGCGGGCACGGCGGCACCGCAGCCGAGACCGACGATGTCTTGGAGAAAGGCGTTGGAGCGGAGGCCGAGTTGTTCGGCGACGTAGCTGGTCACGCCCGGGCAGAGGTAACCGGTGCACGTGCAGATGAGCAGGGCGTCGAGTTGGTCGGCGCGGAGTCCGGCACGGGCGAGGGCGGCGGTGAGGGCGCGGCCGGCGAGTTCGGGTGCGGCGAGGCGGAAGGCGGCGTTGAGCTGATCGGGCGTGTGGTCGAAAATGTGCTCGATGTCGGGCACGGCGAAGTGGCGCTGCGCGATACCGCTGTCGCCGTTGAGGACGGATTCGAGGAGGAGCAGCGAACGTTTCGAGAGGCGTTGCTGCGCGTGGGAACGGGCGAGGATTTCCAGGCACTGCGGTTGCGTGAGGGAGGTGGGCGGAACGGCGGTGGCGAGGGCGTGGAGATACATCGGCAGGGGATCAGTGCGTGAGGGCGTAGAGTGGTTCCATCGGCAGCAGGCGAAGGCGGCTGGCGGCGGAGAGGGCGCGTTGTCCGGCGGGTTGGTAGAGGAAAGGATGTAGCGCGGAGGAGGCGGCGAGGCGGGTGCGGAAGAGGGAACGCAGGCGCTGGTGAACCGTGCGAGTGGTGTCGGGCCAAGAGCGTTCGCCGCGGGACCAGGCGAGCAAGGGATCGAGGGCTTGTTCGGCGCTTTGGAAGGCCATGGCCATGCCGTTGCCGGTGAAGGGCGGGATCATCGCGTAGGTGTCCCCGATGACGAGCCGGTCGGAGCGCGTGGAGGGTTGGGCGAAGCTGAGTCCGGCGACGGCGGAGTGCGATGCGGGGTCGAGTTCGGCGGAGGCGAGGCGGTCGGCGAGCGTGTGCAAGCCCGAGGCGCGTAGGTAGGCGGGCAGGGCGGTCTCGCGAGACACGGCGGCGAGGGCGTCGCGCTGGCGGAAGAGACCGGAGATGTTGATGCGTCCGCCCTCGACGGCGCAGAGACCGACGTAGGCGTGGTCGCCGAGGTGGAGCTCCAATTCGGCGGAGAGCGGGAGAGCGCGGACGGCGTGGCATTTGAGGCCGAGCCAGCGCGGCCCGGCGGAACGGGCGGGGCGGCGGCCGGTGGCGAAGACGCGGCCTTCGGGGGAGTCCGCGGGATCGACGCGGGTGTGGGTGCGCAAGGTTCCGCCGGCAGCGGTGAAGGCGCGGGCGAGACGGTCGTCGAGCGTATGGCGGCTGAGGGCGAGCGCGGCGTGCGGGAGGGTTTGGCGGCGGAGCGGGCGGTCGCGGGAAAACCAAGCGACTTCGCGGTGAGGCGTGGCGTCGGCGAGGAACGGCGCGAGTTGCAGGCGTGCGATGGTGGCGGCGGAGAGTCCGGTGATGAATTCACCGCACACGCGGTGGCGCGGATACGCACCGGCTTCGAACAGCGTGACGGGAAGACCGGCGCGGCGCAGGGCGAGACCGAGGGAAAGACCGGCGAGGCCGCCGCCGATGATTTCAACCGGCCGGGGGGCGGGGCGCGGGTGGATCATCAGGAACGGCGTTCGGCGATCAGCCGATACGCGCCCTGCCACGTGTGGGCGACGGACCAGCGCCAGACGGCAGGATCGAGGCCGAGGGCATGCGGGAGTTCGTCGTCGAGAAAACCGGCGGCGATGCTGACGCGGCCATCGTGGCGCGTGACGTAGTTGGCGCCGCAGAGCGGGGCGGCGAGGTTCCAGATCCACTGGTTGCGGCGTTTGCGGGTGGGTTCGCTGAAAATCAGGACGCGGGCGTGCGGGGCGAGGGCGGCGCCGAGGGTGCGGAGCGTGGCGTCGTCGAAGTGATGCAGGATCAGGTTGCCGATGACGATGGAGGCGGTGTCCCAGCCGCTGAACGTGCGGATGTCGGTCTGGTGCCAGTGGGCGGTCGCCGGCCAGTAAGGAGGCGGCGGCACGCGGTCGATGCCATCGATGAGCGGGGCGACGCGACGCAGGCGGGCGGCGAGTTCGCCGGTGCCGCTGCCGAGCTCGATCACGCGTTCGCCGGGACGGACGAGGCGGGCGAGGGTCGCCTCAAACCACGGGGCGTTGCCCATGACGCGGTTGACGAGCAGCAAGTCGCGCCGGCTGTGAAGGGCGGCGGGATCGTCGGGCGGGAGCGAGTCGAGCAGCTCGGGTTCAAGGCGGCGTTGCACCGCGCAAAGCTGCACGCGGCGCGGACGCGGTCAATCCGCACGGAGCGCGGCGGCGGGCCGTTTGGCTTATAGGGGATTATCCGTGGCGATGAATTCCCACGGCAGGTTGAACTTGGCGGCGAGCTCGGCGGCGAGGGCTTTTACGCCGTGGACCTCGGTCGCGTAGTGGCCGCAGAGGTAGAGGTTGAGCTTCTGTTCCTGGGCGGTGTTGAACCACTCTTCGCGCAATTCGCCGGTGACGAGCGTATCCACGCCCGCAGGACGGAGTTCGGGGACGGCGCTGTTACCGCTGCCGCTGCAAAACGCGACGGCGTCGGGGGAGTCCGAGCCGTATTCGATGGCGATGACGCGGCCGTAGAGTTTTTCGAGTTGGGCGCGGAGGGAGGCGCGTGAACCGGAGCGGGCGGCGATGCGGCCGATGGACTCACCGTCCTTCACGAGGAACGGGCGGTCGGGCGACAGGCCGAGCTGGCGGGCGAGGAGGGCGTTGTTGCCCAGTTCGGGGTGTCCGTCGAGCGGGAGGTGGTTGCTGTAGAGGGCGCAGTCGCCGCGGATGAGGGTCGCGACGCGGTCGTAAACGGGGCCGGTGAGCGGGCGGGGCATGTCCCAATACATGCCATGGTGAACGATCAGAAAATCCACGCCGGCGGCGACGGCCTGCTGGAACGGGATGACGCCGGCATCGACGGCGGCGCCGATGCGCGTGACACGGCCGCTGTTGGCGAGCTGGAGGCCGTTGAAGGCGCCGGGTGCGTCCTTGTAGGCGGCGCGGCGGGTGCGTTCATCGCAGTAGGAGACGAGGTCGTGCAGCGTGGGCATGGGCGGTTGATGGGGATGCGGATTCAGAGTGGCAATTTTCAAAACGCGGACTACCGATTGCGGCCATGAGCGAATCCAGCTCGGCGGTCGACCTGATCGCCCAAGCCACCCAACAATTTACCGAACGCCCGTCGTGGGACGATTATTTCATGGCGACCGCCGTGCTGATCTCCACGCGCTCGCCGTGCGAACGCCTGCACGTGGGCTGCGTGATCGTGAGCGGCGGCGACCGGCAGAACCGGCTGATCGCGGCCGGCTACAACGGGTTTCTGCCCGGCACGCCGCATCTCTCGCGGCTGCGCGAGGGTCGCGAGCAGGCGACGGTGCACGCCGAGCAAAACGCCATCGCCGACGCGGCGCGGCGCGGCAGTTCGGTCGAAGGGGCCGTGGCTTACGTGACTCATTTCCCCTGCATCAACTGCGCGAAAATCCTCGCTGCCTCGGGCATCGCGCAGATCCGTTACCGCGAAGACTACAACAACGACCCGCTGGTCTGGCCGTTGCTCCAGGACGCGAATGTATCGGTGTTGAAACTCTGAGGATAAACCGAGGGAACACTCACGCGCGTTTCGCTTCTTATTCGTCGATGTCCAATCGTCATCCCGAGTCCTCCGTCGAGCTGGGCGGCCAGTTGTTACTGGCGCATCCGTCGCTGAAGGACGAAAATTTCAAACACACGGTGATCCTGATCGCGTCGCACGACCGCGACGGCGCGATGGGCGTCGTGCTCAACCGTCCGCTCGATAAGACCTTGGGCGAGCTCAACGACGAGTTTGGCCGGAGCCCGTTGTCGGAGGTGCCGCTGTTCGCGGGAGGGCCGGTGCAGCCGACGCAGGTGATCCTCTGCGTGTGGCGTCCGCATCCCGAGAGCGACGGGTTTCAGCTGATGTTCGGCATTGATCCGCAGCGTGCCGAGGAACTGGTCAACGAGGAAGGCGTGCACATGCGGGCGTTCCTCGGTTACGCGGGCTGGACGGGCGGACAGATCGAAGACGAGTTGAAGCGCGACACCTGGGTGGTGAGTCCGCTGGTGGCGGATTTGCTGGAAGACTCGCCGGACGAGCAGCTCTGGCGCGACCTGCTCGGGCAGATCGACGACGAGTGGAAACTCCTAGCGAACGAGCCGGAGGATCCGAGCTTGAATTAATATCGGGCGGGAGGGGGCCGGCGGGACGCAAAAAAGCCCGCCTGGGTGCAGGCGGGCTTGAGAGAGGAAGACCTCAGACCTTTACCTCGAAGAGCTGCGGATGCATGAGGCCGTCGGCGACCTTGTTGACGGTGCCGGTCATGCGGATGGCGTAATTCTCGCCGATCTCGATGCCGATCTGTCCGCCGGGCATGTGGACGGTGAGGTGGGCATCGACGAGGCCGAGCTTGTAGGCGACGGAGGCGGCGGCGCTGGAGCTGCTGCCGGAGGCGAGGGTGTAGCCGGCGCCGCGTTCCCAGATCTCGATGCGGATGTTTTTGCGATCAAGCACTTGCAGGAACTGCACGTTGGTCTTGCGCGGGAAGTTGGGGTGGGTTTCGAGGTGCGGGCCGTATTTATGCGCGAGTTCGGAGGAGACCTCGGGGAGCGGCAGCACGCAATGCGGGTTGCCTATGGTGGCGGAGCAATAGGTGAACGTGCGGTCGAGGACAGTGATCTGCTCGTTGATGACCTCGCGCTCGGGGCCGGTGTGGGGAATCTTGGTGCTCACGAAGGAGACCGAGCCCATGTCCACGGTGATGAGGCTGCCGTTTTCCTTGATGATGGACTGCACGTGTCCGCCGGGCGTCTCGATGGTGAAGACGGGGTTCTTGGCGAGCTTCTGGTCCCAGAGATAGCGGGAGAAGATGCGCAGGCCGTTGCCGGACTTTTCGGCCTCGGAGCCGTCGGGATTAAAGATGCGCAGGCCGAACTCGGATTTTTCGGAAGGCAGGGGGCCCCAGAGAATGCCGTCGGAGCCGACGCCGAAGTTGCGGTGGCAGACGACGCGGATCTCGTCGAAGGACGGGCCGTTTTTCCATTGGGGGAAATCAACGGGATCGCAGACGATGTAGTCGTTGCCGAGGGCGTGGTATTTATGAAAACGCATGGAATAGGAACGGAGAGTGTTGGCGGCGGAAACGGGGGAAGACACGGAAAATTTTGATCAGGCGGACGGACCGGAGATGGCGTTCTTAGGCGCGGAGGGCGGCGAGGAAGGCGTTTTTTTCGTCGGTCGAATCGAAGGCGCGCAGGGGGATGACGCACAGGCCGTGGGGGCCGAAGGTGAGTTGGAGGTATTTGCCGTCTTCGGTCGCGGTTGTGAAATCGGCTAGGGCGAACGAAGTGCGGACACCCAGGTAGGCCCCGAGGAGCTTTCCGCCGGTGATCTCGTAGGTGGCGGTGCAGGGCCACGGGCCTTTCAACTCGCGTGAGAGGTAGCTGCGAACGCGGCGGCGGATCGTGCCGGGATAAGCGATGACAAACAGGCCCGCGCCCCACGCGGCGGCGGCCGGACAGATGATCGCGAGGTTGACGTTTTCCTTGGCGTTGAAGCCGAGGAAGGCGAAGACGGCGAACATGCCGGCGCACAGGAGCGCGCCGAGCCAGCGATTGGTCGAGTAGGTTTTACTCTGCTGATAGAGGCGGACGGAGGGCTCGGCGGTTTCGTCGAGCGTGGCTTCGTGACGGATGATCATGGGACTGCGCAGCGGGTGGTGGTGAAAGGGCGGCGGCCCGGAAGCGGGCGGACGGGGCACAGCTGGGCGGAGAATTTTCCCCGTGTCGAGCGGTGCCCGCAGGCGACCTGCGGACGAGTCAGGCGTCGCGCCAGGTTCCGCCGACACCGATTGTTTGCGGCGAAGCGGGAATGCCGAACTGGGCGCGCTCCAAGTGGCTGGTGACCCAGTCGATGGCGGTGCGCGCCTCGGCGGTGAGATCCTGGATGACGCCGGGTTGGCCGGGGAGCGCGGCGTTGCAATCGACGCAGACGAGATCGATGACGGTGCGTTGACGAGGCGCGATGGCGGCAAGCCACGGTTGCAGCCAGAGATAATCCGGCGTGATGGCGGTGATCAAGGCGTCGGGCCGGGTGGTCTTGATCCAGTGCGAGAAGGCGGCGGCATCCCAGTCGCGCGGAGTGAAAGGCGCGACGAAGCGGCGGGGGCTCAGGTGACGTTCGGCGAGGAACGCACCGAGGGAAAGGTGGTTGACGCGACTGTCGATGTTGAGGGTGGTGGCGAATCCGATACGCCGGCGGCCGCGGGCTTTGAGCTGGTTTACGCACAGGCTCATTACCGCATGATAATCGATCGTCACGCGATCCAGGCGCGGGCTTTCCAAGGTGAGGCCGAGCGCGAGGGCGGTGAAGCCGGTGAAGTCAAAGTCGAGCGTGCGGATCGAGTCCGGCATCGGGCAGACAATGATGCCGCGAATGCCCCGGTTGAATAAAATGTCGCGAAGGCGGGCGGGCGTCATGCCGGGCGCGGTGAGCCAAAACTCTTCGAGCTGATAACCGCAGCGGCCGGCGTGGGCCTTGAGCTCCTCGTGGATGGCGACGTAGTTGGCGGAGTGGCGCCAGCCGGATTTTTCGGCGAAGCAAGTGAGGAAGGCGAGGGTGGTGCCTTGACCGGAGGCGCGGCCGCGCCGGCGTTCGGCGATGAGCGCGGAGACGAGCGGGTTGGGGCGGTAGCCGAGTTCGTCGGCGAGGGTGCGGATGCGGTCGCGCGTGGCGGGCGGAATGCTCGGGTGGTTGCGCAGGGCGAGCGAGACGGTGGTCTGGTGAACGCCGGCGGCACGGGCGACCTCGTTCATGGTGATGCGCGCATTCATGGGGATTGGCGGGCGAGCGGAACAGCGGAGATCGATTCTGGCAACGACTGAGGCCGCTTTGTTCATTGATAAGAGTGAGCGGGGATTGGCGGGCGAGAAACGCGGCGGACAGGGTGGGTTTTTACCCATGAAACCCATGTCCAAGCTGGTTGAGGCGGCGCGCGAGATTCCAATTCAAGACAACTATGACGTCGTCGTGTGCGGCGGCGGACCGGCCGGCATTGCGGCCGCGATTGCCGCGGGACGGACGGGGGCGCGGACGTGCCTGATCGAACTGCAAGGGTGCCTGGGCGGGATTTGGACGGCGGGGGTGTTGTGCTACATCCTCGATTCACAAAACAAGGACGGTCTGCTGGTGGAGATCCGCGAGCGCTTGCGGGCGCGCGGGGCGATCGGGGAAAAACTCGATCTTTACGATGCCGAGGCGATGAAGCTGTTGCTCGAGGAACTGTGCGCGGAGGCGGGCGTGCACATCCGGCTTTATACGCGGGTCGTGAGCGCCGACGTCGTGGACGGACGCATCGATCACGTGATTTTGGAGGCGAAGGAAGGCCGGTTTGCGATCGCGGGAAAAACCTTTGTGGACACCACGGGTGACGGTGACCTCGCGGCGCTGGCGGGCTGCGGGTTTGATGTCGGCCGAGAGACCGACGGGCTGGTCCAGCCGATGACGTTGATGGCGCTCGTCGCCAACGTGCCGCCCGGGGTGCGGTCGGCGACCGATCCCCGCTGGTTCAGCGCGACCTGCATTCGCAAGGAGGAGTTTTTGGAACGGCTGACCGCGGCGGGGCATACGTGCTCTTATACGAAGCCGAGTCTATTTGCGCTGCCCAACGGGTTGTGCGCGATGATGGTGAACCACGAGTATGAACGGTCGGGGCTGAGTTCGCGCGACCTCACGGCGGCGACGATCTCGGCGAGGCGGGACGTGAACTCGGCGATCATTGCGATGCGCAAGTTCGGCCCGGAGTGGGCGGACGTGCAACTCGTCGCCACGGCGCAGGCCATCGGCGTGCGCGAGGGACGGCGTATTCACGGGCTTTATACGGTGAACGTGCACGACATCATCGCGGGTGTGCGGCATCCGGACGGGATCACGCGGGTGACGTTCCCCATCGACGTGCACAGCGTGCGTAAGAGCGAAGGCGGCGGTTACAGCTCGGGCAACGTCGCCAAGCAGGAACCCTACGACATTCCGCTGCGCGCACTGATCGCGAAGAACGTGACGAACCTGTTTATGGCGGGACGGTGCATCAGCGGGGATTTCCTGTCGCACGCGAGTTATCGCGTGACGGGTAACTCGGTGACGACGGGCGAGGCGGCGGGGCGTTCGGCGGCTGAGGTCGCCGCGGCGGGCGGCACGGCGCACGACCTGGCGGCGGTCCGCGCCGAGGTGTTAACGACGCGATAACACGCAGGGTTGCCGCATCGGGGAGCGGCGCGGGGGCGAACTCGCGAGGGTAGGTCGGAATCGCGAGCAAGCTCGCCCTCACGCCGGACGTGGAAGGCGCGGGGTTACTCCGCCGACTCGGTGTCGGAGCGGAAGGGGGAGGCGGGGATGCCGGCTTTGTTGATGAGATTGACGACGGGGAACCGGGCCCAGCCGTAGCGCACGGCGGTCGGCGTCGCGACCTGGTCGCTGGTGACGACAATCGTGTCGCCGACGATCTCGGCTTTGGCTTCGACGAATTTTTTGTCAGCGCCGGCGACCGTGAAGCCTTTCAGCGGGCCGTCCTTGGCGACGAGACCGCCCCCGAGGTGGGTGAAGCTCACGATGGCGCGGTTGCCCTCGGCTTTAAACGAAGCGTAGAGCGGGCCGGAGTATTCGATTTTTTCGCCGTAAGTGAGCGCGCGGGCGGCGAGGGCGAGGCGGGCGCCGGCGGGTTCTTTCTGGCGCGGGTGGATGTTTTCGGCGTCACCGACATCGGTGATGACGGCCATCGCGGTGTTGGGCGTGGATTGGGCGGTGAGCAACTGGGCTTCGCGGATCTCGGGGCGCATGCCGTTGTGCGGCGCGATCTGCACAAAAAAGAACGGGAAATCGCCCTGGCCCCAGTGGGCGCGCCAGTCGGCGATCATCGTCGGGAAGAGCGTGCGGTATTCGGCGGCTTTGCCGGAGTTGGCTTCGCCCTGATACCAGATGGCGCCCTTGATGGCGTAGGGAACGAGCGGGGCGATCATGCCGTTGAACAGCACGGTGGGCGCGCCGCCGGTGCCGTGGGGCGAAACGGGAACGGCGGGTTTGGCCCGGGCGAACTCGGGTTTGGGAATGGCGGGCAGGCCGGCGGCGCGGGCGGCTTTGTTTTTCTCGGGCCAGGCTTTTAGGGCGGCCTCATACTCTTTGCCGCCGGCGGCGTTCCACTCGGCGAGAGCCTGGTCGAAGGAGGTTTTTTCGGCGGGGTATTTTTCGGCGCGTTCGGGATAGGCGGCGATGAGGGCGTGAGCGGACTTGGCGTAGTCGGCGAGCGCGGGGACTTTTTCCAATGCGGCGAGACTGGTCCACGCCTGCGCAGGCGTGCCGCTGACGGACGTGTGAATCATGCCGACGGGGAAGCCGGTGGCATTCTGGATGTCGCGGCCGAAGTAGTAGCCGACGGCGGAGAATGACGCGGACGAACCCGGCGCGCTCACGACCCATTTGCCGGTGACCTCGGCGGAGGGAAACGCGTAGGAAGCGCGGACCACGGTGAACATACGAAGCTGCGGATTGGCGGCCTTGGGGCGCTCGACGGCGGCGTTCGCATCCGAGCCCAGGCCGAAGTTCATGTTGGACTGGCCGGAGCAAATCCAGACCTCGCCCACCAGCACGTTTTTCGCGACGACGGTGTTGTTGCCCTTGATCGTGAGCGTGAAAGGCCCGCCGGCTTTTTGCGGCTTTAGGACGGCCTTCCATTTGCCGTCTTTGTCGGCGGTGGCCTTGGCGGTTTGTCCGTCGAGCTCGACCGTGACGGCTTCGCCGGCGTCAGCGGTGCCCCAGACGGGAAGCGCGGCGTTTTGCTGGAGCACGGCGTTGTCGGAAAAAAGCGCGTTGGGGCGAACGTCGGCGGCGGCGCGCGATGCGAGTGAAAGCGCGAGCACGAGGACGGAGGGGAGCAGGGTCGGGTAGGACTTCATAACGAGAAGGGAAGACGGACGGGGGGCGTGAAAATAACCGGGAAACTCAACCGCCTGCGCATCCGTGCCGCGAGTGTGCGGTAAGCGTCTGGAATGTGTATCGCTCTACACGACGCGTGGGCGGACGAAGGTAAACCTTTCGCGTTTCCCCTCGGTTAACCCTCGTCTTTTTTATGCACCGTTTTGCCCTGTCTGGATGTCTGGCCGCGTGTCTGTGTGCGTTGTCCTCGCCGCGTGCCGAAGCGGTTCAAACGGATAACCACGGTCTTCATTCCGTGCCCGTTCCTAAACCCGCCGCGCTGAAGATCGACGGTGATCTCGCCGACTGGGATCTCTCCGGCGCGATTCTCGTCACCTATGACATCGAGTCGTTGAGCGACGTGTATTCGGGGAAGGTTTCGAGCATGTATGATGCCGACAACTTTTACCTGGCGATCCGCTGGAAGGATGCGACGCCGATGGGGAACAGCCACGATCCGCGTTATCAGAGCAATCGCGGCTGGGCGGGCGACTCCGTTCAGATCCGACTCAAGACGGACCGCATCTCGCACATCACGGCGTGGTATTACGCGGCGAAGAACGAACCGGCGTTTCAGATCTCCTACGGCAAAAGCCTGACCGAGCCGTTCAAGGGCGGGGATTTCCAGTATTACCAGACAGAAGGCTGGAAGCTGCAGCACGGCGTCGAGATGGCGTTCAAGGCCGACGCCGACGGCAAGGGCTACGTGCAGGAGATGAAAATTCCGTGGAAACTCATCACGCTCGATAAGAAGTTCGTCGCGGGCGACAGGTTCAACCTCGGTCTCGAACTTCTCTGGGGCGAGGCCGACTGGCCGGTTCACCGTTACGCCGACAACCTGGTCGAAGGCACCACGAGCCGTGAGTTTTTCTGGACCGCGCACAACAACTGGGGCCCCGTCGTTCTCGAGCCCAAGGGTAATCTCCAGCTTCCCGAGCCCGCCTACCTCGCCGCGGTGCGCCAGGCGCAGCAGGGCGATGCCGCCGACGGCCCGGTGGCGGTCAACTACTCGCTGCCGAAGGACGCCCGCGTCTCCCTCGCGATCGAAGACGCATCCGGCAAACGGATACGCAACCTCGTCCCCGGCCTGCCGCGCAAAGCCGGCGCCAACACCGAAAAGTGGGACGGTCTCGACGACGCCGGCAAACCCGTCACGCCCGGCGACTACACGTTCAAGGCGCTTTACCACGACGGCATTCGCGCCAACTACGCGCTCTCCTTCGCCAATCCCGGCAACCCCTCGTGGCTGACCGATGACGGACGCGGTGCGTTTTACGGCGACCACACCGAACCGCAGGCGGCGGCGGCTGCGGGTGATTTTGTCGCGCTCGCCACGCCGATGGGCGAGGCCGGCAAGCACCTCATCGCCACGAATCTCGACGGACAACGGCTCTGGGGTCTGACCAATCGCGTGGCCTTCGACGGCGGCCGCATCTCGCTGGCGACCGATGGCAAGACGCTCTGGGTCGGCAGCGAAGGCAAACAGACGATGCTTTACCGCGTGGACATCGCCACGGGCCGCTACTCGCCGTGGGACTTCATGCAGAAGGACAAGGACGGCAACGAATTCAAACCCGTTGACCTGCAAATCTCGGAACTGCCCGGCGTCGGCGCCTCGCCCTCTGTCGCCAACAAAGTCGGCGCCAATGACTCCAAGGTCCTGGCGTCGGGTCCGAATCTCTGCGGCATCGCCTACCAGAATGGTGTGCTCGCGGCCGCCTTCGCTCGCGAAAACAGCGTGCGTCGTCTCGCCGGCAACACCGGTGCGGTGATCTCGGCCGTGCCCGTCGAGTCACCGCGGGCCGTCGCGTTTACGCCGAAGGGCGAACTGCTGATCCTGTCGCAAGGTCGCCTGCTCGTCGCGGGCGCGGATAATAAAACGCGGCCATTCGCCGCCGAGACGTTGGCCGATGCTTGGGGCCTCGCGGTCGGAGCGGATGGTGCCGTTTACGTCTCGGTGCGTGGTGCGGAGCAAAACGTGAAGGTCTTCTCCGCCGCAGGACAGTTCGTGCGTGAGATCGGCCGGCGCGGCGGGCGTCCGCATCACGGCGCGTTTATCGCGGGAGCGATGCGCAACCCGGCCGGTCTCGCGATCGACAGCCGCAACCGCCTCTGGGTGACGGAAGAAACCGACAATCCCAAGCGCACCTCCGTGTGGGACGTGACCTCCGGCAAGTTATTGAAGGATCTGAGCGGCACGACGACTTACGCCGGCGCGGGCACGATCAATCCGTTCGATGCGACGATGGGTCTGTCGGACGACACCGTGTATCGCCTCGACTGGAAGACCGGTGCTTACGAGGCCGTTTACTCCATCGGTGGCAGCGACAATCCCGACGATCTGTTTCCTCCGTCGGTTCACGCGATTACGAGCCGTGTCGTGAAGGCCAACGACCGCCTCTATGTTTACACGACCGGCTCGGCGCGCGGTTCGCGTGAAGTGCAGGTCACGATGTTTGACGGCAAGGACTGGCGTTCCGTCGCCCACCTCGGCGTCGTCGTGCAGGGCAAGGACACCAAGGGCGACTATGCGAAATACCAGCACCCGTTCTTCGCCGGTCACAACGGCGAGCGTTATGCGTGGGCCGATGAAAACGGCGACGCGATCGTGCAACCCGCCGAGCTTCACTTCGAAGCCTTCAAAATCGACGGAAAGCCCGCCGAGTTGCGCAGTTATTATTGGGGCCAGTTGCCCGACGTGGACGGCACGGTCACCTACACCGCTCCCGAGTTGAACTCCCTCGTGCAGTTCGCGATCTCCGGCTACACGAAGGCTGGCGCACCGATCTACGATCTGGCCAAGCCTCGCGTCATCCGCGTGGACCAGCCGCTCGTGGGCAAAGGCAACGGCGAAGGTCAGGTCATCGGTGGTTCGCAGGGACGCGTTTACCTCAATCAAGACCCGGTGATCGCAGTCGATAAAGACGGCCGCGTGCTCGGCAGTTATCCGAACCCGCATACGTCGGTCCACGGCTCGCACACGGCCAAGGCGGCGCGTCCGGGTTACTTGATCGGCCCGTCGTCGTTCCTCGGCGTGATCCAGATCGGCGACGAAACGAAGGGCGGGGCGGGCGAGGTGTTCGCGCTCAACGGCAACCTGGGTGAGAACTACCTGTTCACCTACGACGGCCTCTACATCCAATCGCTCTTCAAGGACACGCGCGGTTATTTTGAGAATCCCGCGCGCGCGGTTCGCGGCATGTCGCTCGATACGATCACGGCCGGCGGCGAAAGCTTTGGCGGCAACTTCACCCGCACGACCGATGGCAAAACCTACCTGACGAACGGCGGCACCGATGCGCGTGTGATTGAAATCACCGGCCTCGAATCGATCCGGCGCTTCTCGGGTAAGTTCACGCTCAGCAAGGCGGACTACGCGCAGGCGCAGGAGTTGCAGGCGAAAAAACTCGCCGAGACGCTCGTGCCGAAGACCTACGTCATCGCCGCCGGCACCGCTACCGTGGACGGCAAGGCCGACGAGTGGCCGGGGCTGCTGGACGACACCAAACCGGCGCTCGTCATCCAGGAAAACCCGAAGCAACGCTACGCCCGCGTCGAGGCCCGTTATGATGCGCAGAATCTTTATCTGGCCTATCGCGTGACCGCCAACCGCACGGCGATGAAGAACGTCGGTCAGGACGACCGCCTGCTGTTCAAGAGCGGCGACGCGGTCGATCTCATGCTCGGGCCCGACACCGACAAGGACGCGGTTGCCGGCCAGTTGCGCCTGCTCCTCACCTATAAGGACAAGACGCCGATTGCGGTGATCAACCAGAAGATCGCCCCCGGGGCGCACGCCTCGGAGAAGTTCGATTTCAGCTCGCCGTGGCGCACGATCACCTTTGCCCGCGTGGCCACGGTGAAGGACGTCACGCTCGCGTCGGCGCCCGTGGCTGGCGGCTACGTTGTCGAGGTTTCGATTCCGTGGAGCGTGCTCGGCGTGACGCCGAAATCCGGTCTGAAACTGCGCGGTGATGTCGGTGTGCTGTTCGGTGACGGCGGCACGCAGACGATCTCGCGCCAGTATTGGAGCAACAAGGCGACCGGCCTCGTCAACGACGTGCCGGGTGAAGCCGATCTCGCGCCTCGCCTCTGGGGCACCTTCACGCTGGAGTGAGCCCCGCGTTTTCTTAAAACCAACGACTTCGTTCCGACCCTGTTCAAACCCTGTTCCCAAAGAAAAACCATGCGTATCAAAACCTACCTCGGCGCGGCGGCTCTGCTGCTCGCCTCCATCGCCCAAGCCGCCACGCCGCTCGTTAAGAGCGGTGAGACCGTCGCCTTCATGGGCGACTCCATCACACAGCAAGGAGCAGCCGGTCCCGGCGGTTATGTGAACCTCGTGGCCAGCGGCCTCGCGGCGAACGGCGTCGATATTAAGCTCCTCCCCGTAGGCATCAGCGGCAACAAGTCGGACCAGATGCTGGCGCGTCTCAACGGCCAGGTGATCGCCAAGAAGCCCCAGTGGATGACGCTGAGCTGCGGCGTGAACGACGTGTGGCACGGCGAACGCGGCGCGGGTATCTCGCTCGAAGACTACAAAAAGAACATCACCGAGATCGTGGACCGTTGCGCGGCGGCCGGTGTGAACGTCGTCATCCTCACGGCCACGCAGATCAATCTGCCGGTCACCAATTCGCTCAACACCAAGCTCGTCGCCTATAACGACTTCCTCCGCCAGCTCGCCGCCGAGCGCAAACTGCCGCTGGCCGATCTGAATGCCGACATGTTTGCCGCGCAGGAAGCGCTGAAGGCCGCCGGCATCAAACGTCTGCTCACGGGCGACGGCGTTCACATGAACATTTACGGCAACCTCATGATGGCGAAGGGCGTGCTCCGGGCCTTCGGCCTCGACGACGCGCAAATCGCCACCGCTGAAGCCAAGTGGAGCGAAATCCCCGGCACGTTCCAGGCGAACTCCAAGGTGAAGCTCACGCTGAACGAACTCGAGTCGCTCGAAGCCATCGCGGCCAAGAAGAATACGACGGTTGATAACCTGATCGGTGATATCTCGACCGCCGCCGTGAAAGCCTCGCTGGCCGACAAGTCCGGCAAGTAAGCCAAGTAGCGCAGGCTTCCTAGCCTGCTTTTGGGGGATACCCCGGAGCAGGCTTGGAAGCCTGCGCTACTTTTTTTATCCGCGTTTTTAGCCCTTAGCCCCTCTTCCCCATGACCCCACGCCCGCTCCTGACCTGTCTCGGCCTTTCCCTCGCCACGTTGTTCCCGCTGGGGTGTTCGCCGGAGAATGCGGCACGGTCCGCGACCGGTTCGCCGACGGCGGCGGACACGAAGCCCGCCTCACCGGCATGGCCGACGGAACTGGTTAAGGTCTCCGGTCCCGCCTCGCCCGATGTCGCTTACGGCCTCACGCGGAAGGGCGACGATCTGCTGCTCGTGATCGACGCCGCCGCGTTTGCGGCCGACGGCTCGGGCGTTTCGGTGCGCGCCGGTCTAGCCGCCGTGCGCAGCGTCACGCTGACCGACACGCAGGCTGAAATCTCGCGCAAGGACGGACGCACCCAGTTCCGTTTTCTCATCCCGGGTGCCCAACTCGTGGATACGGCGGCGAACTGGGCCGCGTTGCGTTTTGCTTTCTCCGTCGAGTGGGCCGGCGGTCCCGGCGGCGTGGC
>Ga0247813_10000946_pt1 | contig 23292 bp, 22 predicted proteins | sample UWRJL169409C1_FD_180719 | JGI IMG/M metagenome (GOLD analysis project Ga0247813, IMG submission 180719) | Plant litter microbial communities from Arlington Agricultural Research Station in Wisconsin, United States - UWRJ-L169-409C-1 | ecosystem: Environmental > Terrestrial > Plant litter >...
CTCGACATCCAGCCCACCAAGAAGCTCGGGCAGAACTTCGTCATCGACGCCAACACCGTGCGCAAGATCGTCGCGACCGCGGGAGTCACTGCGAGCGAGACCGTCGTGGAGGTCGGGCCGGGTCTCGGCTCCCTCACTCTCGGACTCCTCGAGACCGGTGCATCCGTCGTCGCCGTGGAGATCGACGAGCGGCTCGCCAACCAGTTGCCGCTCACCGTCAACGAGCTGCAGCCCGATGCCAATCTGACCGTTATCACGCAGGACGCCATGACGATCATGGAACTCCCCAACGCCCCGACCGTGCTCGTCGCGAACCTTCCGTACAACGTCTCCGTGCCAGTACTGCTGCACTTTCTCGAGCACTTTCCCTCGCTCGAGCGCGGCCTTGTCATGGTGCAGGCCGAGGTGGGGGAGCGCATGGCTGCGCCGCCCGGATCCAAGGTCTACGGAGCCCCGAGCGCCAAGGCCGCGTGGTACGGGCAATGGAAGACGAGTGGTCGCGTCTCTCGCCAGGTGTTCTGGCCGGTGCCCAATGTCGACTCGATCCTCGTCGGTTTCAGCCGCGCTGAGCTCCCGGGCACAGAGGAGGAGCGGGTGGCAACCTTCCGCATCATCGACGCGGCCTTTCAGCAGAGACGCAAGATGCTGCGCCAGGCGCTCGCAGAATTGCTGGGCGGGTCGGCCGAGGCATCCACTCGCATTGAAGCCGCAGGCCTCGCCCCGACGTCGCGCGGCGAAGAACTCACGGTGCTCGACTTTCTTTCGATAGCACGGTCTGGCGATCGCGCGTTCTGAGCTCGACCGTCGCTCGGCTAGGTTTGAATCATGACCGTCGTTCACGCCAGAGCACCGGGCAAGATCAACGTGTTTTTGAAAGTCGGCTCTCTTCTCGAAGACGGCTATCACGACGTGGCGATCGCGTACCAGGCTGTGTCACTGTACGAAGACGTTCACGCCTCCCTTGCGGATGACTTCTCCGTTTCAACGACGGGCACCGTTGACATCTCGCGCGTGCCCAACGACGGATCCAACATCGCCATCAAGGCGGCTCGGCTGCTCGCGCGCCACACCGGCTACCGCGGTGGTGTGCATCTCGACATCGACAAGCACGTTCCGGTCACGGGTGGCATGGGCGGTGGTTCGGCGGATGCCGCAGCCACTCTCCTCGCGTGCGACGCCCTCTGGGGAACCCAGTTGCCGCGTGAGCGCATGCTCGAGCTCGCGGCTCAGCTCGGAGCGGACGTGCCCTTCGCCCTCACCGGCGGCACCGCTATCGGCACCGGCCGCGGTGACCAGTTGAGCCCCGCCCTCGCCAAAGGTCAGTTCCAGTGGGTGCTCGCCCTCTCCGACTTCGGGCTCTCGACCCCCGCCGTTTACGGCGAACTCGACCTGCACCGTGATCGCCACGCGCAGGACATCTTCCCGGCGGATGTCGCGCCCTCCGTCGACGCGAACGTGCTCCAGGCCCTCCGCGCGGGTGACCCGCACATGCTCGCGGAAACCCTCTACAACGACCTGCAGGCTCCCGCGCTCCACCTCGAGCCGTCGCTCGCCGCCGTGCTCGAGCTCGGCGAGGAGAACGGTGCGCTCGCGGGCATCATCTCCGGCTCCGGACCGACCTGCGCCTTCCTCGCCGCCGACCTCGACAGCGCCCTCGAGCTGCAGATCGCGCTCTCGGCGGCGCGGCTCACGGTCGTGCGTGCGACCGGCCCCGTGCACGGGGCGAGGTTGGTGGCCAGCTAGCACCGGTAAGCTCGACCGGATATGGCACACCTTCTTGGCGCTGAAGCGCTGCACCTCGAGTACCCGACCAGAGTCATCTTCGACAAGGTCACCATCGGCCTCGAGGAGGGCGACCGCATTGGCATCGTCGGACGCAACGGTGACGGCAAGTCCACGCTGCTCAAGATGCTCTCCGGACGCCTCGAGCCCAACGCCGGCCGCGTCACGCGCCGTAATGGCGTGACCCTCGCTGTTCTCGACCAGAGCGATGACCTCGTTGACGACCTCACGGTGCACCAGACGATTATCGGCGACATCGACGAGCACGTCTGGGCGGGCGACCCCCAGGTGCGCGACGTCATCGCCGGGCTCGCGGCCGACATCCCGTGGGAAGCCAAGATCAGCGACCTGAGCGGTGGCCAGCGACGACGCGTCGCCCTCGCAGCCCTGCTCATCGGCGAGCACGACATCATCTTCCTGGATGAGCCCACCAACCACCTCGACGTCGAGGGCATCACCTGGCTCGCCGGGCACCTCAAAAAGCGCTGGTCGAGCAACGCGGGAGCCCTCGTGGTCGTGACTCACGATCGGTGGTTCCTCGACGAGATCTGCACCGCCACGTGGGAGGTGCACGACCAGCTCATCGAGCCCTTCGAAGGTGGTTATGCCGCCTACATCCTGCAGCGCGTCGAGCGCGACCAGATGGCGGCGACGATGGAGTCGAAGCGCCAGAACCTCATGAAGAAGGAGCTCGCGTGGCTGCGGCGTGGAGCTCCAGCCCGCACCGCGAAGCCGAAGTTCCGCATCGATGCAGCCAACGAGCTGATCGCGAACGAGCCGCCCGCGCGTGACTCGGTGTCACTCGCATCCATGGCCATGCAGCGTTTGGGCAAAGACGTCGTCGACCTCGAGGGCGTGACTGTCACCTATCCGCCGAGTGGTACCTCGGCCGTGCCGAAGACCGTGCTCAACGACGTGACCTGGCGTATCGCGCCGGGGGAGCGCACCGGCATCCTGGGCGTGAACGGCGCAGGTAAGAGCACCCTGCTCAGCCTCGTGAGTGGCAGCCTGCTCCCGACGAGCGGACGCGTCAAGCGCGGCAAGACCATCAAGGTCGCGACACTTACGCAGCAGCTCGCCGAACTCGAGGACGTCTGGAACGACCGCGTGAGCGAGGTCATCGGGCGCCACAAGAGCAGCTACGTCACGGGTGGCAAGGAGATGACGCCGACCCAGATGCTCGAGCGTGTCGGCTTCACGAGCGCGCAGCTGAGCACCCCGGTCAAAGACCTGTCGGGTGGACAGAAGCGCCGCCTGCAGCTCCTGCTGATTCTGCTGAGCGAGCCGAACGTGCTCATTCTCGACGAGCCCACCAACGACCTCGATACCGACATGCTCGCCGCGATCGAGGATCTCCTCGACACCTACCCGGGCACGCTCCTCGTGGTGAGCCACGACCGGTACCTGCTCGAGCGCGTGACCGACCAGCAATACGCGGTGATGGATGGCTCGTTCCGCCACCTGCCCCGCGGCGTCGATCAGTACCTCGAACTGCGTGCGCAGCAGCAGAAGGGCGGATCCTCGTCTAAGGCCCCGATCGCCACCGCCGCGAACAGTGCGAAGCCGCAGCTCGGTGGTGCGGAACTCCGCAACGCCCAGAAGGAGTTCGCGGCTGCCGGTCGCAAGCTCGAGAAGCTCAGCGCCGAGATCGCGACGCTCTACGAGCAGATCGCGCTGCACGACCAGTCCGACTACGCGGGGCTCGGTGAGCTCACGAAAGGTGTGCAGGACCGCGAGGCGCAGCAGTCGACTCTCGAGCTCCGCTGGCTCGAGCTCACGGAGCTGTTGGGCGAGTAGCTAGTCGAAGTCGAGGCTGAGCTTGCGCAGCAGTGCTGCGAGCTTCTCCTGGTCGCCGCTCGACAGGCCGTCGAGCAGTTCGGCTTCACCGAGCACGAGCTCGCTGATCGCTGCATCCACTCGCTCGCGACCGAGGTCGGTCATGAGCACGAGGATGCCGCGGCCGTCGCCCGGGTCGGCCCGTCTCTCGACGAGCTCACGCGCGACGAGTCGGTCGATGCGGTTCGTCATGGTGCCGCTGGACACCAGCGTCTGCTGCAGCAGCGACTTGGGGCTCAACTGGTACGGAGCGCCGGCGCGACGCAGCGCAGACAGCACGTCGAACTCCCACGACTCGAGTTCAGAGGCCGCGAAGGCTGCGCGGCGGGCGCGGTCGAGGTGGCGGGCTAGGCGGGCGACGCGCGACAGCACCTGGAGCGGTGCAAAGTCGAGGTCGGGGCGTTCGCGCTCCCAGGCTTCGACGATGCGGTCGACTTCGTCGTGTGCGGGCATCCGACTATTATCGCGTGATCGCCGCGACGATCCTCTCGACGCCGTAACTCCATGCCGCATCGACGTCGCCGCCGAGCTGGAAGCTGCCGTTGAGCTCCATGCTGATGAATCCGGTCGCCCACGCGACGACGGTGCGCGCTGCCTCGAGTGCGTGTTCCTCGCCCGCAAGCTCGCCGGCACCGCGCAGGATCGCCTCGCTCGCGACGAAACGAAAGCTGTCGTCGGCGAGGGGAGTGCCGGATGCGGGGGTGAGGACGAGCTGGAATGCTGCGGGGCGCTCGCGTCCGAAGGCGCGGAACTCGTTCACGATGGTTGCGACGCTGCGTTCCTCGCTGAGGCGGTCGGCAAGGTCGGTGAGGGTGGCTTCTGCGACGAGTTGGATGAGACGGTCGCGACTTTCGACGCGCTTGTACAGTGACGGCGCGCGCACGCCGACCCGCTGGGCGACGGCATTCATGGTGAGTGCCGCGAGTCCCTCAGCCTCGAGGAGGTCGCGGGCCGCGGTGACTATCGCGTCGAGCGATGTGCGGTCAGGTGTGGGCATGAATCCATCATAGCTATTGACGTTAGCAATGATGGCTATGTAGCATAGCCATCATGAAACTCGCTGACTCACTCCACCGCATCGGCAACGACATCGTCGCCGTTTACCTCGTCGACTCCGCCGACGGCGTCACAGTCATCGACGCCGGGCTTCCGGGCCACTGGCGCGAACTGCTCGCAGAACTCTCCTCGATGGGGCGCTCGATTGATGACGTCAAGGGCGTCATCCTCACGCACGGCGACTCCGACCACATCGGTTTCGCCGAGCGCCTCCGTCGCGATCACGGGGTGCCGGTCTTCGTGCACGCGGCCGATGCCGAGCGAGCGAAGGGTGCCAAGCCGCCGGCCACCGCGATGCCCAAGATGAAGCTCGGGCCGCTATTGCAGTTCACCGGCTACACGATTCGTCGCAACGGTCTGCGCCCGCAGCACCTCACCGAGGTCGTCGAGGTCACCGACGGCCAGGTGCTTGACCTGCCCGGCGCCCCCGAGATCATCGGGATGCCGGGACACTCGCCGGGCAGCATCGCAGTCTTCGTGCCATCCGTCGACGCGGTCTTCGTGGGTGATGCGCTCACGACTCGGCACGTGCTCACGGGAGCCGTCGGCGCCGCGCCCGCGCCGTTCACCGACGAGCCGGATGACGCCATCGCCTCGCTCGAGCGGCTGTTGCCGACAGGCGCGACCTGGGTGCTGCCAGGGCATGGGGCGCCATGGTCCGGGGGAGTCGCGGCTGCCGTCGACAGTGTGAAGCGGGCGGCAACGGGCATCTGACAGAATTGATCCGCGCCGAACAGCGCGGTCCGCCTTGGTGTAATGGCAGCACGACAGCCTTTGGAGCTGTTAGGTCTAGGTTCGAATCCTGGAGGCGGAGCCAAGAGAGGGCAGAATGTCTACATGACCGACCCCAACCTCGCCATCATCATCCTCGCCGCAGGCCAGGGCACGCGGATGAAGTCGTCGCTGCCGAAGATCCTGCACACGATCGCGGGGGTGCCGCTCGTCGGTCACGTGCTCGCAACGGCCGCGGCCCTCGAGCCCGCCCACGTGGTCGCTGTCGTGCGGCACGAGCGTGACCGCGTTGTCGGCGTCATGAGCGAGCTGATGCCCGGACTCCTCATCGTCGACCAGGACGACGTGCCCGGCACCGGCCGCGCCGTCGAACAGGGGCTTGCGGCGCTGCCCGAGGGCTTCGACGGTGACGTGGTGATCGTGAGCGGCGACGTCCCTCTGCTCGACTCTGTGACGATCGCGGCACTGCTCGCCGAGCACCGGTCCACTGCATCCACCGCGACGCTTCTCAGTGCGCTGCTGGATGACGCGACGGGCTACGGTCGCGTCGTGCGCGGTGCGGATGGCGGGCTCGATCGCATCGTCGAGCAGAAGGATGCCACAGACGACGAGCTCACCATCACCGAGATCAACTCCGGAACGTATGTCTTCGGCGTCGGCCCCCTCAGGGAGCAGCTCGCCCTCGTCGGCACCGACAACGCGCAGAAGGAGAAGTACCTCACCGACGTGCTCGGGCTCCTCAAGCAGGCCGGTTCCGCTGTCGCGGCGGTGCCCGTGAGTCAGCCGTGGCTCGTGGCTGGCGTCAACGACCGCATCCAGCTCTCCGAGGCGGCCATTCGCCTCAACGACCTCATCGTGCGCGGACACCAGCGCAACGGGGTGAGCATCGTCGACCCGGCATCCACCTGGATCGACCTGACCGTGAGCATCGGCGAGGACGCCGAGATTCTGCCCAATACGCAGCTCAAGGGCGCGACGACGATCGAGCGCGACGCGATCATCGGGCCGGACACGACCCTCGTCGACTGCGAGATCAAGCAGGGCGCGACGGTCAAGCGCACCGACGCGACCCTCGCCGTGATCGGCGCCTGGGCGACCGTCGGGCCGTTCGCCTACCTGCGCCCGGGAACCGACCTCGGCGCCGAGGGCAAGATCGGCACCTTCGTCGAGACCAAGAACGCGGTCATCGGAGCGGGCAGCAAGGTGCCGCATCTGAGCTACGTGGGCGACACGACTGTCGGCGTCGGATCCAACATCGGCGCGGGCACTATCACCGCGAACTACGACGGGGTGAACAAGCACAAGACGGTAGTGGGCTCGCACGTGAGAACTGGGTCGCACAACGTCTTCGTCGCCCCGGTTAGAATTGGCGACGGAGCCTACTCAGGTGCCGGAACCGTCATCCGCAAGGATGTCGCACCCGGTGCCCTGGCCATCAACGTGGCTCCACAGCGCAACATGGCTGGCTGGGTCGAAGCCAACCGTGCGGGTTCAGCGGCGGCGAAAGCGGCGGCTGAGGCTTCCGAAGAAACGAACTGAGAGCAGGCACAGTGTCCGAGATCACCGTTACCGGACAGAAGCGGCTCGTGATCGTGACCGGCCGGGCTCATCCCCAGCTCGCGCACGACATCGCAGCACACCTCGGCTCCGAGGTAGTGCACACCGACGCCCGCACCTTCGCCAACGGTGAGATCTATGCGCGCTACGACGAGAGTGTTCGTGGATGCGACGCCTTCGTTGTGCAGTCGCACACGCTTCCCATCAACGAGTGGCTCATGGAGCAGCTCATTATGGTCGACGCCCTCAAGCGCGCTTCGGCCAAGCGCATCACCGTCGTGTCGCCGTTCTACCCCTACGCCCGCCAGGACAAGAAGGGCCGCGGTCGCGAGCCGATCAGTGCCCGCCTCGTCGCAGACCTCTACAAGGCTGCCGGCGCCGACCGCATCATGAGCGTCGACCTGCACGCCGCGCAGATCCAGGGATTCTTCGACGGCCCCGTCGACCACCTCTTCGCGATGCCCGTGCTGCTCAAGCACTTCCAGGCGATCCTCGACCCCTCATCGCTCACGGTCGTGAGTCCGGACATGGGCCGCGTGCGTGTCGCTGACATCTGGAGCGACAAGCTCGGGGCTCCCCTCGCCATCATCCACAAGCGTCGTGACCCGCTCGTTCCCAACCAGGTCTCCGTTCACGAGATCGTCGGCCAGGTCTCCGGTCGCACGTGCCTCATCGTCGACGACCTCATCGACACCGGCCGCACGATCGTCAAGGCGGCAGAAGCCCTTAAGGCGAACGGTGCAACGCGCGTCGTTGTCGCCGCGACGCACGCAGTCTTCTCCGACCCGGCCACCGAGCTGCTGCAGAGCGACTTCATCGACTCGGTCGTCGTCACCGACACCCTGCCGATCCCCGAGGAGAAGCGCTGGGATCGCCTCACCGTGCTCCCGATCGCACCGCTCATCGCGACAGCGATCGACGCCGTGTTCAACGACGGATCGGTCACGTCGATGTTCGATGGTGCTGCGTAAGCGGCTGCCTGACTGCTAGCTGTCTTCCGGCTCCACCACGGGTGGGGCCTCGACGGGCTCCGCGACGCCCACAGGGATGAGCCCGAACGCGTGCACGAGCACCTCGTCGCCGCCGAACGCAATCGAGTAGCAGTTCCAGCCGGGGCCGATCGGGCTGAACAGCTCGAAACTCACGCGGTTGCCGACCGAGCCCGGGGCTTCGAGGGCGACGAGGATGTCGCATCCACGCTCCGCGGTCGCTGAGGCCACACGGAGCGGAACCAGCAGGCTCGGCAGCACCAGCCCGAGAATCGCGAGCACGACGACAACCCGCATCACCATGAGCATGGGTCGGGGTCGGCGGCGCTCGGGAACAGGTTCGTAGCCGGAGAGCTCGGGCTCGTCGAATTCAGACATATCGGCTCTAGTGTGTCATGCCATTATTGGCGCATGCCGGAGAAGACCTACGCCCACCGCCTTGCCCGCATGACGGGTCGCGACCCGTCGGAGAGTCACCGCTCCGCGACACCGCTCGAGTTGTTGTTCGACCTGACTTTCGTGATTGCGATCGGGCAGGCTTCCGGGCAGTTCTCGCACCTGATCTCCGAAGCGCACTTCGGTGCTGCATTGCTCGGGTTCGGTTTTGCGATCTTCTGCATCGTGTGGGCTTGGATCAACTTCTCCTGGTTCGCCTCCGCGTATGACACCGATGACTGGTTCTATCGCGTCACCACGATGGTGCAGATGATCGGGGTGATCGTCGTCGCCCTGGGTCTTCCGGCGCTGTTCCACTCGATCGACGAGGGCGCTCACGTCGACAACCGGGTCATCGTGATCGGTTACGTCGTGATGCGTGTCGCCCTCGTGCTGCAGTGGTTGCGCGCCGCCAAGCAGGATCCGGCTCGGCGCGCGACCGCGCTCGGATATGCCACGTGGGTGTCGATCGCCCAGGTCGGCTGGCTGTTCGTCGCAATCCTTTCGCTCGACCTTCTGCCGACGCTCGCACTGTCGTTGCTCCTGTTCAGTGTCGAACTGATCGGCCCCATGGTCTCGGAACGCAAGACCGAGGGCACCCCGTGGCACCCGCACCACATCGCCGAACGTTTCGGCCTGCTCGCGATCATCACGCTCGGCGAGGGCATCTTCGGCACTGTCGCGACAGTCTCGGCGATGGTCGAGGAGGGCAAGTGGACGATGGATGCCGTCCTCATCCTCGTCGCGGGCGTCGGCCTCACCTTCGGCCTGTGGTGGAACTACTTCCTCATCCCATCGGGCCGCATGCTCGCCCTGTTCCGCGCAAAGTCCTGGGTGTGGGGCTACGGCCACATGATCGTGTTCGGGTCCATCGCCGCTGTCGGTGCCGGGCTCCACGTCGCCGCCTACGTGATCGAGGGCCACTCCAAACTCGGCACGGTCGGCGCTGTACTCGCTGTCGCCATCCCCGTGCTCGTGTTCGGCGTGGCGATGTTCGGCCTCTACGGTTACCTCGTCGGCCAGTTCGATCCGTTCCATATCGGCCTCATGGCGGCGACCATCGCCGTGATCGTTGTGGCTGTCGTGCTCGCGGCGGCCGGTGCATCCATCGGACTCTGCCTCATCGTCGTGATGCTCGCACCCGCGGTCACCGTCGTCGGCTACGAGTCGATCGGCCACCGCCACGAGGCGCGCATGTTCGCGAGGCTCGAGGTCTAGACCGTGCTCTCGAGGTGCCAGACCTTAGCGACGATGCGCCAGCCGTTCTGCCCATCAACTGCCGGGCCGTCGACGAACGACAACTGATCGACGAAGACGCTGTCGAGCACCCGCAGCCGCACGTGCACGACCGCGGCCTTCTCCCACAGCCAGTCGACACTGATCACCTCTTCGTCACGCTCCTGGCCAATGGATGCCGGCGACGCGCGGTTCGCAACGACCTCCCGCCAGGCGGGGTACGGGTCGACGGTGAGCGCAGGTTCGTCGACGTCGAAGAGAGTGCTCGACGGATGGAAGACGCTGTCGAGCAACTCGACGTCGCACGCGTAGAGCGCGCGAAAGTAGATGTCGACGGCTTCGAGGAGTGCTGTTTCTTGGCTCATGAATGCATCGTGACAGGCTGCGGAACGAAAAAGATCCCGACCGCTGCCCATTGGCAGGATCGGGATCTTTTGTGACAGCTAGTGCGCGAGCAGTGTTAGTGAGAATCCGTGGCTTCGATCTCGGTGCGGTCGCCCGACCACAGGGTGTGGAAGGTACCGTCCTTGTCGGTGCGCTTGTAGGTGTGGGCGCCGAAGAAGTCACGCTGGCCCTGGGTGAGGGCGGCGGGAAGGCGGTCGGCACGCAGCGAGTCGTAGTACGCGAGCGAGCTCGAGAACACGGGCGCGGGGATGCCGGCCGTGACGGCGTCGGCGACGACGTTGCGCCAGGCCTCCTGCGCCCCGGCGACGACGTCGGTGAAGAACGGTGCGGTGACGAGCGAGACGAGTCCGGGGTTCTCGGCGTAGGCCTCGGTGATGCGGTTGAGGAACCGGGCGCGGATGATGCAGCCACCACGCCAGATCTTGGCGATCTCGCCCTTCTTGATGTCCCAGCCGTACTGCTCGGCGCCCGCGACGATCGCGTCAAAGCCCTGCGAGTATGCGATGACCTTCGAGGCGTACAGTGCCTGGCGAACACCCTCGATGAACGCGTCGGCGTCGCCGACCTTCCACTCCTTCGACGGGCCGGGCAGCGCAGCTGCTGCTTCGCGCTGCGCGGGCTTGGAGGAGACGGAGCGGGCGAAGACGGCCTCTGCGATGCCGGAGACGGGGATCCCGAGGTCGAGGGCCGTCTGCACGGTCCACACTCCGGTGCCCTTGGAGCCGGCCTGGTCGAGGATGACATCGACGAGGGGAGCGCCGGTGGATGCATCCACCTGCTTGAGCACCTCAGCGGTGATCTCGATGAGGTAGCTCTCGAGTTCGCCCGTGTTCCACTCGGCGAAGATGTCGGCGATCTCGGCGGGGGTCTTGCCGGTGCCGCGTCGGATGAGGTCGTAGGCCTCACCGATGAGCTGCATGTCGGCGTACTCGATGCCGTTGTGGATCATCTTGACGAAGTGTCCTGCACCGTCGGTGCCGACGTGCGTGACGCAGGGCTCGCCGTCCACGACAGCGGCGATTGACTTGAGGATGGGGCCGAGGGTCTCCCAGGCCTCAGCGGAGCCGCCGGGCATGATCGACGGGCCGAGGAGAGCGCCCTCCTCGCCACCGGAGATGCCGGCGCCGACGAAGTTGATCCCGGTCTCACGCACGGCCTTCTCGCGGCGGATGGTGTCGGTGAAGAGTGCATTTCCGCCGTCGACGATGATGTCGCCCGGCTCGAAGACCTCGGTGAGAGCGTCGATGACGGCGTCGGTTCCCTTGCCGGCCTGCACCATGATGATCGCGGTGCGCGGCTTCGACAGTGAAGCGGCGAACTCCTCATAGGAGGAAGCAGGAATGAACTCGGCCTCGGGGTGCGCGTCGAGCACGGTCTGGGTCTTCTCGTAGGAGCGGTTGAAGATCGCAACAGTGTTGCCTTCACGCGAAGCGAGGTTGCGCGCGAGGTTCGACCCCATCACCGCCATGCCGACTACGCCAATGTTTGCGGTGGGAACGGACTGGTCAGACATTGACGTGCTCCTTGGTGGTTCGGGGGAGTTGAGGTGCGTAATAAAGCCTACCGGTGCACGCGCGAGCGCCAGGAGATGAGTGCTGCGCCCACGACGAGCGAGATCCCGCTTCCGGCAAGAACCCCGAGAACTCCCTCGTCGGTGAGCGCGGGGAGTCCGTCGAAAGCGAGCTGGTTGACCAGGAGAGCGACGGTGAATCCCAGGCCGCCGGTTACCGCGAGCGCTAACAGGTCCCAACCGAGAATCGGGTCGCTCAGATGAGCTCTCGCAACGCGGGCCCCGATGATGCCGCCTACGACGATGCCTATCGCCTTGCCGAGGGGGAGAGCGATGGCGAGCGCGACAAAGACCGGGCCGACCGCTCCCGTCGACGGAATCGCGACGAGTGCAGCCGTGAACGCGAAGAGCGGAAGGACCAGTCCGTTGGAGTACGGGGTGAGCGCGTGGGCCGCGGGCTCGCCGACAGAGCGAGCCAATACGAGCCCGAGAGCGACCCCAGCGATGGTTGGGTGCACTCCGGACTGGGTCACAAAGTACCAGGTGACGATCGCCAGCACGGCTGCCACCGGGATGAGTATGCGCGAGCGCTGAATGCGACGGCTCGCGATGGCGAAAGCACTCAAGCTCGCGAGAGCGGCAAGCAGAAACAGTGGCTGGATGTCGCGGGCGAACACCGTCGCGATAATCGTGATCCCGATTAGATCGTCGATGACCGCGAGGGCGAGCAGGAACACGCGCATCCGGGATGGCAGATGCCGCCCGAACACGGCGATCACCCCGACCGCGAAGGCGATGTCGGTGGCCGTGGGGATGGGCCATCCACGCGCCGCATCGCCGCCGCCGCTCAGAATGAGGTAGATGACCGCGGGCGCGATGACTCCGCCCACTGCGGCGATCACGGGAACCAGAGCCTTGCGCACGGAGCTCAGTTCGCCGTGGGTGAGTTCGGCCTTGAGTTCGGTCGCGACGATGAAGAAGAAGATCGCCAGGAGGAAGTCGGAGATCCAATGCCCGACGCTGAGGTCGAGCGCGAGCCACGGAAGTGCCAGATGAGTGCCCTTGAGCGCGAGGAGCGTTGCGCCCAGCGGGGAGTTTGCCAGTACGAGTCCGAGTAACGCGCAACCGAGGAGGATCGCAGAGGCGTAGCGCTCGGAACGGAGGATTGCCCTCATTGGTTTTCGTCTCCCGGGATAGCCAGTTCGCTAATCCGCTGCTAAGGTGGCTCATTAAGTCTGCTTTATAGAACCGTATCGTTCTTTCATGTCAGACGTAAAGATGCGTCTACAGAAGGAGCTTCGGTGTCCACCAGCTACCCGCCCTTGATCGTGATGGGTGTCTCCGGTTCGGGAAAGTCGACAATCGGAGCCTTACTCGGCCAGACCCTCGGCCTCGAGTTCATCGACGGCGACGACCTGCACCCTCGCGCCAACAAGGAGAAGATGGCCGCCGGTCATCCGCTCAACGACGAAGACCGCGCACCCTGGCTGGAGATCATCGCCGAGCGCATCGGTGCCGAACTCGCCGAAGGTCGATCGATCGTTGTCGCCTGCTCGTCGCTCAAGCGTCGGTACCGCACGCAGCTCATCGCCTACGCGCCCTCGACCGTCTTCGTTCATCTCACCGGTGAGCGCGACGTCATCTCGGAGCGCCAATCGCACCGTAATCACGAGTACATGCCCAACAGTCTTCTCGACTCGCAGTTCGCGACGCTCGAGCCCCTGGAAGAGGGAGAGCGCGGAATCGCGGTCGACCTCGGCCAGTCTCCGGACGCGATGGTCCGGTTCATTACAGAACGCCTCGACGCGGACTTTGCCGTCGACTCGACCCACTAGTTAGGACAATGATGACCGACCTGCAACTCGCCTGGGAGCTGCCCACCTGGGGACTCCTCCTTATCGCGGCAGGAGCGATTGCGCTCCTGCTCGTGATGATCATCATGGCGAGGATCCACGCGTTCCTCGCCCTGATCATCGTGAGCTTCGTCACGGCGATCGCGACCGGAATCCCGGCCAACCAGATCATTCCGACCCTCACGACCGGATTCGGAGGCACTCTTGCGAGCGTCGCTCTCCTCGTGGGACTCGGCGCGATGCTCGGGCGCATGCTCGAGACGAGCGGCGGAGCGCAGGTTCTCACTGACGCCCTCATCCGTCGTTTCGGTGAGAAGAAGGCGCCGCTCGCGCTCTCGATCGCATCGCTCATGATGGGCTTTCCGATCTTCTTCGACGCGGGCCTCGTGGTCATGCTGCCGATCATCTTCGCGGTGGCTCGGCGCCTCGGTGGATCGCTCCTGATCTACGCGTTCCCCGCTGCATCCGCGTTCTCGGTCATGCACATCTTCGTCCCGCCGCACCCCGGCCCCGTGGCGGCGACCGGTCTCCTCGGTGCCGACGTCGGCCTCGTGCTCGTCTTCGGTCTGCTCATCGCTATTCCGACCTGGTACATCGTCGGCTACAAGTTTGGTGCCTATGTCGGTCGCAAGTACGACATCGCGATTCCGACGATCCTTGCCGGCCAGACCAACGACGAAACCGCAGAAGAGTTCAAGTCGAGCCCGAAGCTCGGCACGATCATCTTCCTGCTCGTGCTCCCGCTCGTACTGATCTTCCTCAACACCGGACTCAACGCTCTTGCGACTGCCGAGATCGTTTCGCTCGATAACCCCGTCGTGCAGGCGTTCCGCCTGCTCGGTGAGACTCCCGTCGCTCTGCTCATCACCGTGATCCTCGCCATGTGGCTTCTCGGGTGGAGAAACGGCAAGCGCAAGACGCTCGTCGAGTCGATCGTCGACAGCGCGCTCGGGCCGGTCTGCGCGATCATCCTCATCACCGGTGCCGGCGGAATGTTCGGTGGCGTTCTCCGCGCGAGCGGAATCGGCAACGCCATCGCCGACTCTCTCGACGCGATCGGTCTTCCGCTCATTGTCGCGGGCTTCGTCATCGCCGCTATCGTGCGCCTTGCGCAGGGTTCCGCGACTGTCGCACTGACGACCGCCGCAGCACTCGTGCAGCCCGTTGTTCTCGCCGACACGAGCCTCAATCCGGTTGAGCTCGCTGCACTCGTGCTCGCGCTCGCCGCCGGATCCGTCTTCGCGGGTCACGTCAACGACTCCGGCTTCTGGCTCGTGAGCAAGTTCTTCGGAATGGACACGCAGACGACCCTCAAGACCTGGACGGTCGGACAGGCTCTCATCGGTATCTGCGGATTCGTGTTCGCGCTGGTGATCTTCCTGATCGCCGGACTCGTCTAAGGAGTAACCAATGGCATCCACTCTCTTCGATCTCACCGGTCGCATCGCGCTCGTCACGGGTTCGAGTCGCGGCATCGGCCGTTCGATTGCCCGCGGACTGGTCGAGGCCGGCGCGACGATCGTGCTCCACGGCCGCGACGAGGAACGACTCGCTGCAACGACCGAAGCCTTTGTGGCTGAGTTCGGTGCTGGGGTCGTGCAGTCCGTCGCCTTCGATATCACCGACGCGGATGCCGTGGTCGCAGGTATCGCGGAGGTGCAGTCGCGAGTGGGTGCCATTCAGATTCTCGTGAACAACGCCGGTGTGCAGCACCGTGTTCCGCTTGTCGACCTTGCCGTCGACGACTGGGACCGGGTGCTGCGCACCGACCTCACGAGCGCGTTCCTCGTCGGCCGCGAGGTCGCCAGGGGGATGATCGAGCGTGGTTCAGGCAAAATCATCAACATCGCCTCGGTGCAAACCGACCTCGCCAGACCGACAATCTCCGCGTACACCGCGGCCAAGGGTGGGTTGCGCAACCTCACGCGCGCCATGACAGCCGAGTGGGCCGCGTACAACATTCAGATCAATGCGATAGCTCCCGGGTACATCCACACCGAGATGACCCAGAACCTCGTCGACGACGAGAAGTTCAACTCCTGGATTCTCGGGCGCACGCCCGCGAACCGTTGGGGAACAACCGACGACATCGTCGGCCCCGCTGTCTGGCTCGCGTCGAATGGCTCCAATTTTGTCAACGGACAAGTCGTCTTCATCGACGGCGGAATGACTGTGGTGGTCTGACATGAGTGCTCTCCCGAAATCCTCTCTCGCCGTCGTCGCGCATGAGAAAGACGACCTGCGCGTCGAGCAGATTGACCTGCGCGAGCCTGCCGCTGACGAGGTCATCGTGCAGATCGCGTTCGGTGGTGTCTGCGGTTCAGACCTCCACTACTGGATGCACGGCGCAGCGGGGGAGTCCGTTCTTCGCGCACCCATGATCCTCGGCCACGAAGTGGTCGGTATTGTCGTGCAGCGCGCTGCGGATGGAACCGGACCCGAGGCCGGAACGGCTGTGGCGGTGCACCCCGCGACTCCCGATTCCTACCTCGGTAGCGCCGCCCGATTCCCACACACTGAGGGAGCGTTCACCGAGTTCGCTGTGCTTCCGTCGTACATGCTCCGCGCTCTGCCCGAGTCTCTCGAGCTCCGTGACGCCGCGATCATCGAACCGGCGAGCGTTGCCTGGCACGCTGTCTCGCGTGCGGGCGACCTCAGCGGCAAGCGTGTACTCGTCGTGGGCTCCGGCCCGATCGGCGCTCTCATCGTTGCGGTTGCTCATCGAGCCGGAGCCGCAGAGATCATCGCGGTCGACATGTTCGACAAGCCGCTCGAGATCGCGCGATCCGTGGGTGCGACGTCAACGATCGTCGCGACAGACGCCGACGCCATTGCGGCGGTCGAGGCCGACGTCGTGTTCGAATCGTCGGGCAGTTACCGAGGACTCGGCTCTGCGGTTCGAGGTGCGGCGAGGGGCGGCCGCGTGGTCATGGTCGGGCTTCTGCCCTCGGGCGAGCAGCCCGCTCTCATCTCGCTCGCCATCACTCGTGAGCTCGAGCTCGTCGGATCGTTTCGCTTCACCACCGAGATCGACGAGGTCATCGCTGCACTCGCCGATGGCTCTCTGCGGGTCGGGCCGATTGTGACTCACGAGTTCGCTGCATCCGACGCGCTTGAGGCGTTCGCTACGGCACGGGACTCGGCATCGAGCGGGAAAGTGCTTCTGCGCTTCTAACAGGAGCAGCTCTTAACAGAGGCAGCTCTTAACAGGGGCAGCCCTTAACAGGAGCGGGTTCTAGCCGAGGTAGATCCGCGGCTCGTCCTTCCACATCTGCTGGACCTCGAGGTACGTGCGGTCCATGATGCGAGCCATCGCCGCGCGCGCATCAGCCGGTCGCTTGCCCTGGATGGCGTCAGCGACATCCACGTGCCACTGCAGCGCCTCTTCGTGCGGATGGGTCGGCATGAGGCCCTGGTCGGTGCGCCCGGTCAGGACTTCGGCGACGACGCCGTCGAGCTTCGCGAACATCTCATTGCCGCTCGCGGCGAGCACGATCGAGTGGAACTGGATGTCGAGCTGCAAGAACAGCGCGAGGTCGCCCTGGCGGCCTACCGACCTCATGTGTGCAGCGAGGGCAAGAAGTTCGCGCGTGACAGCGTCGGGAGCGTGGGTGGCGGCAAGCTCCGCAGCTCGCGGCTCAACCGCTGTCCTGAGCTCGGTGAGGGATCGCAATTGTGCGCCGTTGGTCGACTCGGCGAGGCGCCAGCGGATGACGAGCGGGTCGTAGAGGTTCCACTCCGACATCGGGAGCACGCGGATCCCCACTCGCTTGACCGACTCGACCATTCCGAGGGATTGCAGTACCCGCATGCACTCGCGTACGACCGATCGGGAGACACTGTGCTGCTTCTCCACCTGCTCGGCGAGCATGGTCGAACCTGATGCGAGTTCGCCCGAGACGATGAGTCGACCGAGCTCATTGAGCACGCGCGTATGGAGGCTAGCGGGCATGACAGCAGGCTACAGCTCAGACCCCGGCCATAACCCCGACGCGCTCGGCGTGCCAGTTCGGGAACACGTCGGCGATCGACCCCGTGGTGAGGTCGAGGCGCTTCGTGACGACCTCGGTGAGCACGTTGCGGTAGTCGTTCCAGCCGGGCACGTCGCCCTGCTCGAGCACGTCTGCGGTGAGACCATTCCAGGTGCCGTGAACACCGCCGTTGACGCCGCCGCCGATCACGAGCACCGCGCCGCCGTGACCGTGGTCGGTTCCACCGCTCGCGTTCTCCTCGACCCGGCGACCGAACTCGCTCATGGTGACGATCGTCGTGCGGCCGAGCGCTGTCTCGCCGATGTCGGTCGTGAATGCGGCGAGAGCTTCGGCCAGGTCGCCGAGGTGGCGCTTCATGTCGCCGGAGTCGACGTTGCCCATGCCGGTGTGGGTGTCCCAGCCGCCCACATCGATGCACGCGACGCGTACGCCCGCGTCGGCCTTGATGAGCATCGCTAGGGAGGCGAGAGCCTCAGCGAAGTTGCCCTCGGGGTACGTGGTCGCCGGGGTGCTCGGCTGCGCGTCGCGGATGCTCGCAACCGTGGCGAGAGCGCCCAGGGCGAGGGTCGTCTGCTGTGCGATCGGGTGGTCGATGCCGGTGTAGAGGCTGCGGAGAGCCTCGGCCGTTGCATCCACGTCATCGACGCCGTTGAGTGCGATCGAGTCGAGGTTGCTCATGGCGATGGAACCGCTCGTGCCCATGAGTGAGCGCGGGGTCATGCCGCCCACCGCCACCGAGCGGAACGTCGTGCCCGCACCCGACGCCTCGAGTACGCGGTCGAGCCATCCACTCGTCAGGGAGTTGGTCGAACCCCGCTCGAGGCAGTCCTGCGCCTGAAAGTGGCTGCGCGAGAGGTCGGGCGTCGAGACCGCAGGGATCGCGGCGACCATGCGCTTGGCGATGAGCGGCTTGAGCGGCGCGAGGGCCGGGTGCAGGCCGAACCTCGCATCGCCATTGAGATCAATCAGTGCGGATGCCCGCACGCCGACGTTGGGGCGCAGGCGCGAGAAGTTCGCGTCATTGCGGGGTACGAGCACTGAGAGGCCGTCCATGCCGCCGCGGAGGAAGATCACCACGAGCGTGCCCGTCGACTCCTCGGCCGCTGCCGCGTAGGAGACCCGGCTGGTCACGAGTTGGGCGCCGAGCGCCGCAACGCCGATGCCGAGGCCGCCTTTGAGAAAGGTGCGGCGGTTGAAGCCGGTCGACCACTGGGACTCGCGCTCTTCTGCCGCGACCTGCTGGCCCATTGCTGCGGCGCGGATCGCGGAATCCCGCGTGGTCGGGCCGAGCTTCTCCCAGTCCGGGCAGTCCGGGTGCAGCGAGCGGAGGATCGCGTCTTCGGCCTCGGTGACTGTGGCTTTCGGTGCAGGCATGGGAATCCTCGATTCAGCGCAGCTGGAAGTAGGGGGAGTCGAGCAGGAGGGTGACGAACTTGCCGCAGTCCCACGCGCCCGTCGGTGCGGGATCGGTGCCTTTCCACGGCTTTCCGTCCCAGTGAGAACCGGCTCCCGCGATCACCGCGGCAACGTGCTCCGCCGTCGGCTTGACCCCGAGCACGCGCACGGCGACGGCCGTTACCCATTGCACTGTTGTCATGTTCTTAGTGCGTGTGACGAGCTTGTCGGGCTTGATGTAGGCGAGGCCGGGCCACCATCCGTAGACGAGCACGCGGTGGAGGTTCCAGCGCTGGATCATCGCCCCCGCCCCGAGCCAGGCCGCAGCCACGTCGGGGTAGCCGTTGGGTGGCATCCAGCCGCGCGGTGTGTGGCCGGCCTCGTTGAGAGTCCAGTACAGGTTGTTGATGGGAGTCTTCATGCTCTTGCTGCGCCCGACACCGAGCACGCGCGCAGCGCCGACGGCGTCTTCGAGCGGGCGGCGCATGCGGGTGCCTCGCGACGCCCAGAAGTCGCTGCTGAGAAAAACGGCCTTGACCGTCTCCTTGATGCTCGTGTTCTTCGCGAGATATACCGCGGCGAGCCGGTCGATGAGGTCTTCACTCGGGTTGTCTGCCACGAAGCGCACGGCTATTTTGCGGGCGATGGTGCGCGCTGTCGATGGATGCTTCGCAAGGTACTTGAGATACGCGTCTCCGACAGCTTCTCCGCCCGCAGCAGTGGCATTGGGGTGGGTGAAACCGAGGACCGTCACCGGGCCGACAACGTGCCAGCTCGCGTTGTACTTGTAGACGCCGGTCTTCCAGTCCCACGAGCGACCCGAGAGGATCGCTGCGCTGTTGCGCACGTCAGATTCGGTGTAGCCGCCCGCGATGCCCACGGTGTGGAGCTCGAGGAGCTCCCGCCCGAGGTTCTCGTTGACGTTCTCCTTGCGGGATTCGTCGTTGTTGAGAAAGTTGAGCATTGCCGGGTGCTTCATGGCAGCGACGAGCATCGTGCTGAACGAGCCGAGGGCGTTGGCCCTGATGACGTTCTTGAGGTAGCTGGGGGAGGTGTGCCACTGCTCGCCGGGCAGGGGCACGTGCAGGTGGTTGGCGAAGATGTCGACAACGATCTCGAACAGCTGCCGCCGGGAGAAGATCTGGCGCGCGAGCGTCGCCTTCGACGTGTTGAACATGGCGTCCCAGCTGAACTCGTCGATCGACTTGCGAATCGTCGTCGCTGACGCTCCGGCGAGCGGGAAGGCATTCCACGCTGCTGCGCCATCGGTGTCGCTGATCTTCGTCGGAGTGAGCTGCTGCGTGATCCACGCGTTGATGCCGAGCTTGCGCAGGTTCGTGACATCGCTCGAGCGCGGCCCGAAGGTGGCGCGCCTCAGAAGGTGCGCCTGATGGTCGGAGCCGGGAAAGACTGCGTTCGTGGATGCCCCTGCGGCCTTGGCCGCGGCAGTGAACGTCGTGTACTGCCGCCCTGGCGCGGGTGCGGCGGCGAGCTGTACAGCGCTCGCCATGCTCTCGTCGCGGGACTCGGGGCCGCCATTGGCGAACGGCTTGCTCGCAATCGCGCGTGGCTTCGCGGGCCGTGGCTTCGCGGGCTGTGGCTTCGCCGTGACGGTCGGTGTGGGTGTCGGCGTGGGAGTGGGAGTTGTGCTTCCCAGGCCGAGGAGGGCACGCCGACTCACGCGTGGTGTGGTGTTCTGCGCCACTTTCGCCCCCCAGCTTCGTGTGCTTCGACGCTAATCGCACGCGGGAGCGCGCACAAGGCTTATGGCGTGTAAACTCACACACTGTACTTCGGCGAGGGAAACCCCTGTGGTTTCCGTTATCGACGCGGTGGAGTGGCCTGCTGGCTGTCCTCACGCTGACATGCGTTCGAGTTGAACTCATCCCGGGCACTATTCCTGTCCGCCAGTTTCCTGTTTACAGAATCACTTGGAGATACACCATGGCCGAAGCGCCTAGCAACAAGCTCACCACCGAGGTCCGCGAGTCCTTCGGAAAGGGCGCGGCTCGCAAGATCCGCGCCGTGGGCAAGATTCCCGCCGTCATCTACGGACACGGCACCGAGCCGCAGCACGTGACCCTGCCGGGCCACGAGGTCAGCCTCATCCTGCGCAAGTCGAACCAGGTGCTCGAGCTCGACATCGACGGAAAGACGCAGCTCGCGCTCGTCAAGGACGTGCAGAAGGACCCGGTTCGCCAGATCATCGAGCACATCGACCTCATCGTCGTGCGCAAGGGCGAGAAGGTCACGATCGACGTCTCGATCCACCTCGAGGGTGAGTCGGCTCCCGGCACGCTCGTCAACCAGGACTCGAACACCGTGTCGCTCGAGGCCGAGGCAACGCACATCCCCGAGTCGATCATCGTCAACATCGAGGGTGCAGAAGACGGTCTCCAGATCTTCGCGAAGGACCTCGAGCTCCCCAGCGGATCGTCGCTCATCACCGACCCCGACGTGCTCATCGTCGCCGTCTCGACCGCCGCTGAGCAGGACCTCGGCGACGAGACCGAGGCCGAGGGCGACGCTGAGGCTCCCGCCGAGGCTGCAGAGTAACCTCTGTCTCTCGAAGACGTCTGGCTTGTAGTCGGGCTCGGTAACCCCGGGCCCGGCTACGCCGGCAATCGTCATAACGTCGGTCAGATGGCTCTCGCCGAGCTGGCCGACCGGGCTCGCGCCCCCTTCAAGTCCCACAAGGCGAACGCGACAGTCGCCGAGGGGCGCATCACGGCCGGTGGGCCGCGCTTCATTCTGGCGAAGCCGAACACGTTCATGAACCTCTCAGGCGGCCCGGTTGCTGCCCTCATGAAGTTCTACAAGGTCGAGCCGGACCGACTCATCGTGCTGCACGATGAGCTCGACATCCCCTTCGACACTCTCAAGCTCAAGAGCGGTGGCGGGCACGGCGGACACAACGGAGTCCGCGACATCGCTGCGGCTATCTCGACTCCGGACTTCACGCGCGTGCGCATCGGCATCGGGCGGCCTCCCGGCAGGCAGCCGGCGGCCGACTTCGTGCTCAAGGATTTCTCCGGCGAAGAGCGCAAGACACTGCCGAACCTGCTCGTCGATGCAGCCGATGCGGTTGAGCTTGTGGCATCCACCGGGCTCATTGCAGCGCAGCTGAAATATCACACGGCGGCAAGCGAGTAAACCGTCTGGTCTACGCCCGGTAAACTTGACAGATGCGCGTGCTACTTGCTGGAGCCACAGGCGCGATCGGCAGGTATCTCGTTCCCCTCCTGGTCGCCGCCGGTCACGACGTGACGGGTGTCACTCGCGAGTCCGGTGCGCTCATCGGCACGGGTGCGACAGAGCTCGTGAGCGATGTTCGCAAGCGCGCGGACTTTCTCCGTGACGTCAGCGGTCTCGAGTTCGATGGTGTGATCCACGAGCTGAGCGCCCTCAGTCGAGCACCGCGCAGCTATGCGGACATGCGGGAGACCAACCGCTTGCGTTCCGAAGGTACGAGCACGCTCGTCGCGGCCGCTCGTGCAAGCGGGGCTACGCGCTTCATCGTGTCGTCTGCGGCGTACGGCTACGGATTCTGGGATCACGGCAAGCGTGTCATCACCGAGGCCTATCCTTTTGGCCAGCTTCCCGGAACCCAGCTCGATGCCGTGCAGAAGTCCCTGCTGTCGGGTGAGCAGCAGGCACGTGCCTTCGGCGGTGTCGCCCTGCGTTACGGCCTGTTCTACCGGGGTCGCGGCGCTGTTCCCACCGTTGCCAACGACTGGAACGGTGTGCTTCCCTTCGTCCACATCGAGGATGCCGCGGCCGCAACCCTTCTCGCGCTCGAGACCGGCGCACCCGGCGCGGTGTACAACATCGTCGACGATGAGGCCGTGTCATGGAAAGACCTGCACCAGGCGCGTTCCAACGCCCTCGACCTGCCCGACCCGACCTACCAGCCCTCGTGGCTTGTGCGGTTGCGGGCGCCGTTCTGGGCTGAACTGCTGACCGCGACATCCATGCGCGTATCGAACGCCGCGGCCAAGCGCGACCTCGGGTGGGAACTGCAGTTTCCGACCTACCGCGATGCGCTCGAGTTCGAGCGTGACCTCGCTGCGCAGTCGGCGCACGTGCTGTCGGGCAAGTAGCCAGCCAGTGTCAGTGCCGCGACGTAGACTCGCTGGGTGACTCTCGACGGATTAATTCACGGGCTTTCGCGCGCCCGCACGCTCGACGAGGCACTGACCTACGCCCGTCGTAGTGCCGACTTCTCGCTCGTCGACGGACTTCGCGCGCCGCTGCTCGGTGCGCTCCTCGACAAGCGCGGCGGCCCCCAGGCGATGCTCGCGATCGTCGCGACCGGGCGGGAGTCCGAATCGCTGCGACTCGCACTCGACAGCTACCTGCCCTCGGCCGAGGTGGTCGAGTTTCCCGCGTGGGAGACCCTGCCGCACGAGCGCCTGTCTCCGAGCACCGAAACCGTGGGCAAGCGACTGCGAGCACTGCGTCGTATTGCCGAGTGGCAGGAGGCTCCCACCGAGCACCTCGTGGTCGTCGCCTCC
>Ga0247813_10000948_pt1 | contig 23261 bp, 16 predicted proteins | sample UWRJL169409C1_FD_180719 | JGI IMG/M metagenome (GOLD analysis project Ga0247813, IMG submission 180719) | Plant litter microbial communities from Arlington Agricultural Research Station in Wisconsin, United States - UWRJ-L169-409C-1 | ecosystem: Environmental > Terrestrial > Plant litter >...
CATAATTTTATAATCAGCTGCTTTTTCGATTGCATATTGATAGTGGTTTACAATCCATTGATCGTAATGATTTTCACCGCGAGGCAAAATGTCTCCAACATAACCGCTTTTTACAGCATCGTATCCGTTGTCTTTCATGAATTGATACGCTTTGTCCATATGGCGCTCGTAATTACGAACTGAACCTGAAGTTTCATGGTGCATAATCATTTTTACACCTTTTGATTTTGCATATTCGTGTAAACCTTTTACATCAAAATCCGGGTAAGGTGTTACGAAATCAAAAACATAATCTTTTGAATGTCCAAACCAGTCTTCCCAGCCTTCGTTCCATCCTTCAACTAAAACAGCGTCGAAACCATTCGCAGCAGCAAAATCAATGTATTTTTTTACGTTAGCATTGTTTGCTCCATGAGTTCCATTTGGTTTTGCTTTAGAGAAATCAGAAACTCCCAATTGTACTGTTGGAAAATCGTTTGTGTATGACCAAGAGCTTTTTCCTGTAATCATTTCCCACCAAACACCAATGTATTTTACTGGTTTAATCCAGGAAGTATTATCAATTTTTGATGGATCGTTTAAGTTATATGTCATTTTTGAAGCTAAGATTTCTCTTGCGTCATCACTAACCATAACCGTTCTCCAAGGCGAATGGCTCGGTGCCTGCATATAACCTTTATCTCCTTTTGCATCTGGCGTTAACCAAGATTCAAAAACCATGTTTTTGTCATCTAAATTCAGATGCATACAAGAATAATTAATCAGAGCTGCTTCGTGTAAGTTGATGTATAAACCATCATTTGTTTTTAACATCAAAGAAGTCTGAACTCCTGTTGGAGAAAAGTTCTTTTGAGAAACGTTTGCTGTGTATGCTTTTTGAGATAAACCTCTAATTTCAGATAATTTAGATTTTGTATAATCGTATTCCTGCGTATCGTAATCTCCCGGAATCCAAAATGCCGTGTGGTCTCCCGCCATTGCAAATTGTGTTCTTTCTTCTTTAATTACGAAATAAGTAAGGTTCTTTTGAGTTGGGAATTCATATCTAAATCCAAGTCCGTCATCAAATAAACGGAAACGAATTACGATTTGTCTGTCCGTTCCTTTTTGATTTAAAGTAACAGCCAATTCGTTGTAATGATTTCTAATATTGTCTACTTCTCCCCAAACTGGTTTCCAGGTTTCGTCAAAAGTGGCAGTTTTTGTATCTACAACAGTAAAGTCATTCAATAAAGATTTTTTGTCATCTTTAAGTTCAAGACCTAATTTACTTGTTTTTACAACTTCTTTGTTTTTGTATTTTAAATTGTAAGTTGGAGTTCCGTCATTTTGAAGCGAAAATTCCATTACGAACTTTCCTTCGGGTGATTTTAATTGTTGTGCTTCTGCAATTGAGCAAAAAGCAAACAAGATTAAACTTGCGAAAAATAAGTTTTTCATGTTTTTTATTTTTAAGGTATTAATCAATTTGTACAAATTTACTTGCAATTACAGGATTTCCGTTAACCATAATAGTTAAATCTTGGTCGCCGTCTACAGTAAAAGTTGTTTCATTGTGATTTACAGCTACTTTCAGAATTTGATTTCTGAAATTAATTTTAAACGAATAGCCTTTCCACTCTTTTGGAATTTTCGGAGCAAAATGAAGCTGGTCATTTTTAACACGCATTCCGCCAAAACCTTCTACAATACTCATCCACGTTCCCGCCATTGACGTGATGTGACAACCTTCTTCAACTTCTTTATTATAATCATCTAAATCAAGACGAGAAGTTCTTAAGTAGAAAGTGTATGCCATATCCATTTTATCTAAATGTGCAGCCTGAATCGAGTGTACACAAGGCGAAAGCGAACTTTCATGAACCGTAAAAGACTCATAAAAATCGAAGTTGCGTTCTAGTTCTTCTTTAGAAAAATGATCCTCAAAGAAATAGAAACATTGTAAAACATCGGCTTGTTTAATGTATGGAGAACGTAAAACGCGATCCCATGACCATTTTTGATTGATTGGTCTTTGTGAACGATCTAAGTCTTTTACCGGAACTAAATCTTTGTCTAAGAAACCGTCCTGCTGTAAATAAATACCCAATTCTTTTGAAGTTGGAAAATACATATCATCGGCCACTTTTTTCCATTCCTGAATTTCATTCGCCGAAAGGCTTACTTTTTCTAAGATACGTTTGTGATCTGAAGGAAATTCTAAAGCGACTTTAGTAATTTGCTGCGAGGCATAATCGATACACCATTTTGCAATATAATTGGTGTAGAAATTATTGTTGATGTTATTCTCATATTCATTTGGACCTGTAACGCCCAAAATAACGTATTGATTTTTTTCTTTAGAGAAAGAAGCTCTCTGATGCCAGAAACGCGCAATTCCGATTAATACTTCTAAACCTTTTTCTGGAATATAAGAGTAGTCTCCGGTAAAACGGTAATAGTTGTAAATCGCAAAAGCAATCGCACCATTTCTGTGAATTTCTTCGTGCGTGATTTCCCATTCGTTGTGGCATTCTTCTCCATTCATGGTAACCATCGGATACAGTGCCGCACCGTTTTTGAAACCTAAATTGTCTTTAGCATTTTCAATCGCTTTGTCCAATTGATTGAAACGGTACGTCAATAAGTTTCTTGCAACTTGCTGATCTTTTGTAGCCATGTAAAACGGAATACAATAAGCCTCAGTGTCCCAATAAGTCGATCCGCCGTATTTTTCGCCGGTAAAACCTTTTGGTCCAATATTCAAACGAGAATCTTTTCCTAAATAGGTTTGATTTAATTGGAAGATATTGAAACGAATTCCCTGTTGTGCTTTTACATCGCCATCTATGGTAATATCTGACATTTCCCAGATTTTGCTCCAGGCGTCAATTTGATTTTGAAGTAAAGCATCATATCCTAAATTAACGGCAGCCTTAATTGTTTTTTCGGCTGCAGCCAAAGTGTTTTCGTGGTTTAAAGAGACAGTATATCCACCAATTTTTTGGATCGATGAGGTTTGTCCTTTAGCAATAATAGTTCCGTAAGTAAACTGAACTTTATCTGTAGTGGAATCGATTGTTGAAGGTGAAATGTTTACGTTTTCTCCATTAGCAAAAATCGTATTGTGCATGAAAGTCGTAACTTTAAAATGCGTTTTAAAAGTCTGCGCTGTCACAAAGGCTTCATTTGTACCTTTTTTTACTTCAAGAGGTTCCCAGAATTTTTCTTCCCAGTTGGCATCTTCATTGGTAACTCCGGCGTCAATATAAGGTTTGTAAACAATTTTGGCGTCTTTGTTTAAAGGCGTGATTTCGTATTTGATAATTCCGGCTTCATCCAAATCCAAAGAAAGAAAACGGCGAATGTTTACGGCAATTTCAGTTCCGTTTTTCAATGTCGCTTCAAAAGAACGGTTGTACCATCCTTCTTTCATATTCAATTCTCTACGGAAGTTTTTAACCTCCGTACAAGTATTTAAATCTAAGTTTTCTTCGTTAATTTGAACGTCAATTCCAATCCAGTTTGGCGCGTTTAATACTTTCGCAAAATATTTTGGATATCCGTTTTTCCACCAGCCCACTTTAGTTTTGTCCGGATAATAAATTCCTGCGATATAGCTCCCCTGAAAGGTTTCGCCAGAGTATGTTTCTTCAAAATTGGCACGTTGTCCCATAGCACCGTTTCCGATACTAAAAAGACTCTCAGACGATTTTACTCTTTCTACATCAAATCCTTCTTCTATGATGGACCAATTGTCTGGTTTTATATAATCTTGATTCATTTCTATAATTAGATAATGTGGCAATTTGATAATTAGATAATTGCCTTAGTTCGTAATAACTTTTTACATTGATAGCTTAGTAATTTGTGAATTAGAAGATTTGTCGATCAGAGCATTATCTCATTGACACATTTTCTAATTAACCAATTAACTGGTCTATAAAGCTTGTTGTGATTTGGGTAAAATCTTTAAAAATATAATCAGCTTCATGTAAAATTGTTTCCTCACCAATTCCAACACTTACCATATCTCCTATGTTTGCTGCCTGAATTCCGGCAACAGAATCTTCAAATACGATTGAATTTTTTGGATCAATATTTAATAATTGAGCCGCTTTTAAGAAAACTTCCGGATCTGGTTTGGCATTGGTAACGTCATTTCCGTCAACAATAACATCGAAATACGAAAGGATTCCTGTTTTTTCAAGAATTGGTCGGGCATTTTTGCTCGCAGAACCCAACGCAATTCCCTGGTTTTTATCTTTTAATAGTTGCAGAATTGTAAAAACTCCAGGAAGAATCTCGCTTTCGTCCATGTCAACTAAATAAGATAAGTAATCTTCATTTTTTTGAATTAACCATTTGTCTTTGTCTTCCTGCGAAGCCTGAACATTTCCTAATCCAAGTATAATATCTAACGAACGTACACGGCTTACGCCTTTAAGTAGTTCGTTGTCTTCAAGCGTAAAATTTATATTTAAAGACTGAGCGATTTTTTGCCAGGCTAAAAAATGGTATTTGGCGGTATCAACGATCACGCCGTCAAGATCGAATATGAATGCTTTTTTCATTATAAGGGAAATTCTTATTTATGATTTTTGAATAGTGTCGTCTACGTCTTTTACTTTATAGACTAAAAGAGCAGCAATTAGAAAACTTACACCACTTGTAATTAAGGCGTAAATAGCATCGCCATTGTAAAGATATTTTACAATTGGACCTCCAATAAGTGCATTTACAATTTGTGGAATAACAACGAAGAAGTTGAAAATTCCCATGTAAACTCCCATTTTTTTAGGAGCAATAGATCCTGCAAGAATAGCATAAGGCATAGCCAAAATACTTGCCCAGGCCACTCCAACTAAAATCATTGGAAGTACAACCCAGTCTTCATTTGGCATAAAGTAAATCGAAATTAATCCGATTCCTCCAATGATAAGTGATACGGCATGAGTTGATTTACGACCGATTTTTTTAGCGATAAACGGTAAGAAAAATAAAGCGATAATGGCAGAAACTAAATTGTAAACTCCAAATAAAATTCCGACCCAATCTCCAGCATCTTGATATTGCTGGCTAGAAGTGTCATTTAATGGCAATCCGTAAATGTGATGTGCAATTGCGGGAGTTGTAAAAACCCACATTCCGAATAATCCGAACCAGGAGAAAAACTGAACCCAGCTCAGCTGACGCATTGTTGTTGGCATTTTTGCAAAATCAGTAAAAATGTCTGAGAGTTTTGATTTTTCGTCAGAAGGAACATCAACTTCACTTTGAGGATCTTGAAAATTAGATAATTCTTCGGGAGTATATTCTTTTGTCGTAAAAAGAGTTACTAAAATTGATCCAATTAAAACTGCAGCTCCAATAATAAATGATAATTTCAGATTTAAAGGAATACTTCCGGCAGCAGCATTGTTTGAAACATGAAAATACTTTGTTAAGACATAAGGCAATGCCGAACCAATTACAGCTCCAAAACCAATTAAAGAAGTTTGGATACTGAATCCTGCAGTACGCTGATCTGTTCTTAAATTATCACCAACCAAAGCGCGAAACGGCTCCATAGCAATATTAAAAGAAGCATCCATGATCATTAACATTCCGGCTCCAACCCATAAAGCAGGTAAAACAGAAATGAAAATATTAGCCTGAGGCATTAAAATTAATCCAACTGAAGCTAAAATGGCACCTACAAGAAAAAATGGCTTTCGTCTTCCGAATTTTCCCCAAGTTTTATCGCTGTAATGACCAATAATAGGCTGCACTATTAGTCCCATAAGGGGAGCAATAATCCAAAACCATGATAGTTCATGTACGTCAGCACCAAAAATTTGAAGAATTCTGCTGGCATTTGCATTTTGAAGTGCAAACCCCATTTGTATTCCCAAGAAACCGAAACTCATGTTCCAAATTTCCCAGAAACTTAATTTACGCTTTTCCATTATCGTAATTAAATCATTTAATTAGACGATAAGCGCTTTGCTTATCAAAACTTACTGTTTTTTCGAAGTAAAAGTAAAAGCCTTGACGGGCGTAAAAGTATTAATTATTTTTTTAAATAGCCTAATAAAAAAGCCATAAATATTTTTTATGGCTTTAGAAAGGGTTGATTTTAAGAATTTTAGTCAGTAGATTCTCTTTTTATTAAATGTGTTTCTATAACTTCTGTGGTATAATTTTCGTTTTCTTCGTCATCGTCATCGTGTTCCGCTTCAAGCCTTTCAATTAGCATTTTAGCAGCTTTATTTCCCATTTTTTCACCACTCTGACTTACGGTTGTAATGCTTGGCGTTGAGTATTTAGAAATAATTCCGTCCGTAAAAGCAATTACAGCCAAATCTTCAGGAACTTTGAGTCCCATTTTGCTTGCAGTCTTGATAATTGTTACCGCAAAAAGTTCATTTACAGCAAAAACAGCATCAAAAGCTCTATCATGCAAAAGCTGACTAATGGTAATTTCGCAAGTATCGACATCTTCAATTTTAATGATTAGATCTTCGTTGAAAGGTAATCCGTTGTCTAAAAGTGCTTTTTCGTAACCGTCCGTTCTTAATTTTCCAACACTTACATAATCAACAGTTGTTACAAGGGCGATCTTTTTTCTTCCATTATCAATTAAACTTTGCACCGCTTCATAAGCTGCTGCTTTATCATCAATAATGACTTTATCGCATAAAATATCATTGGTCACACGATCGAACATGACAACCGGCATTCCCTGATTTATAACTTCGGTAATGTGGTGAAAGTCGCCTTTATACTGGGTTTCTTTAGAAAGTGACATGATAAAACCGTCAATGCTTCCGTTGGCTAACATCTCCATATTTAGAACTTCTTTATCAAAAGAATCATCAGATAAACAGATGACAACACTATAGCCATTTTCGTTGGCAACCTGCTCAATTCCGTTGATTACAGTAGAGAAAAAATAATGTACAATTTCCGGAATGATAATACCAATACTTTTGGTTTTTCGATTTTTTAGACTAAGGGCAATATTGTTGGGTTTATAGTTGTAAAACTTGGCAAAAGCCTGCACTTTTAATCGTGTTTCTTCACCTATTTCGAGACTGTTTCTCAATGATTTTGAGACAGTTGAAATAGAAACATCAAGTTCTTTTGCAATCTGTTTTAGGGTGATTTTACGTTTCATATGTATAATTGAAAAAAATCTAATTAATAATAAAGGTATCTTTTATTTTCTGATTTAGCATTTTTTGACTTAAAAGATTACAAAAAATAGAAAGTTTTCAACACTATCACGTTTTCGTAACTCAATAAAAAAGGTGTCTGGTTGTTCGTGTTAATAAATTCCTAATTTTGAAATTCGAAGTAAAATTAAAAACTTAACTAACAATCACAAACTCAAACTAATTTAAACAAAAAGTATGAAAACAATTTACAAAAAGTTGTTATTTTTATTCCTACTGCTGCCGTTTACTGTGTTAGCTCAAAGCACATTGAATGGAACTGTTGTTGATAAGGCAACAGGACAGCCGATTCCGGGGGTAAATGTAAATGTACAAGGCTCAAAAGTAGGTGCTTCAACAGATTTTGACGGGAAATTTCAATTGCCAAATTTGAAAAATGGTGATAAAATTGTTGTGTCATTTATTGGATATGTAAGCAATACCATTACTTTTTCTGGTCAAAAAACAGTAAGTGTTTCTTTAGAAGAAGATACCAACCAACTTAAAGAAGTTGTTGTACAGGTAGGTTACGGAACTGTTAAGAAAAAAGATGCGACAGGTGCGGTAACCGTATTAGGCGCAAAAGATTTTAATAAAGGACCGGTACAATCTGCTGATCAAATGATTCAAGGAAAAGTAGCTGGTTTACAGATTATTAATGCAGGTGGTTCTCCAGGAGCTGATCCGGTAGTAAGAATCCGTAGTGGCTCTTCTCTTACTGCAAACAACGATCCGTTATACGTAATTGACGGAATTCCAGTTGCAAACGGAGGAGTAGAAGGAGGAAGAAACCCTTTATCAACTATCAACCAAAATGATATTGAATCGATTTCTGTTTTAAAAGATGCTTCTGCAACTGCAATTTATGGTTCGCGAGCTTCAAATGGTGTAATTATCATTACTACTAAAAAAGGTAAAGCGGGTGACATCAAAGTAAGTTATAATGGAAATTTCCAAGTTTCAGAAGTAACGCAGGAAGTAGATGCTTTATCAAGTGGACAATTTAGAGATTTTGTTAACACAAACGGAACTGCGGCTCAACAGGCAGCTATGGGTCAGGCTAATACAAACTGGCAGGACGAAATTTACAGAACTGCTATGGGGACTGACCAAAATATTTCTGCAAGTGGTGGCGCTGATAATATTGCTTATAGAGCTTCTGTAGGATATACGAACTTAAATGGTGTTTTATTAAGAGATAATTTTGAAAGAACAACTTTAGGAGTTTCGTTAACGGGAGACTTTTTTGACAAACATTTAAAAGTTCAGGTGAATAACAATACATCTGTAATTAAGAGTAACTACAGTAATACAGGAGCGGTTGGAGCTGCTGTAGGTTTTGACCCGACTCAGTCTGTTAGAAATGCTGATGGAACTTATTTTCAATGGATGACCAACCCAACAGAATTTAATCAATTGGCTGGAAAAAACCCAGTTGCTTTGATTAATCAACAAGATAATTTAGGTACCTTTAATAGAAGTATCGGAAATATTCAATTGGATTATAAAATGCACTTTTTGCCAGAATTAAAGGCAGTAGTGAATTTAGGTTATGACCAAATGAGTGGTAGAGGTTATGGCGGAACAGATGCAGATTATTTATTTGGTCTTAAAGGTTCTGGATACAATAATTCGTATGTGAATGTAGAAAAGAGAAATAACAAGTTAATGGACTTGTATTTGAACTACAATAAAATGATTGAAAGTATAAGTACACAACTTGATATAACAGGTGGTTATACTTATCAGGATTTTAGAGAAGAAAAAAACAAATCAAACTATAATTTTGAGAATGATGTAAATACTGTAGAGTTATTTACTCCAACTCATATTAATTTACAGTCATTTTTTGGTAGAGCTAATTTTACAGTGGCAGATAAATATTTAGCAACTGTTTCTATTAGACGTGATGGTACTTCAAGATTTACAGAGCAATATCGTTGGTCAAATTTCCCAGCGGTTTCTTTAGCTTGGAAATTGAACGAAGAAAGTTTCTTGAAAGATGTTGCAAGTATCAACTCTTTAAAATTAAGAGGAGGTTGGGGTATTACAGGTCAGCAAAATATTGGTAATGCTTACCCTTCTATACCTTTATACTTAGCTTCAAACAGTGCGGCTCAGTATCAAATTGGGAATACTTTTTATACAACTTACAGACCACAGCCATACAATAGCAACTTAAAATGGGAAGAAACAACAACAATAAATGTTGGAGTTGATTTCGCTCTTTTTAATAATAGAGTTACAGGTACTGCTGACGTTTATCAAAGAACAACGGATGATTTATTATTATATACACAAAATCCTGCATTCTTCGGATTTTCAAATTATGATAACTATAATGTTGGTAGTCTTAAGAACAAGGGTATTGAATTATCAGGTGAGGTAGTTCCGGTTCAAAACGATAATTTAGAGTGGAGAATAGGTGGAAATATTACTTTCCAGGATTCAAAAATAACAAAATTAACCACTACACAAGATAATACTCCTGGATTAGAAGCAGGTGATAATATTAGTGGAGGAACTGGAAATAAAATCCAAAACAATCAGGTAGGTTATGCTCCTAATACATTTTATGTGTTCGAACAAGCTTATAATGCTAATGGAAAACCTATAGATGGTGTGTTTGTAGATCGTAATAAAGATGGAGTAGTAAATTCAGATGATATGTACCGTTTCCACAAACCGGCTGCGGATATTTTTTACGGATTCTACACTAGTTTAACTTATAAAAACTGGGATATGTCTATGAACTGGAGAGGTTCATGGGGGAACTATATGTACAATAACGTAGATTCAGGTAATGGTACATACAATAATATTTTAATCAGACAAAATGATTTGTCAAATGGAGTTGAGAACCTTTTGGAAACTGGATTTGCACAAGGAAGTAATTTCCAGCTAAAATCTGATTACTATGTACAAGATGCTTCTTTTGTTAAATTAGATAATGTTACTGTTGGATATACTTTTAATCAGAAAATAAAAGGGATTTCAACATTAAAGGTAACAGCATCAGCACAAAATGTTTTGACTATTACAAAATATGAAGGCTTAAATCCAGAAATTTCAAATGGTATCGATAATAACATTTATCCACGACCAATTACTTTCATGTTAGGACTAAACGCTAACTTCTAATTCAAATAACAAGAATAATGAAAAAGATACAAATAAAATTAATGGGTATTTCTTTGTTTATGATGACGATGTTGTTTTCATCATGTACAGACGATTTAAACCAATCACCTGACACAGGAGATTCTGTAAGCGCTGATGAGCTTTTTGCAGATCCAGCGTCATATAAAGGGAATTTAGCAAAATTATATGCTGGTTTTGCTACAACTGGTCAGCAAGGACCTGCGGGAAGTCCTGATATTTCTGGAATTGATGAGGGAACAAGTCAATACATCAGAGGTTTCTGGATGATGCAGGAATTAACAACTGATGAGGCTGTTATGGCCTGGAATGACGGAACAATTAAAGATTTCCACTCACAGACATGGTCATCAGCAGATACTTTTATTGCAGCAACATTTGCACGTTTTTCTTTTCAGATTGTAAACTGTAATGAGTTTTTAAGACAAACTACAGATGCAAAATTAGCTGGAAGAGGAGTAACCGATGCCGCAGTATTAGAAAACATTAAAGTGTTTCGTGCAGAAGCTCGTTTTTTAAGAGCAATGACGTACTGGCATTTAGTAGATACTTTTGGAGCAGGATCTTTAGTAACAGAAGATTCTCCAACAACATTCTATTATCCGGAATATGCTTCAAGAGCTGAAATATATAAGTTTATTGATGACGAGCTTACTGCTATTGAGCCTTTGTTGAAAGCGCCAAAAACAAACGAAGCATACCGTATCGATCAGGCTGCTGCCTGGATGTTGCATGCTAAATTATATATGAACGCTAAAGTTTATATTGGTACAGATCATTATACAGAAGCACTTCCTTTAATTAGTAAAGTAATCAGCTCTGGTTATTCAATCCACAATAACTACAACCAGTTATTTTTGGCTGATAACAATAAAAATGGAGCTCAGAATGAATTTATTTTTACAATTGGTTTCGACGGAATTCACACTCAAACTTATGGTGGTACAACATTCTTAGTTCATGCTCCGGTAGGTGGTAGTATGGTTGCATCTGAATATGGTATCAACGGAGGTTGGGGTGGTATTAGAACAACGTCAGCTTTTGTGAATAAGTTTGATGCTGTTACTAATGATACTCGTGGTCAGTTTTACACTAACGGTCAATCGAAAGAAATTGCTAACATTGGAAATTTCACAGACGGTTATGCTATTCAAAAGTTTAAAAACGTTGATGTAAATGGTGTTCAGGGATCAGATAAAGCAGGAAATTTTGCAGATACTGATTTTCCGATTTTCAGATTGGCTGATGCTTATTTAATGTATGCTGAATGTGCTATCAGAGGTGCTGGTGGTAATTTAGGAACTGCTACAACTTATGTAAACGCTTTAAGAACAAGAGCAAAAGCGAATACCGTTTCTCAAGGTGATCTTACTTTGAACTTTATCTTAGACGAAAGAGCAAGAGAACTTCATTGGGAAGGACACAGAAGAACAGATTTAATCCGTTTCGGAAAATTCAGTGGAGGTTCATATTTATGGCCTTGGAAAGGAAATGTGGCTGGAGGAACTTCGACACAATCTTTCAGAGATTTATTTCCAATTCCTTCTGGAGCTTTAGGTGCAAATCAAAATTTAAAACAAAATCCTGGATACTAAGTAACTAACTATAAAAAAATAACCACAAATGAAAAATATAACTAAATCATTAATCGCTTTATTAGCATTAGTTGCAGTATCCTGCAGCGTTGAAGATGTACAAGACAGACCTGTAATCGAAGCAGTTACTGCTCCTGTATTAACTGCTCCTCAGAGCGGTACTGCATATGTTTTAACTCCGGAAGCAGCTGCAAATCAGGCAGAGCGTTTTACCTGGGCTTCTGCAGATTTTGGCGGAAGCGTTGAAGTAACTTACGTAGTAGAGATTGATAAAAAAGGGAACACATTCAAAACTCCAAAAGAATTAGGAACTGTTAAATCTCAAAATCAAACATCAGTTTCTGTAGAAAAAATGAATACAGCTGTATTATCTTTAGGTGCAAAACCATTTACAGCTGGAGATTTTGAAGTTAGAGTTAAATCTTCTGTAGGTACTGAAATCCAGTATTCAAACATGACTGGAATTGTTGTAACTCCTTACACTACTGAAACTCCAAGACTATGGGTTCCTGGAGGATATCAAAATGCAAGTGGTTATGGTGCAGACTGGGCACATGCTTCTGCTCCTACATTATTAGCTGAAGGTTACGGAAAAACAGCTTTTGAAGGGTATGTATATTTTGCAACTGCTCAAGATGGAACAAAAGATGGTCAAGGATTTAAATTATCTGCACAAGCAAGTTGGGATGGAACAAATTACGGTGTAGGTGCAACAGCTGGTACTATTAGTACAACTGGTGGAAACTTATCAATTACTTCAGGTTATTACAGAATTAAAGCTGATACTGACCCTGCGAAATTAACATATGCTGCATTAAAAACTACATGGGGTATTATTGGTAATGCAACTCCAGGAGGATGGGATGCTGATACTCCTATGGTTTACAACCCTGCTACTAAAAAATGGACAGTTACTGCAGTTTTAACTGCTCAATCTGCTCCTGACAATGGTTTGAAATTTAGAGCAAATGGAAACTGGGATTTAAATTATGGTGATACTGGAGCTAATGGAACATTAGAAGAAGGTGGAACTAATATTGGTACTTCAGCAGGAACTTACTTAATCACTTTAGATTTAAGTAATCCTAGAAATTATACTTACACTATGGTAAAACAGTAATAAGTTAAAATAAAAAGAGGCTATCTACGGATAGCCTTTTTTAATAAAAGCTATTAATTATGAAAAAAACTTTACTATTTTTCTTCTTTTTTTTGTCTGCAATTTCATTTGCACAAATACAAACTGCTACTTATGCTGTAAGTGCATCGACTTTTGAAGAAGCTACTGCTATTACCATTACAATAAATGGAAGCAGCATTAACGAAGGTACCTGGGGTGTTACAGATAATTCTCTTTATTTATGGGCTTGGGCATTTGACACTAATGATACAACCCAAAAAGGGACTCCAAATAATGGTACTTGGGAAGCTTCAAGCGATGCGAGTAAATTTACTTACAACGCAGCTTCTGATACCTATACAAAAACATTAACCCCGACAGTATATTACAATACTACCGGAATAGGTAAGATTGGTTTTTTAATTAAAGCAAAAAATGGGACTGGTGATAAAAAATCACAGGATATTTTAGTTGAAGTTGGTTCTTTTCAAGTGACATTAACATCTCCAACTGAAAATAGTGCTGCAATTTTAGCTTCTGGTTCTAATTTTAATATCGCAGCCACAAATACAAATGGAGCAGCTAGTTATACATTAAAAGCCAATGGAACCACAATTGATGCGAATGCCAGTACATCAAGTTATTCGTATACAGCAACCAATGTTACTGCTAATCAAAATTATGAATTAGTAGTGGTGCAGGGAACTGTAACAATCTCTAAAAAGTTTTCAGTAATAGTAAATCCAAATACAATTTCTGAAGCTATGCCTTCGGGATTAGTAGATGGAATTAATTACAATAGTGCCGACGCTACAAAGGCAACTTTGGTTTTAGATGCACCTCTTAAAGATTTCGTTTATGTGGCCGGAAGTTTCAATAACTGGCAGCCAACAGGAGCTTACGCCATGAAGAAAGATCCTGCTTCTGATAAATTTTGGCTGGAATTAACAGGACTAGTTTCGGGTGTAAATAATACCTATCAATATTGGGTATTTGAGACAACTCCGCTTGCGAACTCACCTTCAATGGTAAAAATCGCAGATCCTTATTCTACTTTGGTTTTATCGCCTTATGATGATCCTACGATTCCTGCAGCATCTTATCCAAATATGCCGGTTTATCCAACTGGACAAAATTTTGAAGTTACGGTTCTTAAAACAGGTCAAACTCCTTACAATTGGCAAGTAACGAATTTCACAAAACCGGAAAAAGATAAATTGGTAGTTTATGAGCTTTTAGTTCGTGATTTTGATGCTAAACGCAGTTATCAAAGTATAATTGACAGAATAGATTATTTTAAAACGCTTAAAATAAATGCGATCGAATTAATGCCGGTAATGGAGTATGAAGGCAATGAAAGCTGGGGTTATAATACTTCATTTCATATGGCTTTGGATAAATTTTATGGTAGTTCAGACAAGTTGAAAGAACTTATAGATTTATGTCATCAAAACGGAATCGCAGTTATTCTTGACGTTGCATTAAATCATGCTTTTGGAAGAAATCCGATGGTGAGAATGTGGATGAGTGATCCTGATGGAGATGGTTTTGGATCACCAACAACGGAAAATCCTTATTTTAATACCGTTGCAAAACACAGTTACAGTGTTGGTGAAGATTTTAATCACCAGTCATTAAAAACGCAATATTATGTTCAACGAGTAGTAAAACAATGGATTGAAGAATACAAAATTGATGGTTTCCGTTGGGATTTAACTAAAGGTTTTACTCAAGCTTGTACTGCAGCTGACGAATCTTGTACAAACGCTTACCAACAAGACCGAGTAGATGTTTTAAAGAAATATGCTGATTACTCATGGAGTCTTGATCCAACACATTATACCATTTTTGAACATTTAGGTTCTGATAGCGAAGAGCAACAATGGGCAAACTACAAAATCGCTGAAACACCAAGTAAAGGTATTATGATGTGGGGAAAAATGACAGACCAGTACAATCAATTGTCAATGGGATATGGTACAAGCAATAATATCTCACGAATGATGAGTTCCAGTCGTGGTTTTACAGGAAACCGTTTAATGGGTTATGCAGAAAGTCATGACGAAGAACGTTTAATGTATAAAAATGTACAGTACGGAAATTCTGCAGGAAGTTATAATGTTAAAACATTAAATACAGCATTATCAAGAATGTCAGCAATTGGAGCGGTTTCATTATTGATTCCGGGTCCAAAAATGATTTGGCATTTGGGTGAATTAGGCTGGGATGATTCTATTTTTACGTGTAGAGATGGAGTTGTAAATGAGCCGTCAGATGCGCTTTCAGGTGATTGTAAATTAGATACAAAGCCACAGCCTCAATGGAATGAAAATTGGTTAGGAGATACAAATCGTAACAAAATTTACTACGATTGGGCTAAAATGATTAACCTAAAAGTGACAGAACCAGTGTTTTCAGGAACGGCGACAATGGCCAATACAACTACTTTAACGGTTAATATAAAAATCACAAATGCAGCTTTGGCTGCAACACAATTAAAAGATGTATTGATTTTGACCAATTTTGATGTGACGGCACAAAATGTTGCCACTGGTTTTCAATATACAGGAACATGGTATAATTTAATGGATAATACGCCTATTAATGTTACTGATATAAATGCCCCAATGAATTTGGGACCTGGCGAATATAGAATTTACGGAAATAAAACAGCCAATTTAGCTATTCCTGAATTCGAAAAAGGAAACTCGGTTAATTTATATCCAAATCCGGTAGCTAATTATTTTACTCTAAATATTGCCACAACAAAAGTTCAGGTGTATGCAATTTCAGGTCAATTAGTAAAAAGTTTTGCTCCAAATAGTAACACAGATTTTCAATTTGGCGTAAGCGAATTAAAAACAGGATTATATATTGTAAAAGCAATTGATGAAAATAATAAGGTTCAGGTGATGAAATTTATTAAAAAATAAAATTGAAAGTATTTCTTATAAGAAATGTTTGGTTAGTTTAGTAATGCGAAAGGGCTGTCAATTTTTTGACAGCCCTTTCAATTTTAAGTTGATTTTGGTTATTTTTTTTGATCATATTCTCCGATCATCGAAAAATAACCAAACGTTCCCAAGCCTAAAACGATTAATGGGGTAAGGACAAATAGGATTATAATTCCAAAGACTAAATCATCTTGTTTGTCTGATAAAAACTTGGGTAAGCCAAATTCAAACACACAAAAATAAGCCGCAGCAATGGAAAGTAAAATCCATAAAACACCTAAAATTTTCTTAACTGTATTCATATTTATGTAGGTTTTAAAGGTGATTCGTTTTGTTTTTATTATCAATGTAAATCATTCCAATTACAAAGCAGACTGACGCAATAATGATGGGGTACCAAAGTCCGTCAAGATAGAAATCGGCTTTTCCGCTGGCTTTTGCATGTGTTACAAAGTAGGTTGAAATAGCAGGAAGTAACCCCCCGAAAATTCCATTTCCCACATGATACGGCAGTGACATCGAAGTGTATCTAATCTTTGTTGGAAACATTTCGACTAAAAACGCTGCAATTGGCCCGTAAACCATTGTTACAAATAACACTTGTATAAAAACCCAGAAAATTAAAGCCCATTCATCTTTCGAATTTATTTTAATTGAAATCGTACTTTGAGATTCTTTTTTATTGGCAAAATCTGTTTTCTGTTCGATATACGAAGTTCCGTCGGTATAGGTTTTAGAAATAGTGGTTACAATGTCATTATTTTTTTTTGTTTCAATATTTTGAGTTGTTTTTTCGACGATTTCAGTTTTGTAACTCACATTTGTAGTGTTGTACATTTCTTTGTAAATTGACCTGTACGATAAAATAGCAAGCAACATTCCCAACATCATAATGTATTTTCGGCCTACTTTGTCGCTTAGCCAACCAAAAACAATAAAAAAGGGAGTTCCTATTAAAAGAGCAATTCCAAGTAATCCATCAACTTGTGAAGAATCGATATTCATCACGGTTTTCATAAAGCTCATCGCATAAAACTGCCCTGTATACCAAACCACTCCTTGTCCCATTGTAGCACCAAAAAGAGCCAGCAAAACAAATTTTAAATTATATCGGTTTCCAAAACTTTCTTTAAGCGGATTTGCGCTTGTTGTTCCTTCTTTTTTGGCTTTAGCAAATACAGGAGATTCATCCATGTTTTTTCGGATCAAATACGAAACACCAACCATTACGATAGATACCCAGAATGGAACGCGCCATCCCCAGGCATCAAAGTCTTCTGCTGAAAGAATATTTTTAGTAGCCAATATCACCATTAATGAGATGAATAAACCAACAGTTGCAGTAGTCTGAATCCAGGAAGTCCAATAGCCTTTTTGTCCAACAGGAGCGTGTTCTGCTACATAAGTTGCTGCACCGCCATATTCTCCTCCTAAAGCGAGTCCTTGCAGTAAACGAAGAATAAGGACTAATAAAGGAGCCATAAAACCAATTGTTTCGTAGCTCGGTATACATCCTATTAAAAAAGTTGAGCCACCCATCAATAATAAGGTAGCCATAAAAGTATATTTTCTTCCAATAATATCGCCAAGCCTTCCAAAAAACAAAGCACCAAAAGGGCGAACTACAAATCCGGCAGCAAAAGTTGCCAATGTTGATAAAAATGCTGCAGTTGGATTATCGCTTGGAAAGAATTTAGTTGAAATTACAACGGCTAAGCTACCAAAAATATAGAAGTCATACCATTCAATCATGGTTCCCATTGAAGAAGCCGAAATAACTTTCCAAATTCCTTTAGTAGAAGTTTTGCTCATAAAACGCCCTATGTTTTTAATAATAAATAAAATAGTAATGTATGATTTTACGAATATATAAGATATTTTTTTATTTACTTGATACTTTTTTAACAAAAAGAACTTAATTGTTGACATTACACTTTTTAGTAGTATTTAAGTTTCAAAGTCTACAATTTTAACCTCAAGGAACGCTAAGGTTTACGCAAAGGCCGCTATGTTTTTCTGTAAAATTGAAATGGATTTTATATAACCAAGACATAGCCAACGGTTTCAACAGTTGGGACTCATATGTAAATAGATTGAATACATGTATTAATATGTGTAGCACAATTCGTTCGTCAATATCCACAAGGTTGAAACTTGTGCTACAATTGAAATGCATTAATTGGAATTTGGAATAAAAAAAAATGAAATTTAACCTTGCGATCCTTTTGCGTAAATCTTAGCTTTCCTAGCGGTTAAGTTTTATTGGAATGTGGAGTTTTTTTGTCTACTAATGCCATAGAAACACAGAGTTCACAAAGCCAGATCAGTACAAAGCTTTGCGAACTTTATAAAGATACTGCAAACACAGCAGAAAAAAGACTTGCGCGCTTTGCGGTAAATTTTAGCGTTCTTTACAGTTAAGTTTTGTTGAAATTTGGAATTTTCAAAATTTCCCTCAAAGTATTAAAAACAAAAAACCCGAATATTTCTATTCGGGTTTTAAACGTGGTACCTCCAGTCCCGAGGCTTCGGGAGAACCAAGGACACATTATGATTTTCTTTTAGATAAAATTTCTTTTAAAATAGAATGATCTGTGATTATTTTGTTATTAAAAGTTTTGCTTTTCATTCTTTTGATAAACTTTTCCAAATAAATAGCCTCTTCTCTGTTTAAGCAATCAAAGGTTAGAACGATTTTCCAGTCAGTGGCGATTTTGGTAAAAGAATTTTGGTAAGAATGATTTTGATGTTTTAAAATACGTTCTTCAATATTGTGTGTTTCTCCAATATAAAATTTTTGAGATGAATCTGAGTAGAGAATATATAGGTAATGCATTTTGTAAAAAAGTATTAAAAACAAAAAACCCACTCAGTTGAGTGGGTTTTGGTGGTACCTCCAGGGATCGAACCAGGGACACATGGATTTTCAGTCCATTGCTCTACCATCTGAGCTAAGGTACCGTGTTGTGCTCATTGCGGGTGCAAAGATAGAATCATTTTTCGTTTATCCAAAACATTTTTTTAAAAAAATCAATTCGTATCTTCGCGGTGATAAAAAAACAAACATGGTTTTAACGGTTGATGTTGGAAACACTCGAATTAAAGCAGCTGTCTTTGAGGGAAGTACTGTTCTCGAAAATTTTGTTTTTGAGAAAAATGAACTCGAAAAAAAAATTAAAAAAATTTTAGAAAAATTTCAAAATTGCACCGATTTGGTTGTTGCTTCAGTTGGAAACGTCGAAAAACAATCTTTTTTGGATTTCGAAAGTCACCTAAAAATTCATTTTTTAACAAATGAAGATGTTTTTCCCTTTATAAATAGATATGCGACTCCAAAAACTTTAGGGATTGACCGAATGGTTTTAGCGGCAGGAGCTACCTTGCAGTTTCCAAAACAAAATAGATTGGTAATTGACGCCGGAACTTGTATTACCTACGATTTTATCGACGAAAATGATAATTATTTAGGAGGAGCCATTTCTCCAGGCTTGCGATTGCGTTATGAAGCATTACATAACTATACAGCCAAACTGCCCTTGCTGAGTTTAGAGACTCCCGAATCTTATATAGGAAACACTACTAAGGAAGCGATTCATTCTGGCGTTGTCAACGGGTTCGTCTATGAGATCGACGGTTTTATCGATGAATATCAGGAGAACTTTTCAAATTTTATAATAATTTTAACGGGTGGCGATGCAGAATTTTTGGCTAAACGATTAAAAAATACCATATTTGCCAATTCAAATTTCCTACTGGAAAGTTTGAACCAAACATTTCAATATAAAATCGACAATGATTAAAAAAATTATAATAAGTGCTTGTTTACTTATCTCGTTCGTTTCATTTGCTCAGCAGGGTACAGCTTCTCCTTATTCTTTTTACGGAATTGGTGATGCAAGATTTAAAGGTACTCTTGAAAATAGATCAATGGGTGGGGTATCAGTAGAGCAGGATAGTATTCACTTGAATATTGATAATCCTTCAAGTTATGCCAGTTTAAAACAAACTACATTTACAGTTGGAGGAAGTTTTGGAACATCTACATTAAAAAGCGCTGAAGAATCTGCAAAAGCACAAAGAGCTACTTTTGATTATTTAGCAATAGGAATTCCAATGGGGAAATTTGGTGCTGCTTTTGGTTTGATTCCTTTGTCTTCTGTTGGATATAAAATTTTAAATAATAATTCAGGTGTTGATGGCGCAACAAGTAGTCAATATGAAGGACGTGGCGGAGTAAACAAAGTGTTTTTTGGTTTAGGATATAAAATTTTGCCAAATTGGAATATTGGAGCTGATGCACAATATAATTTTGGAAAAATAACAACTACAAGTGTTGAAGGTATTACTAATGTTGAAAGTGTAACTACAGAAACTAATGCTTCTGAATTGTCAGGGATTAATTTCAATATTGGTACAATGTATCAGAGAATAATATATAAGAAAGTGTCTTTGTTTACTAGTTTAAATTACACTTTTGCCAGTACTTTAAATTCTGGTAATTCAAGAGTTATTTCGGTTAGTGGAGATCCGGATCCTTATTTGTATCCTGAAACTAGTACTGATTTAAAGTTGCCTAACAAATTATCGATTGGATTAGGTATTGGACAAGCCAGAAAATGGTTGGTAGGTACTACATTAGCATTTCAGGGAGACGGACGATATGCAAATTACTATAATGCAAGCGATGATGTGCGTTACGAGAAATATTCTAAATATGCAGTTGGAGGATATTATATTCCAAATTATACTTCATTTTCAAGTTATTTCAGCAGAATTACCTACAGAGCTGGTTTGAAATATGAAAAAATTGGTTTGGTGATAAATAATCAGTCAATTAATGATGTCGGAATGACATTAGGAGCAGGGTTTCCTATTACAGGATCTTTTTCAAATGTGAATTTAGGACTTGAATTTGGTAAAAGAGGAACAACTGATGCCGGTTTAATTCAGGAAAATTATTTCAATTTTAGCTTAAGTTTCTCTTTTAACGACAGATGGTTCGTGAAAAGTAAATTCAATTAAGCATAAGTTTTTATGTTTTTTTAAGCTCATTACAATTTACTACATTTGGCAAATGAATTTACCAAAGAAATATATTATAAACGCTGTCACAGTTCTCGCTGTGACACTGTTTTTTGGATGCGAAAGTAATTTCAAGGAAGTTCAAAAAATTAATTTTTCAGAATTTGTTCCGGGAAGTGATGCAGATACGGTTAACATAAAATACACCGATTCCGGACGTATCACAGGAATTTTGAAAAGTCGAAAAATGCTGGATTATTCTAATCTTGAATTTCCGTTTACTGAATTCCCAAAAGGAATTGATGTGACACTGTATGATAAAAAACAAAAGCGTACTTTTATAAAAGCAAATTACGCGGTTTCGTACAAGCAAACCGGAATCATAGATTTGCAGGGTAAAGTAAAAATTACTTCAGAAACAGGACAGATGCTCGAAACGGAGCAGTTGTATTTTGACCAGAAAAACGAATGGTTTTATACCGAAAGAAAGTTTAAACTGACTGATGCCAAAGGAGTATCGAACGGTCAAGGAATTGATTTTAGTAAAGATTTTAAAGTGATTAATTCACAACGAATAACAGGCGAATTAGAAGCCAACGAATAAAATATAGATTATGGGCATATTAAAATATACGCAGTACCTTTACTTAATAATTGCGGTTGCTTTTGTTTATGACGGAATTACAAAGTTAAATGATCCTGAAACAGGACCTTGGTTAAGTTTTGGAATTGCTGCAGTAAGTGTTTTTATGTTTTTCTTCAGAAGGAAATATGCTAAGAAATTTGATGATCATTATAAAAAACAGTAAAAATGGAAATTAGTATTATAATACTTTGTTTAATACTATCAGCCTTTTTTTCAGGAATGGAAATAGCTTTTATTTCCTCGAATAAAATTTATCTTGGAATAGAAAAGAAACAAGATAATTTTGCCTCACAAATTTTAACAAAACTTACTGAGAATCCTTCAAAATTTATTGCAGCAATGCTTATTGGCAATAATGTTGCCCTGGTAATTTATGGGTTTTTCATGGGTGATTTAATTTTAAGATGTATCCTTAAATTGGGATATCAATTTTCAGATATCACCAGTTTACTAATTCAGACGGTAATTTCAACTTTTATTGTTTTGATTACGGCAGAATTTCTTCCCAAAGTTTTCTTTCAGATTTATGCAAATTCTTTAATTAAGATTTTAGCTGTTCCGGCCTATTTGTTTTACAGGTTATTCTACTATATATCTACTTTTTTCATTTGGATTTCAGATTTTGTTTTGAGGAAATTTCTCAAAACAGAAGGAGATCAGGTGCAATTGTATTTTAGTAAAGTTGAGTTGGGAAATTATATTACGGAGCAAATGAATGCTGTTGAAGATGATGAAGAAGTAGATTCTGAAATTCAGATTTTTCAAAATGCATTAGAGTTTTCAGGTGTAAAAGCACGTGATATTATGACACCGCGTACCGAAATTGTTGATATTGATTTGTTTGATAATATTGCAGATCTTAAAGCACTTTTTATAGAAACCGGTTATTCTAAAATTGTTGTAAGTCAAAATTCACTTGATGATATAGTAGGTTATGTGCATTCATTTGATTTGTTTAAAAAGCCAAAAACAATAAAATCAGTTTTAATGACGGTTGAGTTTGTTCCTGAAACTATTTTGATAAAAGACGCTTTAAACCTCTTGATTAAAAAGAGAAAAAATGTTGCTGTTGTTTTAGATGAATACGGAGGTACTTCAGGAATTATTACAATAGAAGATATTGTGGAGGAGTTGTTTGGAGAAATTGAAGATGAGCATGATTTAGATGAAGAACTGGTAGAGCAGGAATTAGGTGATGGTAAGTATTTGTTTTCTACAAGATTAGACGTGGAGTACCTTAATGAAACGTACAAATTAATGATTCCTGAAGAAGACTCCTACGGAACCCTGGGAGGGTTTATTGTCAACTTTACAAAGGAAATTCCTCAAAAAGGTGAAGAAATTGTAATAGATAACTATCATTTTGTGATAGAAGAGGCCACAAATAAGAAAATTGAATTGGTGAAAATGTCTATAAAAGAGTGATTTCTTTTATTAATTAAAAAAATTGTGCAAAATAAATTGCTAGTTGTATTGTTATTAACTAGATAATTGTATTTTCGCAAACTGAATATAAAATTAACGATAATAAAAATGGCAGTTTTAGCAAAAATTAGACAGCGTTCCGCTTTATTGATAGGAGTTATTGCA
>Ga0247813_10000950_pt1 | contig 23238 bp, 21 predicted proteins | sample UWRJL169409C1_FD_180719 | JGI IMG/M metagenome (GOLD analysis project Ga0247813, IMG submission 180719) | Plant litter microbial communities from Arlington Agricultural Research Station in Wisconsin, United States - UWRJ-L169-409C-1 | ecosystem: Environmental > Terrestrial > Plant litter >...
CGCCGCGGCTCTCGGGCTCGCGCCCTCGGTCGCCGCACTCGCGTGGCTCGCCCAGCTCGACGGCATCACGACTGTCATCCCGGGAGCGCGCAATGTCGCCCAGGCGCAGTCGAACGCATCAGCGGGCTCGGTCGATTCTCTCGGTGACGGATTCACCGCGGAGATCCAGGACCGCTACGACCGCTACTTCAAGGCAGCAGTGCACGGGCGCTGGTAGTTAGGCCCAGGCGTCCAGCTCTGCCATCGTCGTCTCGAAGTCGTCGCGGAACGGGGAGTGTCCCGTTCCCGCGACGACGCGGTAACTCACGAGCGGGTTGGCCGCGGTGATGGCGAGGGCCGTCGACGGCGCGATCATCGCGTAGACATCGGGGTCGCCGCTGAGGATGAGCGTGGGCACCGGTAGCGCCATGAGCGCGTTCACGGCGTTCCAGTCGGGGTTGTCGTCGAAGGATCCGCGCGCCGTGCGATCGGAGGAGAGCCGCGCGGCCGCGACCTTGAGCTCGACATCCCGGGGATGCCAGTGCGGTTTCTCAGCGCTCAGGGACTCGACGGTGAGCGAGAGCTCCGCGACCTGGTCGCGAATGATCGCCTCTCGTGCGGCCGGGTCGATCTCGAGCACCGGGTCGAGGAGCACGAGGCGGCTCGTGAATCCCGGGTTCGCTGCGGCGAGGGTCGACGTCGCCCCGCCGAGCGAGTGGCCGACGACGAGGTCCCAGCCGCTGCCGGGGAGGTCGGCCGCGTAACTCGACAGTGCGAGGCCGTCGCCGGGAGCCGCCTGACCGTGGCCGCGCAGGTCGACGGCCGTGACGTGCCATCCATTCGCCGCGAGGTGTTCGGCCACGCGCCACCAAGTAGCACCGTTGCCGTTGAGTCCGTGCACGAGTAGCGCGCGGCGACCGCCGGGCGTGCCCCAGTGCTGTTCGGGAAGCTGCATTCTTCGACCCTACAGATGTCCATGCGTGGGAATGAAAACGCACTAGGGGTGTTGGATTGAGTCATGACTACCCTGATGATCGTTGTTGCCTCCGTACGCCCCGGCCGTGCCGGTCTGCCTGTGGCCGAGTGGGTTCGAACCGCGGCTGAGGCAGCGGGAGACTTCGACATCGACTTCGTCGACCTGGCTGAGCTCGCGCTGCCGTTCATGGATGAGCCGAACCACCCGGCCAAGCGCACGTACACGAAGCCGCACACCTTCGCGTGGAGTGAGCGAGTGGATGCCGCAGACGCCTTCATCTTCGTGACACCCGAGTACAACCACTCCTATGCGCCGGCTCTGGGCAACGCGATCGACTTTCTCTCGCAGGAGTGGTGGCGCAAGCCCGTTGGTTTTGTCAGCTACGGCGGAGTCTCCGCCGGCTCGCGCGGTGTCGCCTCGATCGAACCCGTGCTCACGACCGTCGGACTCGTCAAGACCGGTGCGAACGTGGAGATCCCGTTCATCGGCACTCGCGTGATCGACGGCTCCTTCGAGCCGAATGAGAAGGAGACGGCGATTCTCGGCAAGGTGCTCGCCGAGCTCTCTACGCTCGCCGGAGCTCTCACGCCCCTGCGCTAACTGTTCACCCCTGTTCGGGTGACATTTCGAGTTATTCTCCGCTAGCATGGCGAGGTGCCAGGCCGACTCAACACCAAGCGATCGACCATCCGCAACGAGGTAGCCGCGCGCGGTTACATGTACAGGCCTGAGCTGCACGGCCCTGGCCTCCCCGGACTCCTGTTTCGCTCGGGTGAGAAGATCGTTGCGACCGACGTGGTCGACGCCAGGGCCAGCTCCGCGCCGTTCATCGCCGGTAACATGCGCGGCCTGTACGCGATGGAAACCTCGGTTCCCCGATCGATCGGCCTCTCGTTCGTCGCGATTCCGCTCAATCGCACCGTGCCGAACATCGTGCTCGTCGGTCGGCGCATCGGCGCGCTGGCCCTCGGCGGATTCGCCATGCACGAGTCGCAGCGCCTCTCGCTCGAGGGTGACTTTGATCGGTACTTCCGCCTGTACTGCCCGACCGACTACGAGCGCGATGCCCTGCAGATCTTCACGCCCAACCTCATGCAACTGCTCATCGACACGACGAGTGATTGTGATGTCGAACTCGTCGACGATTGGATGTTCGTCTATTCCCGTTGGGGCCGAACGATCGATGGCGAGACCCTCGATCGGCTCGAGGCCGTGACCACGCTCGTGCACTCAACCGTGGAGCGTCAAACCTCCCGCTACCGTGACGAGCGCTCCGAGCGCGCGGGATCGACCATCTCACCCGAAGAGCACGCCGCCCGTGTGGGTCGCGTCGCCGCAGACGGCGCCCGGCTCAAGACGCGAGCTTCGCTGTTCCAACGCCTCGTCACGATCGGCTCGACGGTGCTGCTGGTCGGGGCTCTCGGCTACGTCTTTCTCAACCAGATTCTTCCGCGACTCTAACCTTCCCAACCGCAACGAAAGGCACTGCCATGTCCACGACAGACGACCTCGTCACCCGTTTCAACGCACCCGACGGATTCAAGAAATACATTGGTTTTCTCGGCGGCAAGCTCGCAAAGAAGTCGCAGGAGGTCTGGGACACCGCGGACGAGAAGGGCGCGGCGCAGTCCTACCTTCTCGACAAGCGCGAGTACGACGGAAGCCACTACTACCTGCGTGCCATCGCCACGAAGGGTGACCTTGACGAGCAGACACTCGCCGAGCTGAGCCGCGCCGCCACGCTGTTTCCCCTGGGTACCGTGCGATACGAGGGGTCACAGGCCGCCGTGCTGCCGGATGCCGTGGGCTCTGAGGCTGATGCCCGTGACATCCACTCGATCAGTCGTCTCGATGAGGGGATCATCGTCTACCCGGTGACCGAGCTCTCGAAGAAGGCGCTCTCGAACTACGCGCTCTGGGCACGCTCGGGCGACGAGTACTTCGTCTACCCGATCGAGGACAAGAAGCTGTAATCGGCCATTAGGTCGGCTGGATCGGCACCGGTGCGGTGTCGGGAAGCGAGGTGGCCGCCCGGCCGCGCAGGTCGGGCGCCCAGCTCCGCAACAGCGTCGGAATGAGAAAGCCGAAGAACGCGAAGATCGCGGCAGCGCAGAATCCACCAAACGCACCGAAGCCGTCGATGAGGAATCCGGCTGTCGCTGAACCGATCGCCGCGCCGATGAGTTGTCCGGTGCCGACCCAGCCGTAGGCCTCCGCGGTGTCGCTGAACTTCACCGTCGCAGAGACGATGGCGAACATCACGGCGAGGGCGGGTGCGATGCCGATTCCCGCGATGAGCAGGGCGAGTGCGAGCCACCAGAAGTTGAGGGACGCGAGCGCGAGTGCCATGCCCACGAAGACCGCGAGCATGCGGCGCGACATCGCCCACGGGCCGACCGGAACGTGACCGAGCGAGAGTCCGCCGGCGAGCGAGCCGATAGCGAAGATCGCGAGGATGATGCCTGCCTCAGGGCCCCCGTGACCGAAGGTCGCGACGACCGCGGCCTCGATTGCGGCGCAGGCACCGACGAGCAGGAACCCGGTGATCGTGGAGAGCAGCACGGCGGGCCGCGCGAGCACGACGCCGAACTTGCGCTTCGACCGAGGGATGCGCACGCGGCCGACCTCGGGGGAGAGGATGAACCAGAGCCCGCCCCCGACGAGGAACAGCCCGGCGATCACTATGGCGAGCACCGTGGAGATCTGCGTGGCCACGAACGTGGTGATGACCGGTCCTGCCACCCAGATGATCTCCTGTGCTGAGGCATCCAGCGAGAAAAGGGTGGTGAGCTGGGTCGAGTTGACCATCTTCGGGTAGATAGTGCGCACGGCCGGCTGGATCGGCGGCATGCTCAGGCCGCCGATGAACCCGACGACCATGTACATCGGTACGCTCATCTCGATGAAAGCGATCGCGGCGATGGATGCAGCGCAGACAACCATTGTGAGGGTGAGCACGCGGCGCATTCCCCACACGCCCATCCAGCGGCTCGTGAGCGGACCGGCGATGGCCTGGCCGATGCTCGTCGCCGCGAGCACGAGTCCGGCTGCCCCGTAGGAGTCGTGGATGCGCTCGATGTGGAGAAGATACGCGAGAGAGAGCATGCCGAAGGGAAAACGGGCGGTCAGTTGGGCGGCAATGATGCGCGCTACGCCGGGCGTTTTCAGAAGGCTGCTGTAGCTACTCACAAGGCATCCAGCTTAGCGTTGGGCGTACCCACAGTTTGGGGGTCACTATCCACTTCAGCCTGTGGACAACTCTGCGAAGTTATCCACAGCTGTGGATGACACGCCCACTACATCTAGTGTGTGGCACCTGTCGGTAGCGCGATATATAGTGGTGAAGCCGCCGTGGCCGGGCGAGCGTTTTCAGGCCAATTCTGGCGTTTTTGAGGGAGCATTTGTGGGAATCACAGTAGTCAAGCGTGACGGCGAGCGGGAGCCGTACGACGCCAACAAGATCAACCTGGCCATCGAGCACGCGAGTGCCGGGCTGGACGAGAACATCACCTGGGTTACCCAGATCGCGTCGGAGCTCGAGCTCACGCTGTTCGACGGCATCACGACCCAGCAGCTGGACGAAGCCGTCATCCAGGTTGCGCTGCAGAACGTCAAGGATGACCCGGCCTTCGACATTGTCGCGGCTCGCCTCCTCCTGAAGACGATCTACAAGCGCGTACTCGGCGACTACGAGACCGCAGAAGAGCTCAAGTCGCTGCACAAGCAGCACTTTGCAGCCAACGTCACGCGCGGCGTCGACGAGAAGCTCCTCGACTCCCGCCTCACCGAGCTCTTCGACCTCGAACTTCTCGCCGACCACCTCGAGCCGGCTCACGACGAGCTGCTCAAGTACATCGGCGTCGTGACCCTCAACAACCGCTACGGCATCAAGGGCCGCAACGGCGACGCCCTCGAGGTTCCCCAGTACTTCTGGATGCGCATCGCCATGGGCCTCTCGCTCAACGAGGCCGAGCCCAACCAGGCTGCCATCGCGTTCTACGAGAAGATGTCCAAGCTCGAGTACCTCGCCGCGGGATCTACTCTCGTCAACGCGGGGACCATCTACCCCCAGCTCGCGAACTGCTTCGTCATGGAGATGCAGGACGACATGGAGCACATCGCGAAGACCACGCGCGATGTCATGTGGCTCACCAAGGGAACGGGCGGCATCGGCCTCTCCGTCACCAAGCTGCGCGCCCAAGGCTCGCCCATCCGCTCCAACAACACGACGTCGACCGGCCCGATCCCGTTCATGCACACGATCGACTCGATCCTTCGCGCGGTCAGCCGTGGCGGAAAGAAGTTCGGCGCACTGTGCTTCTACATGGAGAACTGGCACATGGACTTCCCGGAGTTCCTCGAGCTTCGCAACAACTCCGGTGACCCCTACCGCCGCACTCGCACCGCCAACACCGCGGTCTGGATCAGCGACGAGTTTATGAAGCGCGTGCAGAACGACGACGACTGGTACCTCTTCGACCCGCTCGAGGTCTCCGACCTCAACGAGCTCTACGGTGCAGCCTTCTCCGCAAAGTACAACGAGTACGTCGCAAAGGCCGAAGCCGGCGAGATGCACATGTTCAAGAAGATCACGGCGCGTGAGCAGTTCAAGTCGATCCTCATCTCCCTCCAGACGACGAGCCACCCGTGGCTCACCTGGAAGGACACGATCAACAACCGTGCGCTCAACAACAACACGGGCACGATCCACCTCTCGAACCTCTGCACCGAGATCACGCTTCCGCAGGACGAGGACAACGTCTCCGTCTGCAACCTCGCGTCGATCAACCTCTCGCAGCACATGCTGAACCTCGAGAACGGGTCATTGGCTGTCGACTTCGAGAAGATCGAGGCGAGCGCTCGCCTTGCGGTGCGCCAGCTCGACAACCTCATCGACATCACGCGTTCGAGCGTCAAGGAGGCGGACTTCTCCAACGAGCAGAACCGCGCCGTCGGCCTCGGCGTCATGGGCTTCACCGACATCATCGAGCGCCTCGGCATCTCGTACGAGAGTGAAGAGTCGTACGACCTGATCGACGAGATCATGGAACACGTCTCCTACGCGGCAATCGACGAGAGCGCCAACCTCGCGCAGGTTCGTGGTTCGTACCCGAACTTCCAGGGCAGCCGCTGGTCGGAGGGCCTCGTGCCGCTCGACTCGATCGCGCTCACCGAAGCCGATCGCGGCATGGAGATCAAGGTCAACCGCAAGACGCGCCTCGACTGGGATGCATTGCGCCTCAAGGTCAAGGGCGGCATGCGCAACGCGACGCTCATGGCGATCGCGCCGACTGCATCCATTGGACTTGTCGCGGGCACCACGCCCGGACTCGACCCGCAGTTCTCGCAGATCTTCAGCCGCGCGACCTCGAACGGCAAGTTCCTCGAGGTCAACCGCAACCTCGTGAACGACCTGCAGAAGCTCGGCATCTGGGACTCAACGAAGGAGACCATCCTGCGCAGCCAGGGTGACATCCAGAACATCGAGGCGATCCCCGACGCCATCAAGGCGACGTACAAGACGAGCTTCCAGCTCTCGCCGTACGCGTTCCTCGAGGTCGCGGCTCGTGCCCAGAAGTGGATCGACCAGGCGATCAGCCGCAACATGTACCTCGAAACGCGTGACCTCGGCGACATGATGGACATCTACTTCGCAGCATGGGAGCGCGGCGTCAAGACGACGTACTACCTGCACATGAAGCCGCGCCACACTGCCGAGCAGTCGACCGTCAAGGTCAACAAGTCGGAAGAGATCGGCTCCGGCGCGAAGAAGGGCTTCGGCGCCGCCGCTGCCTCGGGCGCTCCGGTCGAGGCCGCTGCATCCGCTGCTCCCGCCCGCCGTGGTTTCGGTGGACTCGCGAAGGGTGACGCGTAATCATGGATCGCACGTTCGAAGAGTATTCAGTCCCGGTCGACCCTATGGATGACCTCCAGTGCGAAAGTTGCCAGTAACAGATGGGCATTCTAGGAACAGGGCTTCAGGACGGACTCCTCCTCAAGCCGATCAAGTACCAGTGGGCGATGGACCTGTACGACCAGGCCGTGGCGAACACTTGGTTCCCGAACGAGATCCAGCTCGGTGAAGACATCGCGGACTTCAAGAAGATGACCGACGAAGAACGCCACGCTGTGACGTTCCTCATGTCGTACTTCAACCCGAACGAGCTGCTCGTCAACAAGGCACTCGCGTTCGGCGTCTACCCCTACGTCTCTGCCGCGGAGTGCTCGCTGTACCTCGCCAAGCAGATGTGGGAAGAGGCGAACCACTGCATGTCGTTCGAGTACGTTCTCGAGACGTTCCCGATCGACCGCGAAGCCGCGTACAACTCTCACGTCGACATCCCGTCGATGGCCCGCAAGGAGGAGTTCGAGCTCAAGTTCATTCGTCGCATGACCGAGCAGACGCTCGACATCACGACGACGGAAGGCAAGAAGGACTTCGTTCGCAACCTGGTTGCCTACAACGTCATCCTCGAGGGCGTGTGGTTCTACTCGGGCTTCATGGTCGCTCTGTCGTTCCGTCAGCGCAATCTGCTGCGCAACTTCGGTTCGCTCATGGACTGGGTCGTGCGTGACGAGAGCCTGCACCTCAAGTTCGGTATCAACCTCATCCTCACCGTGCTCGAAGAGAACCCCGACCTGCAGACCGAGGAGTTCGCCGCCGAGATCAAGCAGATGATCCTCGACGCTGTGGAGATGGAAGAGGAGTACAACCGCGACCTGCTCCCCAACGGCATCCTCGGACTCAACGCGACCTACATCAACCAGTACGTCAAGTACCTGGCCGACCGTCGTCTCGAGGAGCTCGGCTTCGAAGCGCACTACAACGTGTCGAACCCGGCCAAGTGGATGGCAGCAGCCAACGACACCCTCCAGCTCGTCAACTTCTTCGAGTCGACGAACACCTCCTACGAGTCGAACGCTTCTGCTACGACCAAGGTCAAGGCGGAGTAGCACCAACCTTTTAGCGAGGGGCACCGGCTGCAGCCGGTGCCCCTTACCTTTTCTAAAGCGAGGCGACTTATTGAACACGCAAACAGAGATGTCCTTTCTTTATACGATTCCCATCGACGCGGAGTCGCAAGCGAAGTCAGCTCTTGCCATGGTCGGTGCAACTGTCGACGTTCAGTCCTACATCATTGCGATTCCTCTCGAGTCAGGGGAGGCGGTACAGGCGTTCTTCACCCCCAAGTCCGCGGAGTTGATAGGACTTGGAGTCTCCGATCTTTTGGCCATCGCTGAGGACGCCTACCTAGCGTCCGAAGACGCCGGTGTTCTCGTGATCGATGATGTGGGTGGGAACGAGAACTTTCATATCGGCGCAAGGAACCGTCACAGGATGTCTGAACTTGAACGCCGCTTGAACGCGCTTCGGGACGATCGCACCTACTTTGTGGGTTATCCTCGCGAAGTTGGACCACATCTGCTCTTCCCGGTCGTCTCGGTGCTGAAAATACTCTGGGACCGCCTTCCAGCCCTGACGACTTCCAGATCAGAGAGCAGAGTCTCGACGCTCCGGTCAATTCAAGACGGCGTAATTCAAGAGGTTCTGAGTCACGCGTCAGAATCTTTGAAAGACGTCTCGATTTCTAGACTGAGCGTGAGGAACAACGCTCGTGACGTCGTTCAGCGAGCCGTCGAGCGCTTCATAAACAATCTCGTATTCGTGAACGGATCATGGGAGGCGTACGACATCTTTGAGTCGATGAACGCACTCGCCGCAGCACCATATGAAGGGCGAGCGGGCTCAGGAGGCTTGATTCTAAGCAAGGACACTAACGATCTGCTTGAAGTAAATGTTCGGTTCGATCCTGTGCTCGAGCTTCAATCGTCTCGTGGATTACGCAAGGCGTTAGAGATGACCAGCTCCGGGCTTAGCCTTCTGACGGACGGATCCAAAGTCTTTGGTCTTGGCGCCGTCGCCGGTGAATATGACCAGTCAAGTGAGTCGGTCTTCAAATTTGACGTAATCTCGCGGGGTGAGTGGCAGTTAGGGCATGGCGAGATGGCACTGATCCGTGTTTCTAACGGCAAAGCGACACTCCCGCGTGAGCGCATTGTGCGATCGAACTTCGTCGAGGCGGTTGATCGACTCTTCGACGGGGCTGGCGACGCCGACACACTTTGGAAGTTGGCCACAGCATCAGCGGATCAAGCGCATGGCACGATGCTGGTTGTACATAAGAATGCACAAGACGAGGTGACGCGGCTCGGCACTCAGGCAACGCCTATTCAACCTGCTCTAATTTCTGGGCCGACGCTCACAGCACTTTCCGCAATCGACGGAGCAATTCTTGTCGACCCAAGCGGCGTAGTGCATGCGGCCGGAGTAATTCTGGACGGGTCAGCGGTGCCCGGCCTCGGAGACCCATCTCGCGGCGCGCGATTCAACTCCGGAGTCCGCTACTCCCAGGGGGCGGGCAGAGGTGCGTTGGTGATCATTGTCAGCGAGGATGGAATGATCGATCTGCTTCCTGATCTCAAGCGCCGCGTGGCGCGAGAGGAAGTTGAACGTGCAGTGACTGAATATGAGACGTTGGCCGCTAAGGGCTCCAGTGATAAAGACACCCGGCGTGCTCTGAGCCATGCAGAATCACTAGCTTTCTACATGGATCAAGCGCAGTGTGATCGAATCAATTCCGTCAGGGAAAAGCTGCATGAAGAAAGCAAACGCGAGAATCCGGGCGGGCTGCATTTGGTTAGCATTCCGCACCTGTCGCCTAGTCCCGAGATGGATGAAAGCTTCTTCAAGCCGGCATCCGATCCGCAGAGCGCAAAAACATGACCTTTGAAACAGTGGCGTGGGATGACCCTCGCGCTCAGGCGTTGCGCGCCGCGATGGATGTCGAGACCACGGCGATGTACGCGTCGCGTGCGGCAGGGCAGACTCCCGAGCAGGATGCGGCGGTGACCGCCGCGCTCACGATCGATCCGCCGACCATCGTGCACACCGTTCTCGTGATCGACGATGGGCGGCCGGTGGGGCACGCGGCGCTCCGGCCCTGGGGCGCCGAACTCGAGGTCAAGAAGGTGTTCATCGACGAGAGCGTGCGTGGCCGCGGCCTGTCGCGAGCGCTCATGCTCGAGCTCGAGCGGGTAGCGCTCGAGCGTGGCATCCACTCGCTCGTTCTGCAGACCGGCGACCGCCAGATCGCCGCGATCGCGCTCTACGAGTCGCTCGGCTACGAGCGCATCGACGTGTACGGGGCGTATACCGCGATTCCGTTCGCGCTCTGCTACCGCAAGTCGCTCGCAAGCCCCGAGTAGTAGTCGCCGAATCGCGCCTCGTACCCGCCGAAGGCCGGGAGCGGCGCGCCCGCTCGCGCGGCCACGAGGTTGTCGAGGTAGTACTCCCAGCCGGGGCCGTACATCGCTGCGTGCTCCGGGTTGTTGAGGTGGTGAACGAGCGCAAGCTCCGTCGCCGAGTCGACGACGCTGAGACGCAACTCGAGGTGCATGCCCTCGGACGACAGCTCGACGTGGGTAGGCTCGGTGCAATCGTCGACGTGCATGGCGAAGACGGGCGCGCCCTCTTCGAAGGCCATCGTCACGTGTGCTGTCTCGCCGTCACGCGTGAATGGTCCGTACCAGCCGGTCGTGCCCGCGGAGGTGGCGACGCTCGCCCAGACCTCCTCGATCGGCGCGTCGAAGCGCCGGGTGACGACGAGCTCCACGTCGTCGGGGGCAAAGCGGGTCAGTGTTCCAGTCATCGCGGTCCCATTCGTATCGCGCCATCCAGGCGAATCGTCTCGCCGTTGATCATCGGGTTCTCGACGATGTGCTGCACGAGCGCCGCATACTCTTCGGGTTTTCCCAGACGGGATGGATGCGGCACCTGCGCGCCGAGCGAATCCTGCGCCTCTTGCGGCAACCCGGCCATCATGGGGGTAGCGAACATGCCGGGGGCGATGCACGCCACGCGGATGAGGTGCTGCGCGAACTCCCGAGCGAGCGGCAGGGTCATCCCGGCCACACCGGCCTTGGAGGCGGAGTACGCGGCCTGCCCGATCTGACCGTCGAAGGCGGCGACGGAGGCGGTGTTGATGATGACGCCGCGCTCTTCACCGAGGGGCGCCGTCTGCGACATGCGCGCCGCGGCCAGCCGGACCACGTTGAAGGTGCCGACGAGGTTGATGCCGACTACACGTTCGAAGCTTTCGAGCGCGAGCGGTCCGCCGCGTCCGACAGTGCGACCGGGGTCGGCGACACCCGCGCAGTTCACCACGATGCGCACGTCGCCAGCCACGTCAAGAGCCGCGAGCACGTCAGCCTCGCTGCGCACGTCGCCGTCGACGTCTGCGCCGGCCAGATCCAGGGTTGTGACGCGCGCGCCGGCGGCCCGCAGCGCTTGGGCCGTCGCGAGTCCGAGGCCGCTTGCGCCGCCGGTGACGAGGGCTGCAGCATCCATGATTCTCATGACAGGCGCTCGATGATCGTCGCATTCGCCATGCCCGCGCCTTCGCACATGACCTGCAAGCCGAAGCGGCCGCCCGAGAGCTCGAGGTCAGTGAGGAGGGTGGCGAGCAGGCGGGTTCCGCTCGAGCCGAGCGCGTGGCCGAGGGCGATCGCGCCGCCGCGCGGGTTCAACCGGTCGGGGTCGCTGGTGAACTCGCGCTGCCACGCGAGGGGCACGGAGGCGAACGCCTCGTTGATCTCATACACGTCGATGTCGTCGAGGCTCAGACCGCTGCGTTCGAGAATGCGGCGGGTCGCCGGGATGATGCCGGTGAGCATCTCGATCGGGTCGGAGCCGACCACCGCGAAGGAGTGGAACCGTGCTCGGGGACGCAACCCCAACTGCGAAGCCTTCTCGGCCGACATGATCAACGCTGCAGATGCGCCGTCGGTGAGCGGCGAAGAATTGCCCGCCGTGATGCGCCAGTCGATCTCGGGAAAGCGCGCCGCGAGCTCGGGCGTGTGAAAGGCCGGTTTCAATGCGGAGAGGTCGGATTCCGCGCGAATGGTCTCGTCGAGGCCGCCGCCCACGATTTCAGTACTGAAATCGCTGGATGCCGCGAGCCGGTGCGATCGCGCGGCAAACTCGTCGAGCTCGTCGCGGGTGAGGTTCCAGCGCGCGGCGACGAGCTCGGCGGACACCCCCTGCCCGACGAAGTCGTACCGATCGGCAGCTGACCCCCAAGGGTCGAGTCCCATGGTCGCGAAGTTGATCGGATTGCGGCTCATCATCTCGACGCCGCCCGCGATCACGATGTCGTATTGCCCCGCCATGATTCCTTGGGCGGCGAAGTGAACGGCCTGCTGGCTCGAGCCGCACTGGCGGTCGATCGTGACGGCGGGAACCGAGGCTGGGAAGCCAGCCGCGAGCACGGCGCTACGGGTGACGTTGACAGACTGGGTACCGACTTGCGAGACGCAGCCACCGATGACGTCATCGACGAGCGCGGGGTCGAGGTCGTTCCGTTCGACGAGAGCGGTGAGCACCGAGGCGAAGAGGTCGACGGGGTGCTGGTCGGCAAGCGCGCCGCCCGGCTTGCCGCGTCCTGAGGGGGTTCGCACCGCATCCACGATGACTGCCGTTGTCATGACGCAAGACTACGCGCAGCGTCATACGGGGCAATGGAATTCGCCTCGGGCGAGCGGCGGGATTTAGGCTCTGGCAATGACCACACTCGGAGCTGTACCCCTCACCGCGGGCGTTTATTCCTCCGCGGCACAGCTCATCGGCAACACCCCGATCGTCGAGCTGAGCGCCCTTACCGCCGGACTGGATTCGCGCGTGCTCGTGAAGCTCGAGAGCCGCAATCCGGGAGGGTCGTCGAAGGATCGCATTGCGCTGGGCCTCATCACTGAGGCGGAGGCGAGCGGCGAGCTCGCGCCGGGCGCGACGATCGTCGAGTCGAGCAGTGGGAACACCGGAATCGGGCTCGCGCTCGTGGGGAGGCTCACGGGTCACCCCGTGGTCATCGTGCACTCCGCCTTCATCTCAAGCGAGAAGCGAGCGCTCCTGACCGCCTACGGCGCTGAGCTCGTCGAGGCCGACTGGGAGGCCGGGCCGGATGACCCGAACAACGCCCGCGCGCTCGCCGACCGGATCGCCGGGTCGATTCCCGGCGCTTGGCGCAGCTCGCAGTACGTGAACGAGGCGAACCCCCGCGCGCACTACCGCACGACCGGCCCCGAGATCTGGGCGCAGACCGCGGGATCCGTCACCCACTTCGTCGCGGGCATCGGAACCGGCGGCACGGTCACCGGCACCGGACGCTTTCTCAAGGAGCAGGGCGCCATCCGCGTGATCGGCGTCGACCCGGTCGGCTCGACCTATGGCGGCAACGCGGCGGGCACGATCGTCGTCGACGGGGTCGGCACCCGCTGGCCTGAGTCCAACTGGCCGTCGATCTTCGACAAGAGCGTGACCGACGAGATCCGCACGATCGACGACCGTCGTGTGTACGACACCGTGCGTCGCCTCGCCCTCGAGGAGGCTCTTCTGCTCGGTCCGTCGTCGGGGCTCGCGATCGCCGCCGCCCTCGACGTGGCCGAGACGGCTCCCGCGGGTTCCGTTGTCGTGGTCGTCGCTCCCGACGGCGGCAACAATTACCTCTCCAAGGCGTTCAACGAGTCCTGGCTTGACCAGGCCGGGGTCAACGCCGACGGCTTCGCACACAACTCGGGGGACTGACCCATGGCACTGCAGCACTTCGGATGGTTTCTCGGCGCGGGTTTCGGCGTGCAGGGGTGGGGTGACTCCAGCTACGGCATCGGGTACGACTGGAAGCAGCCGGCGGTCTACCAGGACGCAGCTCGTGTCTTCGAGGCGGCGGGCTTCGACGCGTTCATCATCGAGGACGGCGTCACGGTTCCCGACACCTACGGCGGCACCGCCGAGGTGAACCTGCGTGACGCACGCTTCGTGCCCAAGCACGACCCACTGCCGCTCGTGCCGTACCTGCTTGCCGCAACATCGAAGCTCGGCATCGTTCCGACCCTGAGTGCAAGCTTCTACGAGCCGTTCACCGCAGCCCGCCTGCTCTCGACCCTGCAGCACTTCGCGAACGGTCGTCTCGGCTTCAACGTCGTCACGAGCGGCTCAGACATCGCCGCCCAGAACTACGGTCTCGACAAGCAGGTCGAGCACGACCTGCGCTACGACCGCGCCCAGGAGTGGGTGGACGTCGTGCGCAAGCTGTGGCGCTCGTGGGATGCCGACGCAATCGTCGAAGACACGGAGCGCGGGGTCTTCGCCGATTTCACGAAGGTGCGCACAATCGACCACGAGGGCCAGTTCTTCAAGGTGCGCGGTCCGCTCAATACGGCGCCACTGTCGAGTGAGCCCGTCATGGTGCAGGCGGGAGCCTCGGGTCGTGGCCAGGATTTCGCCGGGCAGAACTCCGACGTCGTGCTGCAGCTCGCGAGCACCCCCGAGCGCATGAGCGCGTACCGGGAGAGCATCCGTTCCGTCGCTGCGGCAGCAGGACGCAACCCCGACGAGATCAAGGTGCTCTTTGTGGTCAACCCGATCGTCGCGGCGAACGCGGAGGAGGCTGCATCCATTCGCGCACACCGCGCTGAGCTCACACAGGCCGCGATCGACGAGGCGCTGCAGGGGGTGTCGTACCTCTCGGGCGTCGACTTCAAGAAATTCGATCTGGATGCACCGCTGCCCGAACTCACCACGAACAGCAACCAGGGCACGCTCGACAACTTCGTGAAGTCCGCACCTGCGGGTTCGACGCTGCGCGAGATCCTGCAGGCTCGCGCGAACAAAGACGGTCTCGCCGTCATCGGAACCGCCGATGAGATCGCCGACCACCTTGGCACGCTCTCCGACGCGGTGGGCGGCGACGGCTTCCTGTTCACGGGGCAGGTGCACCCCGCGCACGTTCACCGCACCCTCGACCCGCTCGTTCCCGCGCTGCGCCGAGCCGGACTCCTGCGTACCGAGCTCGGTGACGGTGGCCTGCGGGCGAACCTGACAGACTTCTAAAATGCCCAAGCTCTCTCGCGTCCCGGTGACGATTGCGGATGTCGTCGCCGTCGCCCGCGCGGGCGAGCGGGTCACGCTTTCAAGCGTCGCAGAGCGTGACCTCTCGGCATCCCGAGCGATCGTGGAGGCCGTGCTCGCCGACAGGGTGCCGGTCTACGGACTCAACACCGAGCTCGGTGCCGGGCGCGACATCGTGGTGTCTGCCGAGCGTCTCGAGGAGTTCCAGCGGCGCACGCTGCGCAACTCGAGCGGCGGCATCGGCCCCGCCCTGAGCGACGAGCAGACCAGGGCGCTCATCTTCACGCGGCTCGTCGGATTCACTCGCGGGGGAGCGGGAGTCACTCCTGCTCTCGCCCACGCCTACCTCGCCATGCTCAACGACGGACCGCTGCCCTACGTGCCGCGCACGGGCTCCGTGGGCGCCGCGGATCTCACTCACCTCGCCGCCGTGGCATCCGCCGTCTCCCATGTCTTTCAGCCGCACGAGGCGCTCGCCGCACTCAGCGGAAACTCCTTCAGCGTCGGGGTCGGCGCCCTCGTTCTCGACGAGCTCGCGCGCGTTGTCACGACGAGCGACCTGGTTGTAGCGCTCTCGGTGAGCGCCTTGAGGGCACACTCGACGGGTGGGAGTGCGTCGCCGTTCAGCGAGCCGGTGCAGCGAGCTCACCCCGCAGTGGGGCAGGCGGCCTCAGCTGCCCGCATCCGTGCGGCGCTTGCTGACGCTGAGGTCGGGTCGGTGCAGGACCCGGTGTCATTCCGCTCAGCACCCCAGGTCAATGGCGCGCTCGCCGATGCCGTTAGCGCGGCGGCAGCGGTCGTCACGCTCGAGCTCAACGCACGCAGCGAGAACCCGCTCGTCGACCTCGAGAGCGGGAGCATGGTCTCCGGCGGCAACTTCCAGGCGCTCAGCCTCGCCCTCGCCTACGAGCAATTGCGTCTCGCGCTCGCGCACGTCGCTGTCACGAGCGAGCGGCGGCTCTCGAAGCTCTCCGCGCTCGGGGCCACGGCGCGGCGGGCCGGCGAGACCCGGGTTCCCGGACTCTTGTGGTATTCCGGTGCCGCCCTGGTCTCTGAACTCCGGCACCTCGCCAACCCGGTCACGCTCGCGGCTCCCACACTTTCCGAAGGCGTCGAGGATCACTCGTCGAACGCGGCAGTCGCGCTCCAGTTGCTCGAGCGGTCCGTCGCACTCACGCGGTCCGTGCTGGCGATCGAAGCCGTGTCGGCGGTCGAACTCCTCGGACTCGTGGATGGCCCGGCTCTCGCGCCGCGCACCGCAGAGCTCGTGGTATCCATCGAGTCCCTGTTGGGCGCGGGGACTCCCGCTCACGAGCTCCTGCCGCGCGCCGAGGAGCTGCTCGAGGCTGCCGCCACCCCGCCCGTGGTTTCGGGGGTGCAGCCACTCGATGACGAGATCTAGTCGCAAATACGGTTTCGTTGTGGTTACTCGATGACGAGATCTAACCCCGCTGGAGCAATCATCGTGATGACTCGATGACGAGATCTAGTCGCCTGCGCGCACTCATCATCGCCACCGCGGTGGTGGCTTTTCTCGCGGTTGCGGTGTGGGTGACGCCGATCCAGGCCACGGCCTTCGTCAACGGAGACCTGCCATTCGGCTCGAGCTGCGGGGAGTCCGCGTTCGAGATAGCCATTGACGGTTATCCGCCTGGCGGCGACGAGATATTCGAACAGAGTTGCATCGACAACTCGCAGATCTACCAGCTCTGGGGCCGGATCCTCGTGGGTGTGACCGGCGCACTCGCGATTGCGACGCTCGCGACTATGCGATCTCTTGTTCGACCGAGGCGGCCAGGGGCTTCTCGAAGTGAAGGTAACTGATCTCCTCAAGGTCGCCGTCGAGGTCGAACAGTGGCGCATAGCCGAGCGCGAGGTAGAGGGTGAGCGCCTCGGGCTGGCGCGCACCCGTCGTGAGTTGCACAGTCGTGTAGCCGCGCGCCGCTGCCTCCGACTCGAGCTCGGTCATGACCGCCCGCGCGAGACCCTGGCGGCGGTGCGCCGAACTCGTCCAGACGCGCTTGACCTCGGCCGTTGAGGCATCCACTCGCTTGAATGCGCCGCCGGCGACAGCCACACCGTCGCGGATGATGAGCAGGAACGCGCCGCCGAGTCGGGCGGAGAAGTGCTCGGCCGGGTAACGGTGCAGCTCGACGGATGACGGAACGCCGTCGTTGAGGCCGTAGCGCTCGTCGTATTCGCGCGAGAGCTCCTCGATGAGCGGGAGCGCGCGCGGATCCTCCGGTGTCGTGTACACGAGAACGTCGGCCATGGATAAACGCTAGCTCGCGATGAAGCCCGGTGACGGTTCGTGACATTGCGTGACGCGCACTGTCGATTACCGGGGGCGGCGTGGTTAGCGTCGAGGCATGACAGTGAAAGTAGTCGGCGTCTCCGGGTCGCTCAAGGCGCCCTCCCGCACCATCGAGCTCGTCGAGCAGATCGTCGCCCAACTCGGCACGCACCTCGACGTCGAGCCGACCCTCATCCGCGTCAACGAGCTCGGCCCGCACTTCGCCGGAGCGCTCACGCGAGATGAGCTGCAGCACGAGGTCGAGGACGCCCTGCTCGCGATCGAATCGGCCGACGTGCTCGTCGTCGCGAGCCCGGTTTATCGCGCCTCGTTCACCGGGCTCTTCAAGCACCTCTTCGACTTCGTCGACCAGTACGCACTCGTCGACAAGCCCGTGATTCTTGCTGCGACCGGCGGAAGTGAGCGGCACGCCCTCATCATCGAGCACCAGTTCCGGCCGCTGTTCGGCTTCTTCCAAGCGCTCACGCTGCCGCTCGGTGTCTACGCGCACGACTCCGACTTCAGCGACTACAAAATTGCGAGCCCGCGTCTTCGCGAGCGCCTCGACAAGGCCGTGGCCAAGGCTGTGCCGCTCATCCGCGGCAATCTCGCCGAGCGCGAGGCCATCGAGCAGGTACTCGCGGGGGAGCGGGAACCCGACGTGCAGCCCGACCTGCGGGCGCCGGTGCGGTTGTTGAGCTAGGGCGCGAGCGCCTTCGAGATCCGCTGCACCGAGACCGGCTCCGACGTGCCCAGGTGCTGCGCGAAGAGCGAGATGCGCAACTCCTCGAGCAACCAGCGCGCGCGACGGATGTGGGGTGCTGCGGCCGGAGGAAGCGGAAGCGTTCCACCCGCCTTCTCGTAGAGCGCCGTCGCCGACTCGACCTCGGTGAGCCAGGCGCGATCGCGACCGGGATTCTCCTGGAGCTTGCCGACGCGGTGGGTGATGCCTGCGAGGTAAATCGGGAGCCTGCGTAACTGGTGCAGCCCGGTCGTCGCGACGAAGCCGCGGTAGACAAGGTTCGCCACCTGCTCGCGAGCGTCGGCGAGCGGCGCCATGAGCTGGAGGCTGCTCGCGGCAGAGATCGCCTTCTCCGCCTCACGGGACGCACGCAGTACGGAGCTCACGAGCCCGACGGCGCCGAACATCGCGTCGACGATCCCCGCCGAGACACGGTCGCGGGCATCCTCGAACTGCTCCTTGGTGTGGATGAACTCGTCTCCGACGACATCGTCGATGCACGCGGACATGCAGTCCTCGAACAATTCTGCCGTGGTGCGGTAGGGACTCGCGGCGAGGAACAGCTTCTCCTGCGCGGTCAAATGCTGCTGCACGTACCCGGTGGGCGACGGGATCGCGAGCAGGAGCATCCGTCGAACCCCCGCCTTCATCGCGCGGGCCTGGTCGGCCTGCGTGGCCATGAGTCTGATCGACACCGATGTGCCGAGGTCGACGAGTGTCGGGTACCCGCGGATGACCGTGCTGCCCTGCTGCGTGTCGAGGGTGAGCGGCAGTGCGTCGAAGTCCCACGTCGTGAGTCCGACGCGCTCGATCGCGTTCGGAGTGGCAGCCGTCACGCGTGCGACCGAATCGCGAGCCCGGGTCGAGAGCTTGCCTCGCAGCGATGCGAGATCTTTGCTGCGGGCGAGCTGCCGGCCGCGCTCGTCGAACACCGCGAACGTCATGCGCAAGTGGTCGGGCAGGCGGTCGGTCTCGAAGTCGTCGGGTTCGACCGGTGTGTAGGTGAGGCTCCGGATCTGCTGCGCGAGAAACTCGGTGACCGACATCTCGCTGAGATCCGCTTCGGGTGGGATCGCGTCGATGAGGCGTCGCGCCCAGTCCCCGGCGGGAACAACGTTGCGACGGATCGCCTTCGGCAGCGTCTTGATGAGAGCCGTGACGAGGTCGAATCGCAGTCCGGGCACGAGCCAGTCGAAGCCGTCAGAGCGCAGGGAGGCGAGGAGTGCGAGCGGCACCCGCACCGTGACGCCGTCATCCTCCGCGCCCGGCTCGAAGCGATAGCTGAGCTCGAGCGTCTGGTCGCCCTGCTGCCAGGTCGTCGGGTAGGAGTTGTCGTCGACAGTCGCCTCGACGTCCTGATCGATGAGGTTCTCCGCCGTCATCGTGAGGCGGTCGGGCGTCTCGAGTCGAGCCTTCTTCCACCACGCCTCGAAGGTGCGCGTGGATGCCACGTCTTCAGGCAGTCGACGCGCGTAGAACTCGAACACCGCCTCGTCGTCGTAGAGGATGTCGCGGCGACGCGTGCGCTCCTCGAGCTCGGCGAGTTCGGCGCGCAGCGCGCGGTTGTCGCGGTCGAACGCTGTGAGGTTCTTCGCGAGCCTGTCCACGTCCCAGTCGCCGTCGACGAGCGCAGAGCGGATGAAGATCTCCCGCGCATAGGCGAGGTCGATCCGGGCGAACTGGGCACGGCGGCGCGCGATAATCGGCACGCCGTAGAGCGTCACCTTCTCCCACGCGAAAGCCGCACCCTGCTTACGCTCCCAGTGCGGCTCCGAGTACGAGCGCTTGGCGAGGTCACCGGCGATCGGCTCGGCCCACGCGGGGTCGATCGCGGCGTTGGTGCGGGCGAACAGGCGACTGGTCTCGACGAGCTCCGCGCTCATGATCGCGTTCGGCTGCTTCTTCGCGAGGCTCGAGCCGGGGAAGATCACGAAGCGCGATTGTCGCGCGCCTACGTAGTCCTTCTTCTGCAGGTCCTTGAGACCGATCTGGCTCAGCAGACCGGCAAGAATCGAGCGATGGATGCCATCGGGATTCGTGCTCGCATTGCCGATGTGCAGCCCGAGCGGCTTGGCCATGCGGGTGAGCTGGCGGTAGACATCCTGCCATTCACGCACGCGCACGAAGTTGAGGAACTCCTTCTTGCACAGCCGCCGGAACTGGCTGCCGCTGAGCTCCTTCTGCTGCGCCTCGAGGTAGTTCCAGAGGCTCAGCAGGGAGAGGAAGTCGCTCGTCGGATCGGTGAATCGCGCGTGCTGCTGGTCAGCCTGTGGGCGCTTCTCGAGGGGTCGTTCGCGCGGATCCTGGATGCTGAGTCCCGCGACGATCGCCATGACCTCACGCGTCGTACCGTGCTGCTTCGACTCGATGATCATGCGGCCGAAGCGCGGATCGATCGGGAGCTGGGTGAGCTGGCGGCCGACGCGGGTGATCTGTGCGGTTCCCTCCACCGCGCCCAATTCCCGGAGGAGGTCGAGGCCATCCTTGACGCCGCGTGAGTCCGGCGGCTGCAGGAACGGGAAGGCCTGGATGTCGCCGAGGCCGAGCGAGATCATCTGCAGGATGACAGCGGCGAGGTTGGTGCGCAGGATCTCCGGCTCGGTGAACTCGGGACGGGCCTCGAAATCCTCCTGCGAGTAGAGACGGATTGCGATGCCGTCGCTCGTGCGGCCGCTGCGGCCTGAGCGCTGATTCGCCGAAGCCTGGCTGATGGCTTCGATCGGCAGCCGCTGGATCTTGGAGCGCACGCTGTAACGGCTGATGCGCGCGGTTCCCGCGTCGATGACGTAGCGGATGCCGGGCACGGTGAGGCTCGTCTCGGCGACGTTCGTGGCGAGCACGATGCGTCGGCGGGTTCCCGCGGTCTGCGAGGGCTGAAACACCCGATGCTGGTCGGCGGATGACAGTCGGCCGTAGAGCGGGAGCACTTCGGTGAACGGCAGATTCCGCCCGCGGATCGCCTCTTCGGCATCCCGGATCTCGTTCTCGCCGCTCAGGAACACGAGCACATCGCCCGAGCTCTCACGGGCGAGCTCGTCGAGCGCGAGGTTGATGCCCTCGATCGGGTCGAGGCTCGCCGCGGGGGTGTCGTCGTCTGACTCCTCGACGGCCTCGGCGACGAGCGGTCGGTACCGGATCTCGACCGGGAAGGTGCGGCCCGAGACCTCGATGATCGGCGCCGGCGTTCCGTCTGCGGAGGAGAAGTGTCGCGCGAACGACTCCGGGTCGATCGTCGCGCTCGTGATGATGACCTTGAGCTCGGGGCGGCGCGGGAGCAGTTGCTTGAGGTAGCCGATGAGGAAGTCCACGGTGAGGCTCCGCTCGTGCGCCTCGTCGATGATGATCGCGTCGTACTTGCGCAGCTCGCGGTCGCGGTGGATCTCGTTGAGCAGGATCCCGTCGGTCATGAGTTTGATGCGGGTGTTCTTGCCGACAGCGTCGGTGAAGCGCACCTGGTAGCCGACGAGTCCGCCGATCTCCTCGCCGAGTTCCTCTGCGATGCGCTCCGCTACAGTGCGCGCCGCGATGCGTCGCGGCTGCGTGTGGCCGATGCTCGTGAAGCCCGACTCGAGCAGCATCTTCGGAATCTGGGTGGTCTTGCCCGAGCCGGTCGAGCCCGCGACGATAACCACCTGGTTCTCCGCGATGGCGCGCAGGATGTCCTCCCGGCGCTGCGTGACGGGCAGCTCAGCCGGGTAGTGCATCTCGATCGCGGGGCTGGACATAGCCTTCTATCGTAGGCCTCCGCCGCGCCTGCCCGAGCAGCACACCCGCGAGTACGAGTCCGACGCCGATCGCCTGCTGCGGGCCGAAGACCTCCGCGGCGACGAGCACCCCGAGGGCGACGCCCGTCACGGGGTTCAGCAGCCCGATGAGTCCGACGGTGGCGGCGGGAAGGTTGCGCAGCGCTACGAGCCACGCGACGTTGGCGACGGCGGTCGCGACGATCGTGACGTACGCGAATCCGAGGAGTGCGGGGCCATCGAGCTGCGGGAATCCGCCCTCCACCGCAACCGCGACGGGAGCGACGAGCAGTGCACCGGCGAGGAGCTGCCACGCGGTGAGTGCGAGCGGGTCGATGCCCTTTCCCCAGCGCTTCGCGAGCAGAAAACCAACGCTCGACATCGCCATCGCCGCGACCGAGGCGAACGCACCCCACGGGTTGAGCTCGCCGGCATCCGTGAAGAGCATGATGCAGACCCCGGCGAAGCCGATGACCGCGCCCGCGAGCGACACGAGGCGTGGCCGCTCGGCGAGCAGCGGCCACGCGATCAGGGGGATGACGACGGCCGAGAGCGCCATGAGAGTGGATGCAACGCTCGACGGCAGCAACTGGGCCGCGACATACACGAGGATGAAGAAGGCTCCGACATTGAGGGCGCCGAGAACGACCGACCTCCACCACCATGAGCCGCGTGGTCGCTGCCGGGCGATCGCGAGCAGGATGAGGCCCGCGGGCAGCGCGCGGATGACCGCGCCCCACAGCGGATAGTCCACGGGAAGCACCTGCCGCGTCACGAAGTACGTGCTGCCCCACGCGACGGGGCCGATGACCGCGACAAGGAGCCAGCGCGTTCGCGGTCGAGTATCTTCCATGGAAACTACTATAGTTTCTCAGGAAGATATATTGGTCGCATGACACCCGACCACGTCTCCCGCATCCAGGACGACTGGAAGCGCGAGCGCCCCGAGCTCGACGTCTCGCCCATCGGCGTCATCGGCAGGCTGCACCGCCTCGCCAACGCCCTCACCGACGAACTCGTCGCGCTCTACGAGCAGTACGGCCTGAGCGAGGGGGAGTTCGACGTGCTCTCCGCCCTGCGTCGGGCCGGAGCTCCTTACGAGCGTGCCCCCGGCGAACTCGCGCAGCACACCATGGTCACGACCGGCGCCATCACCAAGCGCATCGACAGGCTCATCGAGGCCGACCTCGTCACCCGGCGGCAGTCCGAGAGCGATGCGCGCGGGCGTGTCGTCAGACTCACCGCCCACGGACTCGCCCTCATCGACGAGGCTTTCGTCGCACACGTCGAGAACGAGCGGCGCCTGCTCGCGACCCTCGATCCCGCCGAGGCGGCGGCGCTCGAGTCACTACTCACGAAGTGGCTCGCCGCGCACGAATGACGCCATTGTTGCGAAATGGGTCGGCGTCTTACTGACTGTGACCCGGCCGGTGGAACGAATGGATGCCGCTGCCTAACGTCGAGAGCATGACGCGCACCGGCCACATCGTTCTTGGGGCGACGGTGCGCGCGCTCGGAGCGTGGCCTTCGGGATGGCGCTAC
>Ga0247813_10000951_pt1 | contig 23231 bp, 20 predicted proteins | sample UWRJL169409C1_FD_180719 | JGI IMG/M metagenome (GOLD analysis project Ga0247813, IMG submission 180719) | Plant litter microbial communities from Arlington Agricultural Research Station in Wisconsin, United States - UWRJ-L169-409C-1 | ecosystem: Environmental > Terrestrial > Plant litter >...
CTTCAGGGAATCCCATTTGATTTCTTCGGCGATCAGCTTTTTAACGAGTACATCTCCGTTGAATTTGTCTAGTGAGAAACGTGACCCTACATTGGTTTTATTGTTAAAATTATCAATCCAGATATAGGTGTTTTCATCCAGTTTCATGTGGATGTTTGTTTTACTATAGGCGTCGTTTTTCTTTACGTAAGTGTTCTCAAAGCTCGTTTTAAGCTTATTCGTATAGGGTAATATGTATAAATTAGAACCCAGATTGGCTGCGAAAATGATAAAAGCAGATATAAAATAGGGGACTAAGAACCTGTTGAAACTGACCCCTCCGCTTAAAATAGGGACGATCTCAGTCTGATCCGCCATTTTTGCCGTAAAGAAAATCACAGCGATGAAGTTGATCAGCGGGGATAACATATTGACATAAAAAGGGATTGATCCCGCATAATAAAGTGAGATAACCTGCCACGCTGTGAGGTTATTACCCAGGAAATCATCCAGTTTTTCAGATAAATCAAAAATGATAATAATAACCACAAAGACAGTCAGGGTATAAACGAATGTGCCCAGGTATTTGCCTATGATAAAGCGGTCAATAATCTTTAATCTGTCCTTCAGGATGCTCATTTATAATTTGTTCCCTAATATAGTTACCATTTTATTCTTCCATGCGTAAAACTCGCCGCTGATAATTTTTTCACGTGCTTCCTTAACCAGCCACAGGTAAAAATGCAGGTTATGTAGCGTCGCTATCTGTGCACCCAGCATCTCTTTAGAGTGCATTAAGTGTCTTAGATACGCCTTAGAATACACCTGGTCTGCGTAAAGATCACTTTCTGCATCCAGCGGTGAAAAGTCATCCGCCCATTTTTTGTTACCGATATTAATGATTCCGTTACGGGTAAAAAGCATACCATTTCTTGCGTTACGGGTGGGCATTACACAGTCGAACATATCAATGCCCAAAGCAATATTCTCCAGGATATTAATCGGTGTTCCTACACCCATAAGGTAACGTGGTTTCTCTACAGGTAGTACATTACATACGACTTCTGTCATCGCATACATTTCTTCTGCTGGTTCTCCTACAGATAATCCGCCGATAGCATTGCCTTCACGGTCCATTTTAGCGATAAATTCCGCCGATTTAACCCTGAGATCTTTATATACCGATCCTTGTACGATAGGGAATAAAGTCTGGTCGAAACCATATTTCGGTTCTGTCGTATCGAAACGTGTGCAGCATCTTTTTAACCAGCGGTGGGTCATATTGATGGAGTTCGCAGCGTATTTATAATCACATGGATAAGGTGTACACTCATCAAAAGCCATGATAATATCGGCCCCGATCGTGCGCTGGATATCCATAGCATACTCCGGACTGAACAGGTGTTTTGAACCGTCAATATGTGAACGGAAGGTTACGCCTTCCTCTTTGATTTTGTTGACTTTACTTAAAGAGTAAACCTGGTAACCACCGCTGTCCGTAAGTATAGGGCGGTCCCATCCGATAAATTTATGTAATCCGCCCGCACCTTCAATCACATCCAGGCCTGGTCTGAGGTATAAATGGTAAGTGTTTCCTAAGATAATCTTAGCGTCTATATCTTCTTTAAGCTCACGCTGATGTACTGCTTTGACCGTTCCAGCGGTACCTACCGGCATAAATATAGGAGTCTGTATGTCGCCATGTGCGGTAGAAACTGTTCCTGCCCTCGCTTTAGAAAGCGGATCGTTCGCTTGTAAGGTAAACTTCATTGAGTATATATATTGTTTTTATCAGTATTTTTATTGTTTTGAGCTGTATTGTGTCCATCTGCTTCGGGATTTCCGGCAAGGAAGATCACATGCGATTATTCATTCGTATATCGTTCTCCATCCGATTTCAGCCTCCAGCACCTGTAATTGCTCATCTGACATATGTTCCATGCGGGATTAGTCTATAAATACGGGCGTCAAAATCTCGGCAAAAGTAGGAAAAAACACCCGGTTTACCGCTTAAATTTTTTATCAACATAACTTGCATTACGGATTAAAAATGAGAAATTTGGCCAATCCTAAAATACCATCGTGGAATTAACCTTATTAGAGAGCTGCCTGTTAGGTGCCCTCGTTCTTTGTCTAGCCGTTCAGCTGTATTTCAGTCTGTTTGTACATTTAAAACTGGCGGGAGTTGCTGTAGAGCCATTGCCGGAATCTTCTGAAAAACCACTTAGCGTAATCATTTGCGCCCGCAACGAAGCCGCTAACCTTGCTCAATATTTGCCTGCGGTACTACAACAGGACCACCCTGATTTTGAGGTGATCGTTGTAAACGACCGTTCCTGGGATGGTACAAGAGATGTACTGGATGCTTTTGCTTCACAATACAAACACCTCAAAATTGTCACTGTTGCCGAAGGCGGAAAGTTTATCGCCGGTAAAAAGTTTGCTGTTACCATGGGTATTAAAGCGGCTGCCAATGAGTGGCTGGTGTTTACTGATGCGGATTGCGTACCTGCTTCACCGTCATGGCTGACAGGCATGCAGCAAAGCGGTAATGAAAAGATATCAATCGTATTAGGTTATTCTCCATACCTGCGGAAACGGGGATTACTGAACTGCCTCATCCGTTTTGAAACCTTTTTTACCGCGGTAAATTATCTGGGATTTGCGCTTAAAGGCATGCCGTATATGGGTGTGGGCAGGAATATGGCTTATAAAAAGTCGCTTTTTTTTAAGAATAAAGGTTTCGCCGCACATATGCATATCCCTTCGGGCGACGATGACCTTTTCGTTAACGCACATGCTGATTCCTCCAATACTGAAATCCGTATCAACCCTGAGGCGCATGTCTGGTCGGCCCCAAATACAAGTTTCGGAGGGTATCTAAGGCAAAAAAAACGTCATTTTGGTGCCGGTAAATTTTATAAGAGAAAACACAAGTTTATCTTATCAGTACAGATTATCTTCCAGTTCCTGTTCTATGCTTTTTTTGTAACGCTCATGTTTTTTAAACCTGCCTTATATTATGCCGCGGGAATATTTTTATTCAGCCTTATCATCAGAAGTTTCATTTATCCCAGGTTACTTAAACGATTAAATTACGCTGATTTGAGGTGGTGGTTTCCGATCCTCGACATTCTATTGTTCATTTTTCTGGTGTTTAATGGCATTCTGTCTATATTTGTTAAAAAAGTAAAGTGGAAATAAGCTCAGCACTCATTCAAAAATATTTCAAAGACCTCAGTGAAGATCAACTTAAAAAGTTTGATCAGTTATATGATTTGTATAGCTTCTGGAATGCACAGATCAATGTGATTTCCAGAAAGGATATCGAAGAATTGTACGAACGTCATATCCTGCACTCTCTTGGAATCGCTAAATTCTGTACGTTTAAACCTGGAGAAAAAGTGCTTGATGTGGGTACAGGCGGCGGTTTTCCGGGTATTCCCCTGGCGATTCTATTCCCTGAAACACAGTTTCACCTGGTAGATTCTATCGGTAAAAAAATAAAAGTAGTTACTGAAGTGGCTGCAGCGCTCGGATTGGAAAATGTGAAAGCTTCGCATTTACGGGCAGAGCAGGTGACAGATAAATACGACTTCGTAGTATCCAGAGCCGTAACCAGGCTGATTGATTTTTATCCATGGGTTAAGGATAAATTCAATAAGGATTCTAAAAATGCAATTGCTAACGGTATTCTGTATTTAAAAGGAGGAGAATTGGAAGAAGAGATCAAAGAATCACGCCTTAAAGCGGAATTATATCCATTGGCCGACTATTTTGAGGAAGAATTTTTCGCAACCAAATACGTGGTTTATATTCCTCAATAAAATATTTTTAACCATTTAAACCGGGCTAAGGTGTAATTTAGCCTATGAGTTTAATTCACAAAATCGGCCTCACGCTAATCCGTGGCGTGGGAGCCGTCACAGCAAAAAACCTGCTGGAAAGGTTCGGTACGGCCGAAGCGGTCTTTAAAGCCAGCTACAATCAGTTAATGGAAACAGAGGGGATAGGTAGTGTCACCGCACGCCATATTGTCGATACTGATGCGCTTAAAAGTGCCGCTGTCCAGCTGAAATTCTTGAATAAATACAAGATTAAAATCCTTTTTTATACTGATGTTGTATATCCGCAACGGTTAAAAAACTGTTATGATGCGCCAGTACTCTTATATTATAAGGGTACGGCAGATCTGAACCATCCGCGGATAGTGAGTATTGTTGGTACAAGGAAAGCTACACTATACGGACTATTCTTATGTAAACAACTGGCAGATACATTAAAGGAGTATAATGTGATGGTTGTAAGCGGGCTCGCCTATGGTATCGATGTAGCGGCACATAAAGAAAGCCTGCGTTGCGGCATCCCGACGGTAGGGGTGCTAGGGCATGGACTGGACCGTTTATACCCTGCGATACACCGTGATATAGCCGAGGAAATGGTGAGTAACGGCGGGCTGCTGACTGAATTTCCTCCCGGGACGATGCCTGATAAGGAGAATTTTCCAAAGCGTAACCGGATCATTGCCGGGCTGGCGGACGCTGTGCTGGTTGTAGAGGCTGCGGGGAAAGGAGGGGCGCTGATTACGGCGGAGATCGCTGTTTCGTATAACCGGGATGTGTTTGCGTTTCCGGGGCGCACAACTGACGAATACAGCGCAGGCTGTAACTTCCTGATCAAGACCAACAGGGCGGGGCTGATCGGTCATGCTAAAGACCTTGTATATTATATGGGATGGGAGAAGGTAAGTCAGCCTGTAGAGGCAACACAAATTACTGCTCCAATTGGTCTTTCTGTCCATGAAACCAGTATAGTTGCCCTGCTTGCCGATGGAGGTTGTCTAAGGGTCGACGAGCTAAGTATTAAGGCTGATATCCAGCAAAGTAAGCTTGCATTTTATCTATTGAACCTGGAAATGAAAGGTATTATTATGGCATTACCCGGCAAAGTTTATCAGCTGGTTTAAATCGGAAATGCGTTCGTCTGCCATATAATCGCATTGCTTTCGGACAATTGATACAGGTATTTCCGAATTAAATTTTATCAATGGATTGAATTCGAAATATGATTACGAATTTTTTATATCAATAAATATCTAGCGGCCAAGTCGTACTTTTGTATCATGTGGTATAATAACATTTTAGAAACGATAGGGAACACTCCCCTGGTTAAGCTGAATACTATAACTAAAGATATCCAGGCTACGGTGCTGGCTAAAATAGAAACTACCAACCCCGGTAACTCTATTAAAGACCGTATGGCTGTTAAAATGATAGAAGATGCTGAAAAAAGCGGGAAGCTTAAACCAGGCGGAACGATCATTGAGGGTACATCCGGTAATACCGGAATGGGCCTGGCAATGGCTGCTATCATCAAGGGATACAAATGTATTTTCACAACAACCGATAAACAGTCGAAAGAAAAGGTAGATGCATTACGTGCGTTTGGTGCGGAAGTAATCGTCTGCCCTACCAACGTTGATCCGGAAGATCCCCGTTCATATTATTCTGTTTCTTCCCGTTTAGAGCGTGAAGTTCCGAACTCATGGAAGCCAAACCAATACGATAACCTGGCTAATACACAAGCACACTATGAGCAGACAGGTCCTGAAATCTGGGCACAGACCGAAGGTAAAATTACCCATTTAGTTGTTGGGGTAGGTACCGGGGGCACGATCTCCGGAACAGGTAAATACTTGAAGGAACAAAATCCTGATATTAAAGTATGGGGTATTGATACATACGGATCGGTGTTTAAAAAATACAAAGAAACAGGAATTTTAGATAAAAATGAGATCTATCCTTATATCACAGAAGGGATTGGGGAAGACTTTTTACCGAAGAATGTGGATTTTGATATTATCGACCTTTTTGAAAAAGTAACTGATAAAGATGCTGCGTTGATGACCCGTGACATTGCACGTAAGGAAGGAATTTTTGTAGGTAATTCTGCTGGTTCCGCAATTGCGGGCCTGTTACAGTTAAAGGATAAACTGAAACCAGAAGACGTAGTTGTAGTTATTTTCCATGACCATGGAAGCCGTTATATGGGTAAAATGTATAATGAAGACTGGCTGAGGGAACGAGGTTTCTTAAATGATGAAAAGCTGACGGCCAAATCTATTTTAGCGAAAAAAGAACGTTCTGAAATTGTTACGATTGATTGCGAGAAAACAATTGTTGAGGCGATCAATACGATGAATTCGCTAAACATTTCCCAGATCCCGGTTACACAACAAGGGATGATTGTAGGGAAACTTGCAGAAAGTGATATCTTAAAGGCATTACTGGAAAATCCTTCATTAAAGTCATCATCAGTGAAAGAGATTATGTCGGCCACTTTTCCTTTTGTTGACCTGAACACATCAATCGACAAGATCTCTTCATTGATTAATAAAGAGAACAGTGCGGTCCTGATAGAGGATGAAAAAGGTAATTTCGACATCATCACGCAGTATGATATTATTAATGCGATATCTGCTTAAATGTACCCGGCTAGTCAAGCCTATCAGCACAGTATAAAGTTTTAGCGCTTAAAGGTGCCTAAACCTCGCATTTAACTATGATAGAATATCTTATAAACAGAAAAAGCTCCATAAAGGAGCTTTTTCTGTTTATAAGATATTTGTTCTAGTGACTTGGACCGTTTCCATCTACCCGTTTGATTTGGGCGCCGATAGCACGTAATCTCGTATCAATATCCTGGTATCCGCGTTCAATCTGCTCAATGTTGTAAATGGTAGAAGTTCCTTCGGCAGACAGCGCTGCGATCAGTAACGATACTCCCGCACGGATATCCGGTGATGTCATGCTAATACCTCTTAGTTTGTATTGCTTGTCAATACCGTTTACTGTAGCTCTGTGCGGATCACATAAGATAATCTGTGCGCCCATATCAATCAGTTTATCCACGAAGAACAAACGGCTTTCAAACATTTTCTGGTGGATCAGTACCGACCCTTTAGCCTGAGTAGCTACAACCAATACAATACTTAACAGGTCGGGCGTAAACCCTGGCCATGGAGAGTCGGCAATCGTAAGAATAGACCCGTCGATAAAAGTATCAATAATATAATGTTTCTGAGAAGGGATATATATATCATCACCTCTGCGTTCCAGGTTGATCCCTAATTTTTTAAACACTTCAGGAATCACACCCAATTCATCATAACATACGTTTTTGATGGTGATTTCTGATTCTGTCATAGCGGCAAGTCCGATGAAAGAACCGATTTCAATCATATCCGGCAGCATTCTGTGTTCTGTACCGCCTAATTTGGTGACACCTTCAATGGTAAGCAGGTTAGAACCGATTCCGGAAATTTTAGCTCCCATCCGGTTCAGCATTTTACATAACTGCTGTAAATAGGGTTCACAGGCGGCGTTGTAAATTGTAGTAATACCTTTGGCTAGTACAGCGGTCATTACAATATTCGCTGTTCCTGTCACCGAAGCCTCGTCTAATAAGATATACGCCCCTTTAAGGTCCGTCGCATCCACATTAAAAAATGCCTCTTTTGCATCATATACAAACTTTGCACCCAGTTTTTCAAAACCTAAAAAGTGAGTATCCAGTCTTCTCCGGCCAATTTTATCACCCCCTGGTTTAGGAATGGCAGCTTTGCCGAAACGGCCTAATAGCGGGCCTACGATCATAATTGAACCTCTTAAACTTCCACCTTTAGCTTTAAAAGTTTCTGTTTTAAAGAAATCCAGATCAATATTTTTTGCTTCAAATGTGTAGGTATCCTTTGATAAACGCTCTACAAGAACGCCAAGATCACCTAACAATTCTATCAGCTTGTTGATATCTTTGATATCAGGGATATTGCTTATAGTAATCTTCTCTTCAGTCAGTAAAACGGCGGAAATAATCTGTAAAGCCTCATTCTTAGCTCCCTGCGGATGTATTTCTCCTTTTAACTTCTTCCCGCCTATAATTTCAAATGCGTTCATGTGCTCTTAACCTATAAAATGTAAAATGCCCGTTAGTGTCTTTGCTTTGGATTGTTGTTGTTACTGCGGGGGCGGTTGTTGTTATTATTGCTATTGTTTTGTCTTCCTTTGTTATTGCTGTTGTTATTACTGCGGCCACGGTTAGTGTTCGCAGCCGGTCTGTTTACCGGTGGCCTGAACTCAACTTTAGCTAAATTGATATTTTCTTCCAGCTCTAACTGACCTCCGGATAGTTCACGCAGGTTTTTAAAGATCGTTTCATCCGCTACGCTGTCTTTGTTCCAGGTTACGTAAGCCATCTTCATAAAGTTGGCAATTCCCTGTACCATCGCTGCGCGGCGTTCCGGTTCATCTACCGCAATTGCCCTTTCAATCAGCACTTCAACAGTTTTACCGTAATGTTTGTATTTGATACGCTGCTGCGGATAACCGATATGTGCCGGTTTTACCAGAGCTGCTTCCGGCGTCGGTTTAGGATATGGACTATCTACTTCGATTTTGTAACCGGAGATAATATGCAAATGGTCCCATAATTTATGCTTAAAATCGGCTACATCTCTTAGGTGGGGGTTTAAAAAACCCATCAGATCAATCACCGCCTGTGCATATCTATTACGCTCTTCGAGGTCCGGAAGTTCGATAATGTACTTCACCATGTTCTGTACATTACGTCCGTATTCTGCAAGAATTAACTCGTTTCTTGTGGTATTATAATCGAAATTCATTCTATTTTATTTCTAGTGGCAAGCAGCATAAGGGGGGATATGAGTGCTATAAGCCTGTTTTAGTATATTTTGGTTGTAAATAAACCTTATTTTACAATCCGCAATTTAGCAAATTTTAATAACAATTGTTTATTTCCTAATCCCTGGAAAAATACCGTTGCTTTTACATCCGGTAATGTACCTTCCAGGTTAATGATTTTACCGAAACCAAACTTCTCGTGCTCTACTTCCATACCACCCTGAAATTCATTTGCGGCGTTAGGTGTAAACCCTGGTGTCGGGATATGCGCGGTAGGCAGCATAGTATTGGCTTTCGGACGCATGGCAGAGACGGCGGCCGGACTTCCGGCGGCTGGTTTTGGTTTGCCAACGGTCTCCCTTTGTTGAGACCACGATCTGCGTTCCCCGTCAAAACTGTCAGATCCTATACTGGTTTTTGGTGCTTTCACTGTTTCCAGTTCGAGGTATCTGGCGCTGATTTCACTGATAAACCTGCTTGGCTCACAGTTGGTCAGCGTTCCCCAGCGGTAACGTGAAGTAGCGTATGTCAGTGTAAGTTTCTTCTCCGCACGGGTAATCGCAACATAAAACAACCTGCGTTCCTCCTCCAGGTCAGTCCGTGAATTCAGGGACATTTGTGAAGGAAACAGGTTTTCTTCCAGTCCAACTACAAATACATTCTTGAACTCCAGGCCTTTTGCCGAGTGGATCGTCATCAGGGAGACTGTATCTTTAGCCTTATCATCCGCCCTGTCATCATTGGTTAACAGCGCGATATCCTGCATAAAAATCGCCAGGCTGCGGTCTTCTATATCTTCACGTTCGGCGAATTCTTTAATACCATTTAATAACTCCTGGATATTTTCATATCTGCTGCGGCCTTCAATACTATCATCAGTATGCAACTCTTTTAAAATGCCGGAATGCTGTGCGATATATAAAGCTGTTTCGTAAGCATCAAGTTTTTTAGACTCCGCCTGGAAACTTTTCACCAGCATGGAGAAATCGTTCAGCTGGTTAGCGACACGGCCCGCAATATACTTCTGCGGCTCACAGATTACCTGCCACATGGTAATATCATGCTGATCGGCAGCTACAATAATTTTGTCGACAGTAGTATCACCCAGCCCTCTTTTCGGATAATTGATTACCCTTTTTATCGCTTCTTCGTCGCTCGGGTTAAAGGTCAGGCGGAAATAGGCGATTAAATCCTTAATCTCTTTACGCTGATAAAATGACAGTCCTCCGTAAATTTTATACGGTATATTCAGCTTCCGTAAACCTTCCTCCATGGCCCTCGACTGGGCGTTGGTACGGTAAAGGATCGCAAAATCATTATAATCATAACCCTTGGAAGTACGGTCCTGCACAATAGCTTCCGCAACGATTTTACCTTCCTCATTGTCCGTGAAAGCACGGGAAACTTTAATCCGGTCGCCCGCCTCATTATCAGAGAATACATTTTTCTCCAACTGGTTTTTATTATTCGCTATAATACTGTTTGCTACTTCAACAATATTTTGTGTAGAGCGGTAATTCTGCTCCAGTTTGTACACTTTCAAATCAGGGTAATCCTTCTCAAAATTCAGGATATTCTGGATGTTTGCACCCCGGAACCCGTAAATACTTTGCGCATCATCACCTACCACACAGATATTCTGGTAAGCGGCGGCCAGTTTTTTTACTATAGTATATTGAGAAAAGTTAGTATCCTGGTACTCATCCACCATCAGATATTTAAACTTCTGCTGGTACTTATTCAGTACATCAGGATGGTTTTTTAACAGCACATTGGTCTTAAAAAGCAAATCATCGAAATCCATTGCACCAGCCTTAAAGCAGCGTTTGGTGTAGGTCTCATAAATCGCGCCGGTCATAGGCCGTTTGTTGCTGATATCTTCAGCCTGGATTTCTGCGCTTTGCATATACTCAACATGGCTCACCAGGTTGTTTTTAGCTGAAGAGATGCGGTTGTAAATAAAGTTTGCGTTATACAATTTATCATCCAACTGCATTTCCCGGAGAATAGCCCTGATCAGGCTTTTGCTGTCATCCGTATCATAAATAGTAAAGTTTGAAGGGTAACCTATCTTTTCCGCTTCAACTCTCAGGATTTTGGCGAAAACAGAGTGAAAAGTTCCCATCCATAGGTTTTTAGCCTCTACACCAACTACCTTTGAGATCCGCTCACGCATATCTTTGGAAGCCTTGTTCGTAAAGGTCAATACTAATATATTAAAAGAGTCTACCCCTTTTTCGATCAGGTGGGCTACCCTGTAGGTAATTACCCTTGTTTTTCCTGAACCCGCACCGGCAACAATCATTGCTGGTCCCTGGGTATTCTCTACTGCTGCACGTTGCTGAGGGTTTAATCCTGCTAAATAATCCAAATTGAATCCTGTTTTTGCGTATTAAAAGTTACAAAAATAAGAAATTCTCGTTCTTAATGTATGGATGTTGGTAAAATTGCATGAACAATATTTGTAGCGGAGTCCGTAAGCGGAGAAGAAAGATCTACCTGTCGCAAGGTGGTATTTAGTACCAGTAGTATTACAGAAAACCGAATGGTTTTTCTATAAAAAAATGCGGGATATTTACTTGCGCAATACAGATCAGGGAGGACAATTCGTTAATAAAAATTGAGTATTCTATCTTTGCCCAAAATCATTCTGATTATGCAAGAGATCAAAAAATATGTAGAAGAAAACAAACAGCGTTTTTTAGATGAACTGTTTGAATTGTTACGCTTTCCATCGGTAAGTGCGGATCCGAAATATAGTGGTGATGTATTAAAGACCGCAGAATTTGTGGCTTTAAAACTGAAAGAAGCCGGAGCGGATAATATTGAGGTATGTCAGACAGCCGGTTATCCTATTATATATGGCGACAAAATCATTGATGCCGCATTGCCTACAGTTTTAGTATACGGACATTACGATGTACAGCCGGCAGATCCGCTGGAATTATGGGAAACTCCTCCTTTTGAACCGACTATCCGTGATGGTAAGATCTACGCACGTGGTTCGGCGGATGATAAAGGGCAGTTTTATATGCATGTAAAAGCTTTCGAGCTGATGATGAAAACCAATACTGTCGCCTGTAACGTGAAATTTATGATCGAGGGGGAAGAAGAAGTCGGGTCAAGTAACCTGGGGATTTTCGTTAATGAAAATGCTGAGCGGTTAAAGGCTGATGTGGTGTTGATCTCTGATACCTCGATGATCAGCATGGAAAACCCTTCCATTGAAACAGGTTTACGTGGTTTAGCTTATATGGAAGTGGAAATTACAGGCCCGAACCGTGATCTGCATTCCGGTGTTTATGGGGGTGCAGTAGCCAATCCGATCACCGTATTGTGCAAAATGATCGCTTCGCTGCATGACGAAAATAACCATATTACCATTCCTGAATTTTATGATAAAGTACAGGAACTGACAGCAGATGAAAAAACGGCCTTAAACGCAGCGCCTTTTGATCTTGAAGAGTATAAAAAAGATCTCGATATCAGTGCTGAATGGGGAGAAAAAGGCTATACTACCTTAGAACGTACCGGAACACGCCCAACTTTAGAGGTTAACGGAATCTGGGGTGGTTATACAGGTGAAGGCGCAAAAACAGTTCTGCCTTCCAAAGCACATGCCAAGATCTCGATGAGGTTAGTGCCGCACCAAAGTTCTGAAGAGATCGCCGCGATCTTCCAGAAACATTTTGAAAACATTGCACCTGAGTTTGTAAAGGTAAAAGTAACCACACATCATGGCGGGGAACCTGTGGTAACGCCGACGGACAGCGTAGCTTACCGTGCAGCGGAAAAAGCAATTGAAGAAAGCTTTGGTAAAAAACCAATCCCGACCAGGGGCGGGGGAAGTATCCCTATTGTTGCCTTGTTTGAGGATGTATTGGGGATTAAATCTGTATTGCTTGGTTTCGGACTGGATAGTGATGCACTACACTCACCAAATGAGAAATATGATATTTATAACTATTACAAAGGCATCGAAACTTTGCCGTTATTCTTTAAGTATTTCGCGGAATTAAGTCAATAAGCATATACTGTATAAATAAGTTTAAATAATTTAAGCAGAAAGGGTGGCCGTTAAGCCGCCCTTTTGTATTTTTACAGCGTGCCGCCACCTATTAAAAAGAAGCCTGTTGAGCTGATAAAAAGAGCAACTGCAGTAAATGATCCCGTGCCAAAAAAGGCGCCGGTCAGACGAAAAAAAGCGCCTGTTAAAAAGAAAAAGCCTTTTCCGCTAGCGTTGAAGATGGTGATTGCGGGTGTGTTATTAATCTTGTTTTCGCCTTTATACTATGGATATGTGCTGAAATTATTCACGTCCACTACCCGCTGGATTATGGATATAGGCGAAGATCCGAACTACCGGACTTACAAAAGCTATGCGATCCGTATCCCTAAAAAGTATAGTATACATGGGATTGATGTATCTTCTTACCAGGGAAAAATCGACTGGAAAAAGGTGAAAACCATGAAGGAAGACAGCGTCCATATTACATTTGCATTCATCAAGGCCACGGAAGGTATATCCAGCGTTGATGCTTATTTTCAACGGAACTGGCGTGAAGCGCCTAAAGCGGGGATTATCTGCGGGGCTTATCACTACTTTATTCCCCGTAAATCAGGTGCCTGGCAAGCCCGGTTTTTTCTGCAGACGGTAAAGTTTGATGAGGGCGACCTCCCCCCGGTGGTAGATGTGGAAGATTTAAGTGGCCAGACGCCCGAAAAAATGAGGAAAGAACTCAAAGATTTTATACAGCATGTAGAAAAGAAAACCGGTGTAAAACCGATTATCTATTCTGGCCTGGTGTTTTACAAAGATTATCTGAAAGGATATTTTGATGGTTATCCGTTATGGATCGCCCATTATTACCAGCAGGAGCTGAAAGCCGGAGCAAGTACAAAATGGCATTTCTGGCAGCATTCTGACAAAGCGAAGATCAACGGGATCAGCCATGTGGTAGATTTTAATGCCTTTCAGGGAGATAGCCTATCCTTTCAGCAGATGCTGATCAGGTAAAATATGTATTCCGATAAAGCTATACTGTCATGTCATTCTACTAACCCCTTTATTTTGAAATATATTTGTCTGAAGAAGAACATATCTAATCCTCCTTTGTTAAAAGAGAGGTGCAGGATTAAAAACAAAAATCTATATTTGCCCAAATAAATCATTTGAGCTGTTAAAAGACGGCTTTATTGTAGTAAAAATTAACAAACTAAATAAGAATTACAATGAGTATTAAACCCAATACAGTAGTTTCATTAACGTACGAATTGCATACGACTAATGAAGAGGGACAACAAGTTTTCGTAGAAAAAGCTGATGAGCAAAACGCATTGGTATTCTTATACGGTACTGGCATGATGTTACCTAAATTTGAAGAGCATTTAGCTGGACTGAATGTTGGTGATGAATATAAATTTGAATTGACTGCTGCAGATGGTTACGGTGAGCAGGATCCAGGTGCTTTCGCAGATCTTCCGAAAGATATGTTTAAAGATGTTGATCTTCCTAACGTAGGTGATGTTATTCCTTTACAGGATAACGAAGGAAACCACTTCAGAGCTGGTGTAACTGGTATTCATGAAGATACAGTTTCTGTAGATCTTAACCACCCGATGGCCGGTAAAAACCTGATCTTCGGTGGTACTATCCTTGCAGTACGTGAAGCTACAGAAGAAGAATTAAGCCATGGTCACGCACATGGTGCTGACGGACATGAAGCACATTAATTCATAAGTTATAACTCATAAAAAAGGTGCGGAAATATAATTTCCGCACCTTTTTTATGAGTTCTTTTTTGTAATTATGACCTGTGATTAAAAACACATTCTAATCCTTTTTCACAAGCTTGTTACACTTTTCACATATTCCGTAAGCCGTACTATTTACTGCAGTTGCGGTAAATCCACCGGGCATGGTAACCTTTGGAACAGTTACATCCAGGCAATAGATTTTAGCGCAGCTGGTACAATTAAAATGCACATGCTCATCATGATGGTGCTCTTCCGAACAGGAAGCAGAACAGATCGCATAATTCGCTGTACCATTCTGATCCATAATCCTGTGCAGGATACCTTTATCTTCATAAATATTGAGGATCCGGTACAATGTCACCCTGTCAATTTCCTTCCCTAGTTTTTTCTCCAGTTCCGGCTGCGATATGGCTACCGTATCCAGCGCTATTTCTTCCAGTACACGGATCCGCTGACGGGTATGTTTGAGCGCATGCTCTTTTAATATGTTGATAGGATCGATCTTCATTAGCTGCTTAAATTGACTTCGCATTAATTAATGCGATCGGCGGGTTGTCCATCGCATTACCGGTATTTAGTTTCAGCACCCCTTTAATTACAATAGTCTGATAGGTAAACTTAACCGGTTCCGCAAGCTCCACCAGGATCATAATGGGCACACCATTTTTTCCGCAGAAAAAACATTGGTTAATAGGTAGGGTAGAAAGCATAAACTTCGTTTGTTTCATCCCGTCTTTAATCGGTACCATATAACCTTCCAGCTCAAAAGGCTTGTTTGCGTATTTTTTGATATCATTATTGTAAACTGCATACATTTCTGTATCCTTTACAATTTTAAAATCAACACCTCCGATTACATCCCAGTTTGCAGACATAATCTGATCATTAGGATCATGTTGTGCCTTCACTGCGAAGCCAGAAAAAAGCAGGAATATCAGGATTAATTTCTTCATCAGTATAGAGTTATTTAGTTTTTAGATAATATCTTGGAAATATTGGCACGGTAAGCCTGTACTGCAGGAATTACTGCAGCAAATATACCAATAGCTAACCCAGCAGCAAATAAATAAATTTCATCATTTAGTAAAATAAAGCCAGTAAGGCGGGCCTGACTGCTCTCCTGATAAGCTCCGATCAACTGCAGGGCAAGGTGGCCCACTGCGATACCAGCAAGTGTACCTACCAGTGTGAGCAATATCCCTTCAAAAATCACGATCTGAAACAACTGACTCCGGGAAGCACCTAATGTGCGCATTATCGCCAGGTCATAACTTCTTTCTTTCAGGGAGTTATACAGGTTTACAAATACGCTGATCGCTGCGATAAACATAATCAATACAGCAAACCACTGTAATGTGTCTACGCCAACGCCAATCAAAGAAAACAACCGTGTACTTTCCATTGCCGGAGAGGCTGCCTGCAGGTTAGTCATCTGGTTCACCATCCGGGGGAACATCACGACAGACATAGGTGAGCGGTACTGGATTAATAAAGCGGTGATTTCTCTGTCTTCATTTAAACCTGTCTGGTCGGGCCTGACTGATGAGGGTTCCTTCTGATGATCATAGTGCTCTTCGTGATTTTCAGAATCTTCTGTCTCCATATGCTTCTTTTGTTCACCATGGTCTTTGTCTTCATCATGAGCATGCCCGGCAGCTTCTTCCTTTTCATGATGATCATGCATCCTCCATACACTTGGGATATTGGTCAGGATTAAATTGTCAGTCACGTTTCCCTGCGGGGTTAAAATACCCGCTACCTTGTAAGCATGGGTTTTATGTACATCCGTACTTCCGGTTAAACCATGGGCACCATAAAATGTGTCGCCCACCTTCATTTTCTCATTAACGGCGACATTTGAGCCAATAGTAACTTCAAAATCTGCCGACCAGAATTTGCCTGTGCTGGTTTTTAATTTGTAAACAGTGACAAAATTCGTATCCGTACCAACGATCCTGATGCCCTTGTAATTATCGCCCTGCGCTAATGGTACTGCGCGTTTTACAAAGGGGTTGTGAATGAGTTCCTGCGCATCTTTAAGCGGGATGTTACCCGTCGGGAAATCAATATAGTAGATACTGCTTAAGATCAGTTGCAGCGGACTTCCCTTGGCGCCGACAACCAGATCAATATCTTTGGAATTGTTATCCAGCTTTTCACCAATTTGCGTAGAGGCTAGGAGCAGGATAGTAAGAATACCTGTTCCAAAGGCAATCAGCATAATGTTTAATGCGGATGATAAGGGTTTAGACCATATACTTTTCCAGCTGATTTTTAAAGGGCTCATCTTAATTCGTATGTATTTGTAAATGCATCTTTAACTCTTTTATCGTGTGTTGCCACAATCATTGTTGCCTGGTTTAATCCGGATTGCAGGAGGAGCAGTTCCAGCACAGCTGCCGCATTTTTATCATCGAGACTTGATGTAGGTTCATCAGCAATTAACAACGCAGGTTTATTGATGACAGCCCTGGCAATGGAAACACGCTGTAATTGTCCCTGACTCAACTCGCTGGGATAGGCATTTTTCTTTGCAGCGATACCTAATGATTCCAGTACTTCATTCACTCTTTTCAGATCAGTGGGTAATCGGGCAAAACTCTGCGCCATTACCAGGTTCTCGCTGATAGTTAAACTTTTAATCAGGTGAGGGCGCTGAAAGATAATGCCAATGTTCCTCCCCCTGAACTGGTCAAGTTTTCGGGATGACAGCGCATATACGGATGTATCATTGATCAGTACTTCTCCGGCAGTTGGTTTAAGAATACCGGTCAGGATGTGTAATAATGTGGTTTTTCCGCTGCCCGACTCTCCAAGGAGCAACCATTGGTCACCATTACTGATTTGCCAATCGTTAAAACTGATCTGGTTAGCTTCGCTGTATTGGTGTGAAACTGATTGAATAGCTATCATTGTATGGTATCTGTGTTTACGGGTTTGACTATGAAATTTTTCACAGTTTTTTATTACCTCAAAATTACTGTATGCAATACAATTGCAAAAACTAAATCTGTAAAGACTTTGCTACTGCAATCTAGTCATTAAGCTTAATAAGTGTTTTTAATAAAATAGAATTCAATAAAAAAAAGAAATCCCGAAGCGGAGGGATGGTATACAGAATGTATCAGAGGTGATATACAGAAGGATTTTACTCCCGGAGAGAAATTGACACTTTAAGAACTTACAAAGAGAGACGTATAATAATTAATGCAATGTAGTTGCAATTGTAATTAATACGTGTATCTTTGGTCTTCATTATTTAGTTAAGTAGAAAGCACTTATAAAGAAATTCATCATTCTTTATGGTGCTTTCATTTTATAATGATCTTTTGATACTAATATTAATTATCATATAGGTAATCCAGGCCAGCCTGTGTAATCGTAGCTGACGGATGTGCATCGTCATCATGAATAGTAATAAAGCCTACCATGGATAATTCCTGATATTTTTCTTCCATTCCACCCAGGATAGAAGAGCTAACCTGTTGTTCAATAGTTGCCAGCATTGTTTTAATTTCTTCTCTTTCCATAATATTTATATTTCAATTCTATAAGTAAACAAAACGGGCATGATAAAGTTTACCATGCCCGTCCGATTTATCTGAAATAAAATACTATTTATATAATTGTGCTCTTAATTGTGCAACATCTTCACTATTGATATAATCATCATAGCTCATCATTTTATCAATATATCCGTTTGGTGTAATTTCAATTACACGGGTAGCTACCGATTCTGTCAGTGCGTGATCTCGTGAAGTAAACAATACAGTTCCTTTGAAATCCTTCAGTCCATTATTTAACGCAGTGATCGATTCTAAGTCAAGGTGATTCGTAGGCTCATCAAACAGTAACAAGTTAGCATGTTTCAGCATCATCTGAGAGAACATACAACGCATCTTTTCGCCACCGGAAAGCACTTTACAGTTTTTTAACACCTCTTCACCTGAAAACAGCATCCGGCCTAAAAAGCTTCTTACAAACTGCTCGTCTTTATCCGTATCAGAATATTCCCTTAGCCAGTCAACCAGGTTCATATCTTTTCCTTCAAAATACGCAGAGTTATCATTTGGAATATCTGCCGTACTGATCGTGATACCATATTTATATTCACCTGTATAATCTGTGTCACGGCCGGTAAGTACGTTGTAAAATGCGGTCGTTGCCAAACTGTTCTGGGAAACAATCGCAATTTTATCTCCTTTATTTACCATAAAGTTGATATTCTTAAACAACACTTCTCCATTGGCGGTTTTTGACAGGTTCTCTACCTGCAGGATTTGGTCGCCCGCCTCCCTGCCGAGGTTATTGAACATGATCGCAGGATATTTACGGCTTGATGGTTTAATCTCCGTCAAATCAATCTTATCCAAAGCCTTCTTACGGGAGGTAGCCTGCTTCGATTTCGAAGCATTCGCACTGAAACGCTGGATAAATTCCTGTAGTTCCTTTACTTTTTCTTCCAGTTTTTTATTCTGGTCGCCACGTTGCTTTAAAGCCAGCTGGCTTGACTCATACCAGAAGGTATAATTACCAGAGTAAATACTCATTTTACTGAAGTCAATATCTACAATATGCGTACAAACCGCATCTAAAAAGTGCCTGTCGTGAGATACAACCAGTACGATACTCTGATAATCGGCAAGGAAATTCTCCAGCCATGCGATTGTCTCGATATCTAAATCATTCGTAGGCTCATCCAGTAAAAGGATATCCGGGTTGCCAAAAAGCGCCTGTGCTAATAGCGTACGTACTTTTTGTTTACCGTCCAGTTCTTTCAGTAGTTTATGGTGGTGTTCTTCTTTAATACCTAAATTGCTGAGCATGGTCGCTGCATTGCTCTCCATATTCCAGCCGTCCATTTCTGCGAACCGGTTTTCCAGTTCACCTGCACGCTCGCCATCCTTATCTGTAAAATCTTCTTTCAGATAGATTGCGTCCTTTTCTTTCATGATATCATACAGTTCTTTATGACCGATCATTACGGTTTCGAGTACTGTAAATTCATCAAACTCATAGTGATCCTGCTTTAAAACCGCCATACGCTCACCGGGAGTAAAAGCCACACTGCCTGAAGTCTGATTCACATCACCTGACAAGATTTTAAGGAAGGTAGATTTACCTGCGCCGTTAGCCCCGATTACGCCATAACAGTTGCCATGGTTAAATTTCAGGTTAACATCTTCAAATAAGGTACGTTTTCCGTAACGAAGGGATAGATTAGATACTGATATCATATTGCACAAAAATAAGCCGCAAAGGTAACGATTATTTAATAAAATGCTTTGTAGCCAACTGATACAATAATTCTGCTTTTAATGTTATTTTTGTTTTTTTAATAATTATGGAAAGCGAAATACTAAGTTCAATCATACAGCGCAGGCGGAGCATCTTCCCGCCAAGTTATACAGGTGAGGAAATTCCTGATGAATTAATTCAGCAGGTGCTGGAAAGTGCGAATTACGCACCCACGCATAAGTTAACGCAGCCCTGGCGTTTTATCGTGCTGCGTAAAGAAGGAAAGCATAAATTCGGGTTGGAACTGGCACGATTGTATAAAGAACAGACTCCGGATGCAGCATTCCTGCAGAAAAAATATGATTCACTGATTGAAAAAGCAGATCAGTCGAGCTGTATTATTGTGCTCAATGCGCAATTTCATCCGGAGCTGATTCCGGAATGGGAAGAGATTGCGGCTTTTGCCTGTGCGGTACAGAATATGGCCTTAACAGCAGAATCCTTAAAGATAGGTGCCTACTGGAGTTCACCAGGCACAATCGCCCAATTACCGGCTTACTTTGAAATGGAGGAAAACGAAAAATGTTTCGGGCTGTTTTTCATGGGTTTTCATAATGAAGCGCCCAGGTTAGCTAAACGCACGCCGATTGCGGATAAAGTGCGTTGGATAGAAGATTAATAGATATGGAAGATTTAAAAGCTAAATTATATCAGCATTGTATGGATTTTATCCTGCAGCGGATAGCTACTGCTGAAACTGCGCTTCAACAGGCTCAGGAAGCAAGTAATGATGATACGAAGAGCAGTGCGGGGGATAAATTTGAAACTACCAGGGAAATGATGCAGCAGGATATTGCAAGGAATAAAAACCTTTTGTTTGACGGGCAGCAGAACCAGCAGTTATTAATTTCACTGGAAAACGCAGCACATAGCGATATCGTCAGAAACGGGAGCCTGGTGTACACGTCTAATGGGTTATTCTATATCACGATTAGCGCCGGACAAATCAAAATTGATAACGAGCTGGTATTTGCGATTTCTGCGGTTTCACCTATCGGTCAGCTGCTGATTGGCAAAAAGGCTGGCGACTCCTTAAGTTTTAATAAAAATGACTATACAATTAAAGAAGTAATCTGATCATACTCATTATTGCGGAGGCTCAACCAGTGAATATTCTTGAGATGAATTCTTAAAAGCAATATTCCTGAAACCGATAAAATATAAAAAGGGCTTAATCCAATCCGGATTAAGCCCTTTTTATATTTATAAATGAAGCGTGTAAAGTATTAACGATTTTCTTAAAAGCTGTTTTTGATACTGTTACTTAATGTTTTTGGCGTCCAGTAACCGCTGGCGATAATCCTTCTGATCGTAAATAACGGATCATTTTCATCTCGTTTAGTAGATAAGATAAAAGCACTTTTAAAACCTCTTTTCTTTAATTCAGGAATCGCTTCCGGGTTCCATAATCCGAATGGATATGCGAAATGCTGGATATTTTTGCCTGTAATTGCTTCCAGTGTTTTTGTTGGTTTATCAATCTGGATTTCCCAGTCTTTACCCTGGTATTTTTTCACGTTATGGTGGTCCCAGGTATGTGATTCTATATCATTTCCTTTATCAGAAAGGCTTTTGATTTGTTCCTTACTCATATAACGTGGTCTGCCGATAGATACAGTCATCACAAAATAGATACCTTTAAAACCATATTTGGTCAATGTAGGTTCTGCCACTGTATATTGGTCAACATCGGTATCATCAAACGTCAATACAATTGGTTTGCTCGGCAAAGCAGTTCCGTTATTCAGATAATCATATAATTGATCAGCCAGGATAGTATGGTATCCACTGTCTGCCAGCATTTTCATTTGTGCTTTGAATACATCGATAGGTACGATATAATCTTTTGCGGTTTTAGAATCCGAAGCTTTCCAGTCCCGGATCTGATGGTAACAAAGTACTGGTATCTGTTTACGCGCAAGAATTGTTTTCGCATCAGCAACTTTGATCTTGTTAATATCAACTGGTTTACCAGGATGCTGTGTTGTACTTGCTGTTGTTGTAACTGTACTGTCTGTAGTCGTGTCCGTTGTGTTAGTTTGTGACTTAGACTGGCAACCGGCACTAAAAATCAGCGCTGCGGCAGTAATAGATAAGATATAGTGTTTCATTCAGGTAGTGTTGTATTTGTTGGTTGCAAAACTATGAATTCATAACAGCATTCTTCACAATATTTTTAAAACATATTTATATAAATAAAATGGTGCAGTTAACTAATTTATTACAGCTATTATGCTTTTATCAGATGGTTATTAAATAATTTAGAGCCGGAATTAAGGTTTTCCGCCCGGCAAATGTTTAATTACCAATTTAAACTATTAAAAAACCTGAATAACCTTCATATATATGAAAAAAACTTACCCATTATTTTTATTTCTGACAGTCTTAAGTGTAAATGCTTTTTCCCAGGCAAGAACATTCACAATACCTGACGTTATCAGTGATGCTCCTAAGGCTAACTACCAGCTGGCATCAAGATTTTCTCCGAATAAGCTCAAGAAAATGGTTTATTCTACAGCGGTTGATCCGCACTGGCTTAAATTAAGCAACCGTTTCTGGTACGTTTATGAAACACCAAACGGAAAAGAATGGTATGTAGTTGATCCTGCAGTTAAAAGCAAGAAAAAGCTATTTAACAGTGCCGCACTCGCAGCGGAAATTACAACCATCATGCGTGATCCATTTGATGCGCAGCACCTGCCGATTGAAAACCTGAAGTTCGGAAAAGACGAAAAGAGCATCAGCTTTGAGATGAAAAGTACCATTGATGAATTAAAAAAAGACAGAAAGGATAAAAAAGCTGCGGATTCCATGCAGAAGAAAATCTTTTACTTTAATTATGAACTGGCTAACTCAAAATTGACTGAAGTCAAAAATTATGATAAGCCAAAAGCGAAACCGCAATGGGGCTCAGTCGCACCTGATTCATCTGCGATTATCTTTTCCAGGAACTACAACCTGTACTGGATGGATAAGGCGAATTACATCAAAGCGGTGAAAAATGAGGATGACAGTACTATTGTTGAACATCAGCTGACCAAAGACGGGGTTAAATTCTACGCTTACGGAAGTGATGGTGATGGAGAAAACAACGAAGAGGTACTGAAAAAAGATAAAAAAAGAAGGGGCGCTTACGTATTATGGTCTCCGGATGCTAAACACTTTGTACTTAACCGGGAAGACTCACGTAAGGTGAAAGATTTATGGGTAATCAATAATGTGGCTCCGGGTCGTCCGACGCTGGAAACATACAAATACCAGATGCCGGGTGAAAAAGAATCAGCGATAGAGGAAGTGTTATTATTTGATTTCCCGGCAAAGACGTTTAAAAAGTTGAATGTTTCTGCATTTAAAGACCAGACTTTATCCTTCTGGCAGGCGCCATCTTTAAACAAAGACCGTGATAATGAATTCAGGACCGCATTATGGCTGGGTACAAATAGTAAATTGTATTTCTCAAGGATCAGCAGGGATTTAAAACGTGCTGATATTTGTACT
>Ga0247813_10000953_pt1 | contig 23218 bp, 16 predicted proteins | sample UWRJL169409C1_FD_180719 | JGI IMG/M metagenome (GOLD analysis project Ga0247813, IMG submission 180719) | Plant litter microbial communities from Arlington Agricultural Research Station in Wisconsin, United States - UWRJ-L169-409C-1 | ecosystem: Environmental > Terrestrial > Plant litter >...
TTTTTTTGTTTTATGGCGAAGGGATTTGGCAAGTTCTAAACCAGAAATACCTGGCATATCTATATCCAGCCAGATAATATCGATATCATCTTCAGCTTTAATATCGTCCAGTGCAAGTATCGGATTAATATAAGTTTTATAAAGAGAGAGTGAAGGCAGCTCCGAAATATAATCTGTTAACAGATCTACAGCGTGCTGTTCATCATCTATTATAACACATTTAAGTATGTTTTTCATTTTTCATGAGCTTAGACTATGCAATATAGTCCAAATCATGCTACTTTAGAAAATTCCAAATGAATAATTGCTTAAAGCATATAGCTGTAGGGGAATGTGATTCCCCTACAGTATATCAAACACACCAATTTAGAGAGCTAATTCAGACACAGGAACATTAGATAAACCTGATAAATTTAGCTTCTATGTAAATGTAGGGAACTTGTTCCATTATGAGAATTTTATTACACCAAAGTGCCATTTCCGTACACGAAAAGCCAAAAACAGCCCAATTTTGTTCAGTTTTTGGAATTTGATTAGAAAAATTCGTCCTCAACACTGACATCAATAAATAAACCCGAAGCTTTGCATCATTTGGTGATTTAAGGTGCAATAGAACTACAGTTGACAGTAGGACGCTTTTAAATGATTACGTATCAAGACCGTTCTGACCGGGGTGCAGCTCCGTGCGATTTAACTAGTCAAAATTACACGGAGCTGCGTCGGCATCAGACCCTAGATACTACGCTGTAACACACCATCGTCCTATACTCTTCCCACTATCCCTCCCCTCTTTTCATGATAATTTTAAGATGATGATGAGCGCATGAAAGGTTGTCCCAGGAATAGCAACTTAACCACTACCAACCAATTGCGGCATCAAAGAACAATAATCAGGATTGATAATGATTGTAAAGCGATAGAAGTGATTTACAATTATATTTGTCGCAAAAAAAATACTCCAGGCCATCCAACCTGGAGTATCAACAAAACAAAACTTAGATCTAACCAAAAATCTAGCATTTTAATAATGTCTTCACATTATCCTGACGTCAAGGGCGGATTCGAACCGCCGTAAAGGGTTTTGCAGACCCACACCTAACCACTCGGCCACATGACTATTTTTAAAGCGCATTGTGCTTAACAGGAGCAAATATAATAATGTCTACTTAAATAGTAGTATTTATTTTAATTTTTTTTTATTGCCCCCTTCCGGGAATAAAATAAGACATTTACGGGAGTACGATCAGGTAGCATGCAGGAAAACAAAAAAAACTTTGAGACGATTATACAAGACGAAAGCACTTACATTCTAAGAGATTTTAATATCGCAACTCTGAGTACTGTATTTATACTTAAACATAGTGCAGGAGCTGTTGATACAGAAGCAAATGGCTATTTTGATCTCGAGCCTCAACAAATTCACCTTAATTATGCCACGTTCACAGACTACAAAAGTCAGATCAAATTTCCCGAAGGTGGAATCATGCTGGAAGATGGTGACTTAAAAGTTTTTTGCACCTGTCCCGCAACAAAAAACAGATTATGTGAACACCAATCAAGGTTACTTTTTAATCTGATGGATAGAACTGAAATCCGCATTTTCTTTGACCAGAAACTGAGGTATGAAAAGATAAAAGCATTTGCTGTACCCTATGGTCTGGACAAAGAAGAAAATCCAGACGATTTTTTTATGATCAGCTATGTACAAAAACAGCTTGAAATTACAACTCTAATTCCAGATTTACTCCCGGTAAGCAAAGAAAAGAATAACTTCCTGAGAGACTTCTTATTGCCAAAGCCCGCAACCCTGCTGCCAAAAAATATTAGTGACAGTTCTGATACGCGGACTATACTCGTCTTAAAGCAACACCGGTATTATGCACACTTTCAGACAGATCTGCTGGAATGCGCATTAACATCAACGGGAAAAATACGAAATCCATTGAAGGAAGTTAGTGCGGCAGACCTGGTTTGGTCGACCGAAAAAGCGGATGAAATAAAATTCTACACGGCAGTCTCCAAATTTCAAAATAGCTATGAGACCGAAAAATCACCGGCAGATATCAATGGACTGAAAGCATTGGTTAAAAACCCGCTAGACCTGGATGTTTATTTTCATGATGCAAAAAGGTCAGCTAGTCTCACAGTAAGTGCCCTCGTACCTGTAAAAATTCAGAACACTAAAATAGAAATCACCTTATCTGTAGACCTTAAAGACAATTTTTATACGATATACGGTGAATTGGTACTGGACAATAAGGCTTACGACCTGAAAATGCTGAATATTAAGTATAAATATTTTTTATACTACAATGATGTGCTGAACTTAATTGACAATGCCGGTTTATTAAATGTGATCGATTTTTTTAGCCAGAACAATAACCACCTCGTCATACATGAATCTAAATTCGGTGAATTTCAGGAGGATATCCTCTCCAGGCTGGAAAACAAAATCATCATCAATTACTCCTACGTTAAGCCCGCTACGCAAGAACAACTGATTGAACAAAAATTTGATCAGTCGACCGAAAAAATTATTTATCTCTCCAACTCAGACAACTACGTGTTGATTAATCCTGTGATGAGATATGGAAATGTAGAAGTGCCGGTACTCTCCAGAAAGCAGATCTATGCAACAGATCAGCTTGGCAATGCCTTTCTGGTCAAACGGAACAAGGAAGATGAGCTAACAATGGTTACCACACTGATTCGTCAGCATCCATATTTTGAAGAGCAATTAAATGAAGGTTATTTTTACCTTGATAAAAAACGTTTCCTGAATGAGAATTGGTTTCTGGATGCTTTTGAGGAATGGAATAAACAAAACATTACTATTTTAGGCTTCAATGAATTGCAGGGAAGCAACCTCAATCCAAATAAAGCTAAAATTAAGATTGCAGTAGTAAGCGGTCTGAATTGGTTTGATACCGAATTTGACATTAAGTTCGGTAATCAAAAGGTAACATTGAAACATCTGCATAAATCCATTCGTAATAAAAACAAATTTATTAAACTTGGAGATGGCACCTTAGGTATTCTCCCTCAGGAGTGGATAGATCAGTTGACGAAGTATTTCAATGCCGGAGAGATTCATGAAGATGCAATCAGAACTCCCAAAGTCAATTTTTCAGAAATAATTGATTTATATGAGCAGGAAGTACTCTCTGAAGCTGTAAAAATGGAATTGTCTGCCTACAAAAACCGGATAGCAGAATTCAAGGATATTAAAAAAGTACAGGTACCTGATGCGCTAAATGGTACGCTGCGCGATTACCAGAAAGAAGGGCTGAACTGGCTGAATTTTCTCGATGAGTTTGGCTTTGGCGGCTGCCTTGCTGATGATATGGGGCTGGGAAAAACTATAACGATCATCGCATTTATTCTTTCACAACGTGAAAAAGGAATTAAAAATACAAACCTGATTGTCGTACCCACCACACTCATCTTTAACTGGCAGGCAGAGATCAAAAAGTTTGCACCCGATCTAAAAATCTTTACGATCTATGGTGCAGACAGAACTAAAGCAGCGGTTCACTTTGATCAGTACGAAGTTATCCTCACTTCATACGGCACCTTGTTGTATGATATCGGATGGATCAAGAAGTATAAATTCAACTATGTGTTCCTGGATGAATCGCAAACCATCAAAAACCCCGATTCTTTAAGGTATCATGCAGTAAGGCTGCTGCAGTCGAAAAATAAGATTGCAATTACGGGCACTCCTATTGAAAACAATACATTTGACCTGTATGGGCAGCTTTCTTTTGCGTGCCCCGGACTTCTCGGTTCCAAACAGTTTTTCAGAGATCATTATTCGACGCCAATTGATCGTTTTAAGGACAATAACAGAGCAGTTGCACTAAAGAAAAAGGTGAGTCCTTTTATTTTGCGCAGAACAAAAAAACAGGTTGCTGTAGAACTTCCCGATAAAACTGAAATGGTGATATATTGTGAGATGGGTATGGAGCAGAAAAATGCCTATGATGCCTGTAAAGAGGAATATACCAGATTTCTTTCAGGAGAAAAAGAAGAAGATTTACCAAAACATACGCTGCATATCCTGAAAGGTTTAACGCAGCTCAGGCAGATCTGTAACTCTCCATCACTGCTGAAAGACGATTTGATCCATGGTATTTCTTCATCTAAAATCAATACACTGATAGAAGAGATAGAAAGTCATTCTCCGCAGCACAAGATTCTTGTATTTTCCCAATTTGTGTCCATGCTGGAACTCATCAAAAAAGAGCTGCAGGAAAAACAAATCCCTTTTGAATATCTGACCGGAAAAACAACCAACAGAGCAAAAAGAGTTAAAAATTTTCAGGAAGATGAAAACATCAGGGTTTTCCTGATCAGTCTCAAAGCCGGCGGGACAGGCTTAAACCTCACCGAAGCAGATTATGTTTACCTGGTAGATCCCTGGTGGAATCCTGCTGTAGAAAACCAGGCTATAGACCGTTCTTACCGTATCGGACAGCAAAAAAATGTGGTGGCAGTACGATTAATTTGTCCGGATACGATAGAGGAAAAAATCATGAAACTTCAGGAAACAAAAAAAGAGCTGGTGGGCGATATCATACAGACAGATACCACAATTTTGAAATCACTTTCAAAAACCGACCTGCTCAGTCTCTTCAGCTAAATCAAACTTGCGCTACGGGATCAAATTTGTACGTTAAAGAAGCCTCATCACTCTCGAAAGACAAATAGGAAACATTTCCTTCCCCGTCTGTATAAACCTTGTCTTTAGCAAATGCTGGCAATTCTTTTTTATTCACTTGTTGAAAATAACTTTGAAAATCTTTCTCCAGATCCTCTTCTTTATCCGTGGCACTAACAATGGTCTGTTCTGGCAACTCATTGGATTTTCTGTTCTCTAATGCGAGCATTACAATATCAAAATACCATGAATCGGTGAGCTTCATCGCTTCAATGGCAAGACCATCAACGAAACCAAGCAAATTATGCCTGAACGTAGTGCTCTCATCCATGAAAAATCTTAAAGCAGTCGATGCTGTCCACTCTGCTCTTTCACCATGATCTCCGTTTTTGCTTACACCGTAAAACGCCGCAACGTATTCAAGAGAACCACTGATGATCTTCTCCTCATGATTGATTCCCTCATCAAGAATCTGCTGGGAAACGGATTGCATGAGCTGATCAAAATAAAGTGAATTCCCGGTAAAGCTCATTCCTGAAATCTTTACTCCCGGCAAACCTCCGCTTCCCCTTCTGGCAATAATTCCGTTTTTATAAATTTTAATGCTCAGTGCTTCTTCACTACCAGATTTCACTGTGATGAGTACCTGTTCTACGTCCGACTTCTTCATTTATTAATCCTTTTCTGCTGCAAAAATGGACAATTTATCTCTTAAAACTTCGCTGTACTTGTTAATTTAACAGAACGGCAGGCATTGAATACACCCAAAGCACCACCAGAAATGTTGCTGAGGGGATTTGCAGGCGTAGCAGCATCTTGCGCAATAGTTGTGTTCAAGGTTCTGTAGAAGTCATATACTCCCTTATCAACACATTGCAGTTCAACCATTATTGCATCTCCATTATTGATCAGCGGATTTCCTGCCTTTGGATCGGTATCATAGAATAAAGAAGTATCATAATTTCTGCCATCAGTAGCCTCATCATCTCTTACATAAGATCCCTTCACTAGTATACCCCTCACCCATTGTCTTAACCGGTAATAATTCCCTTTACCCACTGGATCCTTAAAATTTGGTACGATGTAGATATCTTTAGAATCCAGCGTAAAACGCTTTGCAAATATGCGATCCAGCTTAACTGCAGTTGTCGGGATCCTGGAAGATGCTGTATAGGTTTTATCACCCAGCACAACTTTCAATTCATAAGTACGACCTGCAACACCCAATAAAACAGCAGTCTGATAAGCACCTGCACCTTTACTCTTAAGCGTCTCAGTGATACCAGAGGTCATATCTTTAATAGTTACCACAGCGTCATTACGACCAGGAAAACTATTGTTCTCTTCGAAATTCTTAGATTCAGTAACGGTAACAGTATAAGGACCTTTAACATTTGTTACTTCACCCTCAATCACAATCTGTGAAGTCGAATCATCTAAGGTCACATCAATTACTTTCTCACAAGAACTGCAGATCACTGCAATTACAAACATCCAGAAATACATTTTTTTGCCGTAAACCATGAAATTAGAATTTAAAATTATAAGAAATTGACGGTACAAACCTGAATAAAGAGGTTTGTACAGCCTGCGTACGTGAACGATCATCAGGATTATCCCTGAAAGTAATTGCGTATGCATTTTCACGTCCATAGGCGTTATACAGCCCCAAGGCAAGTTCTGAAGAGAAATGCTCACGTTGTTTTAATTTTAGTGTAGCACTTAAATCCAGGCGATGGTATGCGGGCATCCTGTAGGCATTCCGTTTAGTATATAAAAATACAACCTGATTATCTACATAGTATTTACCACTTGGGAAAGAAACAGCATTACCTGTATAATAAACATAAGTTGCAGAAAGCGACCATTTTTTATTCAGGTCATACATTCCAACAATTGAGATATCGTGTGTCCGATCCTGCCTTGCAGCGTACCATTCACTATTATTAATACCATCTATCTGCTTTTCAGTTTTTGATAATGTATAACCTATCCAGCCTGTAAGTCGTCCTGTTTTTTTACGGAGGAGTAATTCAATACCATAAGCCCTCCCTCTGCCAAACAGTAATTGCGGTTCAATAGGGTCATTACTCCTGATATTGGCTCCATCTTTATAGTCGACCTGATTCTGGAGCTTTTTATAATAGGTTTCTGCACTGAATTCATAATTGTTATCAACCAGGTTCCTGAAATATCCCAGGGATACCTGGTCGGCCAGTTCGGGTTTAATAATATTATTTGTAGAAACCCATTTATCTGTCGGGCTGCTTGTTGCAGAACTTGATAATTGGTGTAATGACTGTGTATTGCGGGAATAAGCAGCCTTCAAAGAAGAAAATGCATTGATCTGATAAGAAGCAGAAACTCTCGGTTCCAGATTCAGATAGGTTTTAACAATCTTTCCCCTGGCATAATTCATTGTATCAATAATGGAACCTGCCTCATTTAGCGTATAAAAGTTATTTTGTCCCCCTAAAACAGAAAATGCACTTACCCTCACACCATACTCTACCTTAAGCTTGTCGGATGCTTTCCATTCATTGTTGATATAAAAAGCATTCTCCCAGCTATAATTGTAAGCCTGATTGGTGTAAGTTAAATTGCCGGTATATTCTCCCGGCCTGATGGTGTGGTAAATAGAATTGACACCAATCCGCCAGGTATTATTTGAATTCGGGTAAAAGCTGAATTCTTCTTTTGCATTCCAGTCTTTGATACGGGACATAATCGTTCCTTTAAAACTGGAAGAAGTATTCAAGTCAATATTGTAACTGTAATCACTATAAATCAGTGAGGTATTAGAGAATAATTTTGGGCTGAACTGGTGATTCCATCGCAGCGTACCTGTTTTATTTCCCCAGTTGATGCCAAACAAATCGCCCAATCCCAGTTTATCCTTGCCGAGATAGCCAGACAAGTAGACCTTGTCATTTTCACCAAACTGGTAATTCGCTTTCAGATTGAGGTCGTAAAAATACAGGGCACTTTTTTTAACAATAGTGTCTTTACTGGCTTTTAGGAAGATATCTGCATAGGTACGCCGCGCACTGATCAGGAATGACCCTTTGTTTTTCACTATTGGTCCCTCAATGGTTAATCGCGATGCAATAATTCCTATACCGCCATTTACGCTGAACTTCTGGTTATTGCCATCATTCATTTTTACGTCCATTACAGATGACAATCGTCCACCGTATTGTGCAGGGGTATTGCCCTTATATAAGGTAACATCTTTTATCGCGTCAGAATTGAAAGTAGAGAAAAATCCCAGCAGGTGGGAAGGATTATAGACGACCGCTTCATCCAGTAGAATCAGATTCTGGTCTGCCGCCCCGCCCCTCACAAAAAAGCCACTGTTTCCTTCTCCGGCAGCTTTTACACCAGGTAAAAGCTGAACTACCTTGATCAGGTCCCTTTCTCCAAAAATAACAGGCACACGGTCTATTTCTTTCATGCTCAGCTTTTCCACGCCCATTTTAGCAGACTTCACATGTTCATCATTCCTTGTACTGGAAATAACCACCTCCGAAAGGCTGTTATCCTGTTTCGCTAAACTGACCTTGATCTGAATGTTTTTATTTAATACGAGACTGCGGTTATCAATTACATATCCTACAGAACCCACTATTAGTTTGTAATTACCACTTTGAGTGGTAAGTGAGAAGAAGCCATATTCATTGGAACTTGTACTTACCGTACTATTTCCCTCAAGGCGGACCGTTACCCCGATTAATTGTTCACCGGTAGCAGCATCTTTAACATAACCGCTAACTGTATGTTTTGTCTGGGCGCTGACTGTGAAAACAGTCATAAAGATAAGAATTGATAAAAGGTAGGTAGCTTTTATAATCATAGTTCCGGAAGATATTGCCTAAACTACCTAAAAAAATGGGCAATAATATCCCCAATACGTAAATAGAAATGTATTTGCCCATATTTGTTTTTATTTGACTCATAATGAGCTATTTTAAAATTAAAGTAAATTCCAAAACAGCAGATTCGCCCAAAATAACCTGATCTCCATTTTGCAGTGGATAACCTATTTGCGTTGAGTTTAATTTGTGCAGTGTTTCGTCTGCTGCAGAACGCACCTTAGTTTTATTTGCCGGCGGTACACCACCTTCATCTCCATATAACTGAAATGTACCAGCTTTTGGATCCCATTCCAGGTGTGCATGCTGCCTGCTGATGTACTTATTACTTTCATGTGCTTCAGTATGGAAAGCAATAGTATTTATCCGAAAGCCCCCGTCGCCACTTTGCACATTTTTTTCCCTGCCAATATTTATTCTTTTCATCCCCGCATCCAGCTGATAAATAGCATCTTCTGCCTGTCCGTTCAGCACTTTCAAATAGCCGGTGGCCGAAGTTACAGCAGATAAAGGCACAACGGCATTTTTGATCATTAAACCAATATGCTGCTGAATACCAGGGATTGCGCCGGCAGGTATTTCTTCCACAAAATGCACTTCCATTTTCCAATCCCCAGGTAAATCCAATGCAAAATTATCGGCTATCCGCTGTATTTCTTCCTGAAGCTGAGCAGGATTATTAGTGTAGAGTGCAGTTTCATAGAGGTGTTGCTGACCAGCAACAGGATTTACAAATAGCTGCAAAGAAGCTATTCCCTCGCCCTCGCCACCATCCAACCGCTGTAATTCCTCTTTAATAAACCGCAATACCTCCTCACGCAAACCCTTTACGTCCAGATTTTTATCTTCCTTATTCTTTTTAAAAAAATCAAACATCCTATTCTTTTTTATTATGATCAATTGACTCTGCCAATACTTTCCATATAACCTTTTTGCACCAGGTAAGGGATCACATCCGCTCCGGCCACGCGGACTGCTTCTGAAGACCCTTTAGTGACCTCAATTCTGATACAAACTACCGTATAACCTTTGCCGGATGATGCCGGGGCAAAGAAAACATACCAGCCATCATTTACTTTCCGTTTTTTCAGCATCCGTTCCGGAGTACCCGTCTTACCCGCAACAGCAATACCAAACACACCAGCTTTACCAGCACTTTGTTCAATCATATATTTCTTCAGTAATCCTGCAAAGGCAGGTTTGTCAGCTAGTAAAACACCTTCTTTTACCTGCACCAAAGAGTCATTCAATTTCAAAACATAACGGTTAGGCAGCAATGTGCCACCATTTGCGATCCCGGAAGCCAATCGTGCTACCGCAGCGGGGGTAGCGATCAGCTCACCCTGTCCCCATGACATTCCCGAGATGCCTGTCGCCCGGTTACGGTAAATATTATCGGCACTGTAACTACTTTTGAATTCTGTTTTTCTCCATAAATCCATCCAGCGTTCATCCTGCTCCTGATTAACAGATTTTCTGTTGTAATAATAGCCACCTACTCCACGCAGGAACATTCCCGTTTTAAGGTACAAATTCCCCATATACTCCTGAAGATGCTGCTGGTTTGCAAGCTTGATGAAATAGACGTTATTCGACTTCACAATTGCCCTTTCCATATCAATCTGACCAGTCTCATCAGGCTCCGGACCTCCTGTGCGGATTCTTTCATTTGGCCTGACCAGGTAAGTCTGACCCGCAGCAGCGATACCCAATTTATTAAACGCAGCCATTGCTGTAAGCAGTTTTGCGGTCGACCCTGGCTGTGTAGCAATCGTAAACCCGGCATCAGCAGTAGTCATAAACCCTGTGAGCTTGTTTTGATCGGCACTGTTCATGGTCAGTTGCTCCCAGTTTTTAACCGGTGGTAGTGGATATACAGCCGAAGCAAGCACATCTCCGGTATTAGACTCCATCACCACCACAGATACCCTGCTTTTCTTCAAAGACGGATCTGCAGCTAAGGCAGACTGTATATGCGTTTGCAGATCGGCATCAACCGTCAGTTTCACATCCCTGTTCCTTTTTTTGAACACAGCAATTTCTGCCGTATCCAATCCGGATATCAATAAGGGCACTAATGCAGTATAGTCCTTCTTCAATACAGTCATTTCTTTAGGTCCCCTCGGAAGAAAACGATCTTCCCTGTAGCGTGACGCGGTTAAAGTATAACTCGTTAATGGCATTTTAAAACCTCGCAGTTCGGCTGCATGTTCATATTCAGCAAAGTAACCATTGATACTTCCGTTAAAAACACCTGTATTTGCATCACCAGTCCAGAAAAATAGTTGTTCTTCAAAAGGGTAATACCTGTTCACGCGTTTATGTACCGCAGAATCAAGATCATAACCAGGAACACCAGCTGCATTTAGTTTTTGTAGCTGCTGTCTGATCAGCACAGGATTACTGGTAGCCAGTACCAGACCCGATCTGTCATAAATAGTCCCTGCTTCCAGTTTTTTCATCAGGATACCTATCCTCGGATTATAACTAAACATTCTGCTTCCCCCTTTATCCGCTACCAGAGCGGGCTTAACTATCCAGGCAGCATTGGTAAAACTATAACGGGAAACATTAATCACTAACAATAAGATGGCAGCACAAGCAGACAGCAGCGCAGGAACCAGGTTTTTATCCTGCTGACCGGTTAAATACTTCATCTGTACATCGGTCCCTCTTAGAGATGAAGCAGATAGTAGAAAACCTGCTGCTACAAAGTTGATCACCAATGAAGATCCCCCATAACTTTCAAATGGCAGGGAGACACCAGATAGCGGAAGCGCACCGATAGAGCCGCCCGCAATCAGTAAAAACTGCACAAATGTACAGATGCCGATACCGGCACAAATATAAAACAGAAATGGAGTACCCGTTTGCCGGCCGATAATAATTGACCGGTGCAGATAAATCAGAAACAGAATAAAAATACATGTAATACCAGTCCAGCCAAATTCTTCCCCGATCGCAGGAAGAATCATATCCGTATGTGCTTCAGGTATAGTTTTAGCAAATCCCTCCCCGGTTCCCTGTCCGCTTATTCCGCCGCTCGAAATAGCCCAGAGACCATTTGCCACCTGGTCACCACCATAAACTTCATTATTCCAGGCATCCTGCCATATCGCTTTACGATCAGTGAGCCGCTGTACAGGTCCGGGAACAATTTTATCCAGATATGGAATTTTATCAATTGTTAGAAAAGCCGTAATTACCAGTAAAGCCATTACTGCAGATTCACTTAATGTCTTTTTCCGCAGCATTGTTGTAAGAAAAAGGACACCAAATGTAATTAGTACGTCCAGCCAAACATTTTCAACAACCCATGCCACAATAACATAGAGCAGAACGGCACCAGCCATCACCATAAAGTCACCCCTCGAAAAAGAAAACAGGATGATAAAAGTGAAGCAGATCACAATAGCAGGCCCAAGATCACCCAGCATCAGAAACAATAAAAGCGTAAAAAATATCGCACCCAACGCAAAAGAAAAGAAGGACCAACGTTTTTTCCAGCTCGAATACGCAGAAATAAATTGCTCATTTAAAGCAAAAAATCCGGCAAGAAATAACACTACAATATATTTGACAACTTCACTTGGCTGTATTCCCAACAGGTTTACTTTTACGCCGCTTCCCTCCGGACCACCCCCGAATAAGAGTGTGGTAAGCAGCAAAACCATTGCCAGGGCTATCCAGGGCCAGCCATTTGCAGCAGAACGGTCTTTGAAAATAAACATCCTGTATAATTTAGCATCAGCATTGAAACGCTTTATGTTCAGAAAAAGAAGTATACTGAAAATCAACGCGCCGATTACTAAAAACAACAAACTGTCGATCGCCAGAAAACGGTCACGAACCGGATCTTGTAAGCTGAGTAAAGTTAAAAAGGAAATTCCTGTCAGGAGCATCAGTAAAGGCAGCAGCAATTGATCTACCTCTGGAAAACGGAAAGATAAAAGAAGATGCAGCACGATGAACACCAGAAAAAAACCACCTGTGATATACCAGTACCATTTATTAAACTGTTCCGGGGTTCGTACTACCAATGCACCATCCGCCTTAAGCGTATTAAAATCACGCGTAGAAAGTAGTCTGATCTGATGTGGCTGCTCCGAAAAACTCAGATTTTTACTGCCGCTTAATTCTTCTACGCCTTTTGTCTGGCCAAATTCCGAGCCTGGCTTAAGTGGAATCACCTCGTATGCGGTCTGGTCAGGCAAATTAATGAACTCATATTTACCCTCAGCATCCGTTCTGGCGTAGGCGGTAAATGATTTTGCATCTATACTATCTACTGGCAAAACCGTACTTAAGCGTACAAGCACTCCACTAACGCCAACTCCTTTGTTGGCAACCGTGCCAGTAATTGCGGCCGTGCCCATCCCAAGGTCTTTTACTGCAGGATATGGAGGCGGGCTATTTTTTTCTTCCACAAACCGGCTTTCATCAGCCCCGGTAAAACCCAGCAGCGCTCTGGATACCGCGACTCTCTTTTTAAAAGAGACCCCACCGTTCCGGTTCGCATCATCGGCCAGCACATTATATTTTCTTTTATTCAGGTCTCCTACGTTGCTGAAATTGGGGGCAGGCGATTGCTGAGCTGCAATACTCCCACCAATCACTTCTACATCCAATGGATCTTCCATGTAATACCCTTTTTGCAATAATGCTTTTATCCCATTTGCGGGATCAGGTGCATTCAGGTTGATGATTGTACCAGCTTTTAAACGAAGGTCCACATCTTTCATCCTTTCCTGAAGAACGCCGAAGAGCCTCACGAATAAGGTGGCCAGTAAAATGACAATCAATCCTAAAAACAGTCGTTCTTGTGTTCTTCCCCCGGAGGATTTAGTATTTTGTTTATCCATCTTATTTTTTTGACGTGGAATCTGTCTGATAAGCGCGTTTTGAAATTCTTCCGTTCACAAAATACTGATCAGGAAATTCAAACAAAACCTGTAAAGCATGTTTACATTTATTGAAACGGGTATTGTTTAAATCCAATGCATTATTATAAGAGACTATGGCTGTTTCAAAGTTTTCGAACACGACACTATCTATGGAGATGTATTTACAAGCAGCAGAGAAAACCATTGCCGGACCTTTAAATGCTGAGTCGCTCACAAAAGTAATCTTCCCTTTGGTTCTGATAACTAATGTATCCTGCGTAAAGTTCAAAGGCTTTGTTAACCTTACCGGCTCCTTAAAAATAGCTGCTGAAAGCAGCAATGTATCACCCGTAAATTTGGCAATCGTATCGGTAAGAAGTTTTTCCTGCCTATTAACAACAGGTATGACCGTATTTTTCACTTCAGCAGCAGGTTCATTTGGCCTGTTTACAAAGAGGAAGATGGTAGATGCCAACAGGATAAGACATAAAAGTGAGAGCAAGATCAGGCCTTTGTGCGTGTTGGTCTTTGGAGGCAGTTCTGTCTCCTGATTTATTTTCGCAGTACTTGTGCTCAACGGCTCCGCCAGAAGTGGTGCCGCAACAACTGGTTTACTTACCTCTGCAACCGGCCGGGAACTTTCATGGACTTTTACAGGCTTATCATTCCTTGATAAAACAACTGTTATATTGTCCTTCCCACCCGCAGCATTCGCTAAATCCACTAACTCAGCTGCTTTACTTTCCAGGCTGCCAGTCTTGCTGAGCACGCGAACGAGCGCTTCTTTATTGACCAGATCTGTAAGTCCGTCACTGCAAACCAGAATTATATCTCCAGGCAGAAAAGGAGAAGATCCTGTTTCAAAATAGGTGTTTGTCATGCCATCACGACTAGTCAGACCCAGCGCCTGGTCAATCTGATTACGCTTCGGATGTTGCATCGCAGCTTCTTCAGTGAGTCGCCCGGAATCTTCTAAAAACCCCACAAAGGATTGGTCGTGCGAAATCTTTACCAAAGAGTTATCCCTGAACAAGTATAACCTGGTGTCACCAACATGGATATAATACAGCTGATTCTGTTCCATATCTATCACCGCAACAGTGGCCACACAAGCCATTTCTGCCAGGTCTCTATTTCCTATCTTTTTAGCTATAATTTCCTCATTTGCCAGTAGAAAGGCGATATCTAACTGGGCCGTAACATCTTTCCCAATCTCAGAAAGTTCATTCAGCACAATTTCCTTCGTGATTGCAGCGGCAATTTCCCCCCCCTCATATCCACCTACACCATCAATCACGCCGGCAATCATAAATTGTCCGTTATTCGATTTCTGCGCAATAAAGACATCTTCATTATTCAATCTGACCTGGCCAGGGTGAGTAATTCCAAACAGTTGATCTGCCATTATTCTTTAGTTCTTTTTATAGCTGTAAAATGCCAGAATAGCAAAAGAATTGCGATAGCAAGCATAGCAACCGATAACAATTGTGACATGGTACTAAGGTTTAAAAATATTTATGCCGATAATGCCATTTAGCAGTATCCTTGAATTAAAAGGAAGTTCTATCCATTGTGGAGCATTAATCTCGCTGCGTGGTACATCTTTCTCATTCACAATGGTTTTCTCCCCGTAGGAAGCGAGGTAAAACTTACCATCAGATTGATTGTGACGAATGCTCAAATGAGGTGTATTAACCCATTCTGAAGGAATACTAAAGATATCAGGCGCAACCCTGCTCTCTTCATTTCCCGATATGGTAATCTCTGGAGATTTCATTAAGAATTCCAGTTTCTTACCCCTGAAACTGTGATCAGGAAGAATAGTTTCAAACCTGGCATATGTTTTTTGTCCGCCGCCTGCCTCTGCTTTGGTAGCCGCAGCGGGCTGATCAGTAAAGTCATTTGTATATGGCAGTTCATAATAACCCTCGCTATAGTAGGTAAACCCATTAAGGATTTCTTTATTTACATCAAGCGTTTCCGCGATCCCCGTGTGTCTGGGTATAAAAGTTACCCTCAAATTTTCTTCTTTCTGCGTGGTACCCGGGAGGAGTTTTCCAATAAAACCTTTATCTCCTCTTTGATAATCCGGATGTGACACCAGTCTGAATACCCACTTTGAACCTGAGGGTTCAACAGTTTTTCCCGCTTTGCGGTAAGCCGCAAGTAATTGATAGAACTGGTTTACTGATTCATGAACGATGATACCAAAAAGTCCTTGTTTATGTGCCAGAAACTCTTTATAATCCTCTTCATTGAAGCAGATAATATACTCGTGATAAAATACGATCCTGTTGGCAAAAGAAAGCTGCCCTATCGACTCATTGAATTTTTCCAGTATATATTTATAAACCTCATCAGGCGTTAAACTTTTTACCGGAGTTTCTTTCGCCTTATTTTTAGTACCGGGAAGAAACAGATCCTGAAGACCTGTTTTCTTCCAGAAAGTTGACTTCTCTGCCATATCTTATATTTATATCTTAAACTTAAAAGTGTAAGGTAGTGTCTAAATCCATTACAGTCGTGTCAGCCGGCTGTTGTTGGGGCACCGGTTTCAGCTGTACCGGTGTATCTGCTCCACGCTCGCTGTCAGCAGTGTCCCGATTTTTGTCCCAGCTATATCCCCTATCTTTATTTTGCCCTGTTGTATCCGGAACTATGAAACTATTTGCGGGCTTTTCTTTTTCCGGTTTAGCCTCAGGCTCCCTGAATAGCAGGAAATAACTCAGTAAAGCGATCATAAAAACTACAGTCAGGATCAACACAGCAAATACAGGTTTGGAAATCACTACTAAACCGGCATTTCTATCCACCACTTCCTCATCGTTTGCACTTTCCTGGTAATGCAAAACCAGATTTTGTAATCGCTCGTTTTCCATCTGCAGCAAAGAATTTCCTGCCAGATCAGCTACGTAGCCGCTGCTGTCGGCCGTACTGCTATGCACAATAGCGTCCTGCAATGCCACACCGTCCGCATATCTTTTAGCAGGATCTTTCTCCAGGCATTTGGCTATCATTGCAAGTAACCATCCTGGTACCTGCATTTCATTAATCGCCTTGGCATCGCGCCAGTTCTCTGGCAAATTCTGCTTCCGCAACGCGAGAATATCCGGAACCTGCAGCTCCAGATGACCTAACATCACATCATTACGTGATTTTTGACCATTATCGAGCAGCGGAAAAGGAACCTGTCCGGCCAGCAGTTCATACAATATTACGCCATAACTGTAAACATCCGTTTCGAATAACATCGCGCCTTCCCCTTGCTCGGGTGCCATAAATTCTATTGCTCCCGCATGCCTGATACTTGTTCTGCGCTGCTCATCTGACATGGCCGAAAGACCAAAATCCAGCAATACATAATTACCAGTATGAATATTAAACTTTACATTATTACTTTTTATATCACCATGTTTCACCGCAACTTTATGACAATGCGCTAACGCATTTGCCAGATGATCGGCTACCCTGATGACCTCCTTAACGGTAAATATTTTTTCATGCGGTTCTTTCAGCAACTCTTCCAGATCCGGTCCATCTATATATTCCATCTCTATGAAGGGGAAAGATCCACTTTCAGTAAGGCCTGAATTTAATATCTTAACCACATTAGGGTTTGGTTCCTCATTCACTTTCTTCAGCTTTTCCACTTCATTCTGAAAGCTCTTGAAGTTCTTATCATCCTCACTTTCAGCGTGTACAGGCGTGGGTAATATTTTTACCGCCGTAATAATTGGTCCGAATCTTCTTCCTTTGTAAACTGAGCCCTGACCACCAGTGCGCAATGCACCCATGTTTTCGAGTCCTTCAGCAATCGTAAATACTTTACTCATCTAAGCTATTATTCTGTATATGTCGTAAAAATAACTACAATTATGGTTCCATTGTTAAAGATTTAAGCCCAAAGTCTAATTTATTAAAAATAGCGCTAACCGCTGTTTACATAATATCCCCGTTATGCATTTTTATTGATCACACCTTTTCCTCCTTTCGGACCAAGAGCGCAATACAGCTGTAGTAAAAAGGTAACATGCTGACGCAATTGTCAATCCGACAAATACTTCACTATTAGGAGGTGGAGATGTAAACAGGGCTATAAATCGTACAGGTGGCAAAGCCATAGTAGAAGATGCTTTCCACACCATAAGTGATTTTTTAATCCATCAAAAAGAGCTCGAAAAGGTAATATTTGTTTGTCTGGATGCTGAAAATTATAACATCTATTACAGACTGCTGAAGTTATAATTTGAGCTTTTTGATATTGATTTTTTACATGCCTTTTATTAATTTGAACTATCTACTGATTAATAGACAGAGAGATGAAACGACAAACCCAAACCTCAGAAAATTTTATTTTGCTTCCTGTATCAAAAACAAGGATCAACAAAGAGGACAGCCGCAAAGTGGCACATTTCCTCACTAAACTACAGAAAGCTAAAGAGTTGAAGTTAAAACAGGACGTAGAAGTTAAAGTATTGGACTCCATTGATACGGATGGTGCTAAGCTGATCCAGATTAACCCCGTTCAAATCCCGGATTTTAAATTCAACTATCCTGGACTTCGTATCATTCCGGAAAAGTTTTACCGTAAGGCTGTATGCCAGAGAAAAAGAATCAGGGCAAAGGTAAAAAGTACCCAGGCGACGGTGCCAATCACCATCACTATCAATGATCCGGAACAAAAGCCAATCCAAAATATTACCGTAGTCGTATTTACAGATTTTGCCATGAGCAGAGGCGCATCAGGGATAACGGATAAAAATGGTTTGGTGAACTTGATCCTGGATAAAGATAATGCAGAGCGGATCTACATTTATGCGGACCACAGTTACTGGGGCTATTTCCAGGAAAATGTAAAACTAAGCAGTAACTTAAAGTTTACGCTGCAACCTGTAAAGACTGATTATACGGACAGTCTCCGGTATTTTTATGATACAGGAAACTGGCCCGGGTTAAAGCAGAAAATACGCGTCGGCATCATAGATACAGGAGTAGGCCCCCATAAAGATCTTCACCTTTCAGGTGGCAAAAATCTGGTTAAAGGAGAGGATGAAAATAATTACGAGGATAATGGTGAAGGCCACGGAACACATGTCGCCGGTATTATAGGTGCTTCTGGTAGTATAAATGGAGTAGCTGCTGGTGTCGAAATCATGAGCTACCGCGTTTTCCCAAAAGGTAAGGGCGCTTCAAACTTTGATATCATGAAGGCTATTGCACAGGCTATCTCCGACAAATGTGACCTGATTAATATGAGTCTGGGCGAGGCTGAGGATGATGAAGGTTTAACGAGTTATATCAAAGATGCCTATAATGAAGGTATACTTTGTTTTGCTGCAAATGGGAATGACAGTAGAAGTGCGGTTAGTTTCCCCGCAGCGTACAGCTTATCTGTAGCCGTTTCAGCAATGGGCAGAATTGGCACCTTTCCTAAAGATGCTGTAGAAGAAAGTGCTGTTCAGGAACCTTTTGGTACAGATAAAAGTAATTTCATCGCCGATTTCTCAAATATAGGTCTGGAAACTGACCTTACAGCACCGGGTGTAGGTATTATATCTACTTATCCTAACGACTATTATGCAATTATGGACGGCACAAGCATGGCGTGTCCGGCAGCAACAGGAATGGCAGCCAGATTGCTATCAAATATGCCAGAATTTTATGAAATGCAAAGAAATCAGGATAGGTCGGTGGAGATGCTCAAATTTCTTGCGCGCAACATTACACCGATGGGATTTGGCGCAAACTTTGAGGGAAAAGGAATGTTATATTACAACAATGAACTTCATTCTAAAATATAAAGGAGATCAGCAGCCGGATCTGGAAAAGCTTACGGAAGTGTTGACTGTTCACCATGCCCGGATCATGGACGACAGCCTTCTGCCCCACTCCGCCCTTTTAAATGTGGAAGAGTCATTTGTAAAAAAACTTCAATTAGACCTTGAGAGCGACTGGGATATTTATCCCGAACATACTTATAAAATCCCTACTACTAAAAAATCTATTTAATCGGTAAATTGCTAACTTGCCATTATATGACAGGCAATCGAAAGTTAAGATTATTATTTACTTTTTATCAAAACTTCTCCATACCTGCCCTAGTGATATCAGTGCTCTGTGCATTTGCATTTTATAAACTCGGCATTCCTTTTTTAACTTCGCTGATATGGTTTAAGCTGATTACTCTTAGTTTGTTTTTATACTTCGTAAATAATTATAAACGTAAGGAGTATTATTATTACCAAAATCTAGGTATAAGTAAAAATGCTTTAATTGGATGGACGGTTACGGCCGATCTGTTTATATTTATTTTAATGCTCATATTTTCAGATAAATTTTCATGGTTCATAGATTAGAAGTAGACAGTGTTTATCTTGAATTTAATGGAAGAAGGATCTTATCTGATATTTACCTGAAATGTGAAACGGGTAAAATTACAGGATTGCTGGGAAGAAATGGGAACGGCAAGTCATGCCTGATGAATGTGATATATGGGAATTTGAAAGCTAGCAGCCAATCTGTTCGTATTGATGATGAACATGTTCCAAATGCTTATCAGCGTCCAGACTTGCTGTTAAACCTTCCTCAGTTCAGTTTTATCCCAAAAAATCTTTCTTTAAAACGTATTTTCTCAGATTTCAATGTTGATTATTCTTCCCTGGAATTAGTTTTTCCAGAATTTAAATCAAAATATAAAACGGCTGTGAAAGATCTTAGCGGTGGGCAGGGGCGACTCATTGAAATTTTTCTTCTTTTAAAAAAGCCATCCAGGTTTGTCATGCTGGATGAGCCTTTTTCACACCTCAGCCCGATTCATATTGAAGTGGTGAAAGAACTAATTCAACAGGAAAAAGCCAACAAAGGATTTCTGATCACGGACCATATGTTCAGGCATATTGTGCAAATTTGTGATGATTTATATGTGCTGGCTGATGGAAAAACGCATTTAACTAAAGATGTTCAGGAACTTGAATTCTTAGGATATACCAAATGTTTATAATTCAGTTTCGCCTCCTCTAACAGTTCAATAGAATTTTCGGCCCTGCCATGAACAAATTCTGCGCCCGACTCAAATCCTCCCTCCAAAGCGAGACAAAACTTCCAAAATAACTACATTAAAGGATGCCGACAATTCCCTTGCGGCTACTAAACCTGCAATTCCGGCTCCAATTACAACTACTGTTTCTTTTTTCATACAAATAGAAAAACAATATAAACAATAATAACACAAATTAATGTCTACTATTTTTATAGATTTTATTATCTTGCCATGGTTATAAGGCCGCAAGCGCCATAACCTTTAAAAATCATTTAGGTAAAATGAAATTATCTTCCGAAATTAAAAATAGCTAAAATATTAATTATGAATATCCTGCTCAATCTAAACATTAATTATTTGGCCTTTGCAATCCCAGGATTTTTTATCTTTCTTTATTTAGAATATATGCTCGCCATACATTTGAAAAGACCAGATATATTCAAATATGAAAGTTCAATTGCTAACGTTAGCATTGGTATTGCCGAGCGGTTGCTCAACTTATTGATTGCAGGTAGTTTTTATTCCCTTTTTTATTGGATTTATACCCATCATGCGGTATTCAGTATCCCAAACGTCTGGTGGGTATGGGTAATACTCATTATGGCGACCGACCTAGTTTGGTACTGGTATCACAGACTGGGCCATGAAGTGAACTTTTTATGGGCAGCACATATTGTACATCATCAGAGTGAAGAGTTTAATCTTACTGTATCCGCAAGGATTACGGTTTTTCAGGCAATCATCAGGAATGTTTTCTGGTGCGTGTTACCATTGGTCGGTTTTCATCCTAACATGGTCATTACCATACTGGTAGTTCATGGCGCCTATTCCTTTTTTACCCATACACAATTAATTGGTCAGGTTAAATGGCTCGAAAAAGTGTTGATTACTCCTTCCCTGCATGGCGTACATCATGCCAGTGATGAAAAGTACCTGGACAAAAATTATGGAGATGTTTTTGTTTTCTGGGATAAGATTTTCGGCACTTTTCAAAGCGAAGAAGAAAGCCCGAACTATGGCTTGACGCATCCTGTAAAAAGCTACAGTTTCCTATGGCAGCACTTTCATTATTACCTTGAGCTCGTCGAGGCTTGCAAAAGAGTTTCCGGGTATCGGGAGAAGGCAAGGATAATTTTCGGCGGACCAGCTACATTGGACCAGGAGATCAGACCTGCGCTGGAAAAGAAATATCTCCAGCACAAGTCTTCATCGAGATATAGATTTAAGTTCAAAACCTATCTGAACCTGCAGGTTATAGCTGCAGTTGTATTACTTACGGTAATCACCGCCCTATATTCGATTTTAGGGCTTGATGACAAATTATTTATTACTTTATTCATCCTGCTCACGCTCATCAACTGCGGAGCGCTGCTCGAACAAAGAAAATGGATTTTCTATCTCGAATGTCTAAGATTCATTCTGCTCATCAGTTATGGTTTCTGGAAGTTTGACATTTTTGAATATGTCACCTTGCCGGTATCATTGCTGATCATCATTGCATATGTATTCAAAATAGACAGTTTATATAAAAACCGGGTACTCCGTTATGAAGAAATAAATTCCTGAGATTACCAGCCCTTTACAGCACCACCTTTAAATTCTTTTGCAGCAGCGGCGGCTACTTCATCAGAATGGAATGCCTGAACAAACCTTTTGATTTTGCTTTCGTTTTTGTTATCCTCTCGGGACACAATGATATTAACATAAGGAGAATTTTTGTCCTCCACAAACAATCCGTCACGGTTAGCAATCAATCCCACCGGAGTGGCGAATGTATTGTTGATAATAGCAATCGTTACGTTTTGGTCATCGAGTGATCGTGGTAACTGAGGTGCCTCCAGCTCCACAATCTTCAGTTTTTTAGGATTGGCTGCAATGTCATTTATAGTAGGCAAAAGTCCTACACCATCTTTTAATTTCAGGAGACCGGCTTTCTGTAATAAGAGTAGTGATCTGCCCTCATTTGTAGGATCATTGGGAATAATTACAGTGCTTCCGTCTTTCAATTCACTGAGACTTTTAATTTTTCTTGAATAACCTGCTAATGGATAAACAAATGTATTTCCCTGGATAAAAAATTGGTAACCGCGTTGTTTAGCTTGTACGTCCAGATAGGGTTTGTTCTGAAAAACGTTCGCATCTATATCCCCCTGATGCAGCGCTTCGTTAGGCATCACATAATCATTAAACTGAATCAGTTCCACTTCAAGTCCGTATTTCTCTTTTGCTACTTTCTGTGCTGCTTGTGCAACTACATATTCTGGCCCGGCCTCTACTCCTACTTTAATATGATCTGGATTGTTGGTTTTGTTACCTCTGCCGCAGCCAAACAAGGTAACCACAGCGGTAATAGCGGCGAATAATTGAATTTTTGATTTCATTGAATTGTTATTATAATAAAACAGGATTATTTCCTGTGGTCTACACGTTTAGAAATAGCATCACCTGCAAATTGTATACAAAACACAAGTGCTACCAGGGATAAAAGCACAGTATTCATCACGACTACATCGTATCCTACATAACCATACTGATAACCTATCTGGCCTAATCCGCCAGCTCCTACAGCACCGCCCATAGCAGAATAACCTACTAATGTAATGAGTGTAATAGAAGCCGTGTTGATCAGCGAAGGCAATGCTTCAGGCAAAAGAACCTTAACTACAATCTGAAATGGAGTAGCTCCCATCGCCCTGGCAGCTTCTACCAGCCCTCCAGGTACTTCAATCAGACTATTTTCCACCATTCTTGCAATGAAAGGCGC
>Ga0247813_10000954_pt1 | contig 23216 bp, 17 predicted proteins | sample UWRJL169409C1_FD_180719 | JGI IMG/M metagenome (GOLD analysis project Ga0247813, IMG submission 180719) | Plant litter microbial communities from Arlington Agricultural Research Station in Wisconsin, United States - UWRJ-L169-409C-1 | ecosystem: Environmental > Terrestrial > Plant litter >...
GAGGGCGAGTTTCGGGACAGGTTTTAGGGTCGTCAATCTGTTTACAGAAGACCATGCGGCACTTACCGGAGCAAGACAGGTGGTCATCGCAGAAGAATTGAAACCGGAGCGTTCTTATAATGGAAACCTGAACTATGTAACAAAAATCCCGTCTGCTAATTTCTTACTCGGAGTGGATGTAACGGGTTTCTATTCTTATTTTACCAATAAGATTACGGGTGATTTTGACCAGAATCCTAATCAGATTATTTATGCCAACCTGAATGGACATGCTATTTCCCGGGGGATATCTTTAAATACAGACTTTACTTTTTATTTCCCTTTAAAGCTATTAGCGGGAGTTACTTATGCTGATGTTTATCAGCTGGATAATAATGGGAGTGGCAGAATGAAGACAACACAACTGCATGCACCAAAGTGGAGTGGCAATTACCTGGCATCTTATACTTTTCCAAAAGATTTTGTGCTGGACTTTACGGGTGTTTTTACTGGTACAATGCGTTTACCCGTGCAGCGAAATGATTACCGCCCTGAATATTCACCATGGTTTACCATTGCTAATCTGCAGCTCACCAAGAAATTCAAAAACGGACTGGAGCTCTACGGAGGAGTGAAAAATATCTTAGGATTTATCCCGAAATATGCATTGATCCGCTCTTTCGATCCGTTTGATAAAACTGCAGCAGATCCGGTGTCCAATCCAAATGGTTATACTTTTGATACTGAGTATAATTATGCACCATTACAGGGAAGAAGGGTTTTTGCAGGGATAAGGTATAACCTGCTGAAATATTAGCTATTAAAAACTTTAATAGCCAGACCTTGTTCTTAATCAAAAACCACACTATGGAAACCGGAAAAAAACACGAAGAAGAACAAGGTCATGATATCAACACAGCTGACACAGAGAAACTTCAGAGAAATGAAAATGAGGCGGATAGTGGTAATCAGTATTCCGCTGATGAAGGTGAAGATGAAAATGGGGCGAAGCCTTCTGCAGATGAACAGGAATAAACATAATCACTAGCTGTTTGTTGTAAAAGTGCAGCATCAATTGCCGCTTCAATTTAAAACCTGAGTATCATGAGTAAAGTCAAAAATTTAATAGCCGGAGCAGCAGGAGCAATAGCTTTGAATGTGTTGCATGAAACACTGAAAAAAGAATCGGATGATGTTCCAAGGGTAGACCTCCTGGGAGAAGATGCTGTTCAAAAGGTACTAAAATATTTTGGTAGCAGTGTGCCTGATAAAGCGAGTCTGTATAAAACGACGCTGGCGGGCGACCTGATCAGCAATACCTTGTATTATAGTTTAATTGGTGCTGGTAATCAGAAATACCTGTGGCCTAAAGCAGTTTTCCTAGGCCTTACTGCAGGAATTGGCGCAGTTAAACTACCGGAGCCAATGGGGTTAGATCCTGAACCGGTGACCAAAACCGATCAGGTAAAAGTGCTTACCGTGGGTTATTATATTTTTGGTGCTATTGTTACAGGACTGGTACTTAATCTGCTGAATAAAAAATAGTGGATCATTATCTGGTTATACTTACTATCATTGGAGCAGGCATCCTTGGTATGGCATGGATGCCTGCATTCACAGCAAAAACAAAGATCTCATACTCTATTATTTATGTATTGCTGGGGATGCTGTTATATGGCATATTCGACTTTTTGCCTGCACCCGATCCTAAAAAGAATCCAGAGCTGACTACTCATCTCACCGAACTGGTTGTACTGGTCTCCCTCATGTGTACCGGATTAAAAATTGATCAGAAATTTTCCTTCCGTACCTGGGGAATTCCTTTTCGACTGGTCACAATCACCATGTTTTTATGTATTGCGGCTGTCACTGCTATCGGGGTGTATTACTTTAATATGCCGCTGGCATCAGCCTTGTTACTTGCTGCGGTTTTATCACCCACAGATCCTGTTTTGGCGACAGATGTACAGGTTGGAGATCCAAATGAAGAAGATAGGGATAATGCTAAGTTTTCCCTGACTGCCGAAGCTGGTTTTAATGATGGTATGGCTTTCCCTTTTGTGTGGCTGGCCATTACTGTCGCCATGATGTCTGCTGGAGGTGATGGCTTTCTGATTACCTGGGCCTGGAAACATTTGGTCTATCAGATTCTTGCCGGTGCACTTTGCGGTTTTTTAATCGGGAAGTTACTTGCTTATGTCCTATTTACACTCGCTAAAAAATATGAATCTATTGGTACAAATGATGGTTTCGTTTCTATTGCGCTCACACTATTCGTTTATGGCGTTACTGAAATGGTACATGGTTATGGTTTCATAGCTGTTTTTATTGCAGCACTGACCTTGCGGAACTATGAAAGGGGACATAAATATCATAATCGGCTTCATGCTTTTTCCGATCAGATGGAGCGCATTTTTGTTGCCATTTTGCTGATTCTCTTTGGGGGTAGTCTTGTCCGTGGAATACTGGATTACCTGACCTGGCCAATGGCTGCATTTGGGGTGGTGTTTATATTTGTGATCAGACCTGTTTGTGCATTAATAGGATTGATTGGGACAAAATTAAAAATTCAGGAGAAACTCGTCATTGGTTTTTTCGGAATCCGTGGGGTAGGTTCTGTTTATTACCTTGCTTTTGCCTTTGGAACTGTGTTTTTTAAAGAACAAGACCAGCTATGGTCGCTTGTAGCCTTTATCATTCTAATATCTATAGGTATCCATGGCCTAACGGCTGGCTTCACCTTTAAAAAACTAGAAGAAACACTGCCTGATGATGTAGAAATCATTGCCAAATAGATTTTTTTATATGAAGTATTGTATCTTCTGATTTTTTTATAACTTTAAACCCGATGCAGAGTGAACCAAAAAATAATGCTGGAGAGGCAAATGAACCATCTGATAATAAATACGTTCCACTGCAGGGCTTTATCAATGTGAACGAGATTGTTCGCCTACGCCGTCAGTTAAAAACCGCTCGTTTCAATAACCCGGATCAGATTTGGGATGCGCAGATGAATCAGATCAAACCTCAGCAATCTCCCGATAAATCTGACGAAAAACCTTAGTTTTTAATCTCATATACAGGCATCATCAAAATTGTTCTTTTATCTAATAACAATCTGATAAATAAGTATCTTCGGCCTATAAACAAACATGATGGATTTTTTACATACTATTCTAGGCGATGACATTCAGGCCGGTCTTCTTATTATTTTAAATTTAATTGTCATTGAGAGTCTGCTCTCTGTAGATAATGCTGCAGTTCTGGCTACCATGGTAATGGATTTACCAAAAGATCAGCGTGAAAAAGCGTTGAAATATGGTATTATTGGCGCTTATGTTTTTAGAGGGATCTGTTTGTTTTTAGCGGCATGGCTTGTTAAAATATGGTGGTTAAAACCATTAGGTGGTTTATACCTGCTGTATCTTGCTTTTGATTATTTCAGGAAAAAGAACAGTAAAGGTGCTGAAGAGGAGGAAGCGGTTGATAAAAATCAGAGCTGGATCTATAAATCTACAGTTGGTGCAATTGGTTCTTTCTGGGCTACTGTAGCTTTGGTAGAAGTAATGGATCTTGCCTTTTCAATCGATAATGTATTTGCAGCTGTTGCTTTTACAGATCATATTTACTTAATTTATATTGGTGTATTTATTGGTATCCTTGCCATGCGTTTTGTTGCACAGGCTTTTGTAAAGTTGATGGAGAAATTTACGTTTTTGGAAACAGTAGCATTCATCGTTATTGGCGTTTTAGGTGTCAAATTAACCTCTTCATTATTTACACATTTCTATCCTGAATCTCCTGTTTCACATATCATTGAAGGTGAAAAAACAGACCTTTTTGTATCAATATTCACAGTAGCTATCTTTCTTATCCCTGTCTTTACTTCTTTATTATTTAACTTCCCTAAAAAACATATTGCTGCGGAAGAGCAGGTTTAAGGATAATATACTATCGACTATCAATTACACCTGCTATAGTTAAAAGGCAGGTGTAATTTATCGTTTCATTTGTTCGATAATAGCTCCAGGCATTTGTTTGGGGTTAAGAATATCATCAACAAATCCTTTTTTAATCACATTAAGTAGCATACTGCGCTCTTGAGCAGAGAGTGGTTTTTGCGCAATAATGTATCCCCAGGTTGTGTATGCCGCTGATAGTGGGAGTAGGTATGAAGCTAGGTGCGTAGACTCAACTCCCCGACTGTAGTTACTATAGTGATTCATTGGATCTGTAAGCTTTTATTTAGAGATTTTTTTCCAATAGATAATGAGTTTTGATGAAACTTTTATCAGTCTTTTGAGTTGTTGGTAGAAATACCTAGATGTTGCACTACTCATTCGATATACAAAAATTTACTACTGAAACTGTTCATGCGCTCAGTATCTCAGTTAGAACGGAATCAAATGATCATATCAGCATCGCTAAAAACTGTAAGGGACTAGCTTGTATCGTAGAAAAGAAGTTTATACTGATGCAAGCGCTGGAATTAAGGCTGGATATAGATAAAATAATTGCCCTGGTATTTAGCAAATTTGTAGAAGAAACAGTTGCTGTAATTACATTTTATTATCAAGTGATCTCATTTGATAGTGTGAATGAAATGTTAAGACAGGTACAGGCTTTTATTAAAGAAACAGTGGAATACTGGTTCCCTTTATGTTAGGTTTATTTCATATAGGATTTTTTTAGTGTTGACCATGACATTCTGCTCATATTTCTTGCTTCACTTAATTTGATATTTAGTTTTGAGGCTACTTCTTCATGTGTGTAATCATTATAATAAACTACTTCAAGGATGGTTTTCCATTCCAAGACTGGCTTTGATGTTTCATTCTTGCTAATGTGTTTTGCACGACTTGGAAAATGCGCTTTTTGTTGTCTTGAAGATGATTCTTTCTGTAGAGAGGATAGGTTACTCTCTAATGTGTATTCGAAAGACTTTCTGAGCTCTGTAATTGCATGGTTTATCCGGGATTTCACCGTTCCTAACGGGATGTTCAGTTCTTTTGCCGCATCAACGTGAGTATATCCCTGAAAAAATACCTTATCCAGCACTATTAGGATTTTAGGTGGTAATATGTTAGTGAGCTTACGCAGACCAATGATATCTGTGTTTATCGTATTGGATTTCATATAATCGATTGCATCAAAATTATCATGCAAATCATCTGTTCTTCCCTTATTGTTATATCTCTTAGAACGTAAGGTATCTATTGCCAGGTTTCGGGTCAATTTAAGTATCCAAGTGAATAATCTTCCCTTTGAGACATCGTACTTGTCAATATTATTCCAAATAAGAATCATAGCATCCTGCAGTATATCCTGAGCTAAACTTTCATCAGGTATAATTCGGCAAATTACTCCCAGAAGTGAAGCTGAATAATTCTCATATAGTATTTTAAAACCAGATTCAGATTTGTTTTTCAGAGAATTAACCAGGTCAGCTTCAGGAAACAAGTATTTCTTCTCTTGCATATTATTGCTGGTAATTATTCAAACATAAGATTTATTTCTCAAAATATTGTAAAGAATAACTGAAAAATTAATTAATTTACACTAACTGATTTTTCGGTTCATCTATAATGGCAGTGTCTTTTTTATCGGGCTAAATCAATTGAAATTGGATTAGCCCTTGTTTTTGGGTTTTTCCTGATGATTAAAGTCCTGCAAAAATTGTGTCGGTGTTTTACCAAATTCCTTTTTAAAGATTTTGGTAAAATAAGACTGTGTCTGAATGCCAACCCTATACATCACTTCAGTCATCAGTACATCTTCCTTGGTCATAATTTCTATAGCCTTTCTAAGACGGATAGCTCTTAAAAACTCACCTATCGACTGACCAGTGATGGATTTAATTTTAACATACAGTTTGGTTTTGCTCATGCCAATCTCAGCACATAAGTAGTCAATATCCAGATCTGGATTAATGAGTTGTGCATTGATGATCGCCAGCAGTTTATCCATAAACTCCCGGTCTTTAGTAGAATGAACCAACTCTCTGAGTTCTGAGCGGTGATCTTTGGAATAATGTTCTTTAAGTTTTTGCCGCTGATCAAAAATTTTCTTTAAGGTGATCTTCAGCAGATGCATATTTACTGGTTTTGTAAAATAAAGATCTGCTCCGGATTCCACACCTTCTATCTCAGCTTCAATACTATCTCTTGCAGTAAGCATTAAAAAAGGAATATGGCTGGTCTCCATATCTTCCTTTAACAGTTTGCAAAATTCAGTTCCGTTCATTCCAGGCATCATCACATCGCTAATAATCAGATCTGGGAAAACTTCTTTGGCCATGACCATGCCAGTGCGACCATCCTCGGCTTCAGAAATATGATAAGTATCTTCCAGCGCTTCTTTCAGGAATGAACGGAGCTCTTTGTTATCATCCACAATCAAAATGTGTCGGGTCGTAGGAAATGTAGCATTATTTTTAGGAAATGTATCCTGTGCCACCAGCGGGAGTTTGTCGTCGGAATTATAATTGATACTTTCTAAACGTGTACCTCCCTGATTACTGCCCTGTCCCCACAGCTCATCTGTACTGTAATCTTCCTTTTTGCAAGGGAAGGAGATAATAATTTCGGTACCCCTACGTTTTTCACTTGATACCCTGATCAAACCTTTATGCAGCAGGGTCAGACTCTTGACGAAGGCCAGCCCTACACCGGAACCCATATGAGATTCAGTAATCCTGTAATAGCGCTCAAACAGGTGGTGAATGGAATCTGCAGAAATCCCTATACCATTGTCTGCTACACGAATGGAAATATATTCCTGCGCTTCAAAATCATTTTTGATGAACAACTGATTCTCAAAATAAGGCTCAATACCGGCCAATTCGTGGAAAACATCTAATGTGATTTCACCACCAGCTCCCGTATACTTCAAAGAATTGTTGATCAGGTTCAGGATTATCTTTTCAATCACCTGCCGGTCAAACCATACCGCTGTAAATTCGTCACTTTTATTCACTTTAAAAGTGATGTTCTTTTCTAAGGCCATTTCCGAAAACTCTTCAGCTACCTCGTCAATAAAAAGGCTCAGATTGCCATGGGTTACTTTCAGCTGTAATGCGCCAGATTCTATCTTCCTGAAATCCATCAGTTCATTGATCAGATTGAGTAAGCGGTTGGCGTTCCGGTGAATCGTTTTGTAGTAAGATTGGAAGGTTGCCTGGTGATCTTCCTTTAGCAAACGGTCGATCGGACCCAAGATCAACGAAAGAGGTGTACGGAATTCATGAGAAATGTTGGTAAAGAACTGCAACTGCACCTGGTGCATTTCCTCTCTCTTTTTTTCTTCCAGGGTTCTCAGTTCCAGCTTTCTCCGGAAACTCAGCAGGGCATAGGCCAGACAAATGGATAAACTGGCCGCAAGAAGTCTGAACCACCATGTAGCCCAGAAGGGTGGTGCAATGACTATGCGTACAGAGGTGCCTGTCCGGTTCCACAGCCCATCATTATTTGACGCCCTTACTTTAAATGTATAAGTGCCCGGATCCAGATTGGTATATGCCGCTTTTCCTGAAGTACTGTTGTAATTCCACTCTTTATCAAAACCTTCCAGCTTAAAAGCATATTTATTGTTTTCAGGTACCGTATAATTAAGACCCGCAAAATTGAAAGAAAATGAAGACTGTTTATAGCTTAGGCGTATGTCTTTCGTAAAACTAATGTCTTTGGCTAATGGTGAGTCTTTTACACCAGGAATAATTTTATTGTTAAATATTTGAAATTCAGTCAGGTATACTGGAGGGATATATTTATTCGGTTTAATGTCTTTTGGAAGAATTGAATTGAACCCGTTGACACCTCCAAAAAACAACTCTCCTTTCGCTGTTTTCATGACTGCATTGGCTTCAAATTCCAGACCCTGCAGACCATCTGCTGTATTGTACTTTTTGACTGATAAATTTTCGGGATTAAATCTGGTGAGCCCTCTGGAAGTGGAGATCCACAAATTGCCAGATTCATCTTCCAGTATGCCTTTTATAAAAGTACTGCCCAGCTCAGCTTTTTTTGTGTACAAGGAGAACATCTTTTTTGACGGATTAAACAGATACAGTCCCTTTTGCCCCAGCCACAACCTGCGTTTGCTATCCATAAAGAGTACACGCAGGTCGGGTTTACGTTCTTCTTTCAGAAAATAATGCGTAAAAATCTTTGTGCGGAGATCATAACAATTCAGGCCTCCATCATCTGTGCCGATCCACAGGTTTTTCTTGTCATCCTCCAGCAGGGAAATGATATTGTTTCCGGTCAGCTTAGATCCGTTGCTGCCTTCAGTCAGTCGTGTAAAGCGCATCGTTTTACGATCAAGCAAGTTTAAACCACCATAATAGGTGCCCACCCAAAGGTTATTTCCGCTGTCTTCGATTGTTTTTTGTACATAATCGGATGATATAGAGCCGGGACTTCCGTCATAAATAAAGCGCTTAAAAGTCCCGTTTTTCCTGTCCATCAGGTTCAAGCCACCTCCCCAGGTACCTATAAACAGTTGGTTGTGGCGATCGGCCATAATATCGAGAACGGCATCAGAACCCAGACTTCTGGAGTCAAATGGATTTGTTCTGTAATGAACAAAGGTCTTTTTTCGCTGGTCAAAGTAATTTAAACCTCCTCCGTCAGTTCCAATCCAGATATTCTGCTGCTGATCTTCATAAAATGCTTTAACATCATTATAGCTTAAACTATTTTTATTCAGTTCCTGATGAACCAGATTGAATTTTTCAGATCCTGGGCAATACAAATTTACTCCGCCGCGATGCGTTCCTATCCATAAATTTCCCTGTTTGTCCTGGTACAGCGCAGAAACGGTTCGTTGCGATAAACTGGAGGGATCTCCGGGTTCATTTTGATAATGGCGGAAAGTATTCGTTGTTATATTCAAAAGGTCAAGTCCGCCATTGATTCCACCAATCCAGATCTCATCTTTTTTATGAAATACCACGGCCCTGACCAAATCACTGGCCAGGCTATTTTTATTTTTTTCCTGATGCTGGTATTGTTTTAAAGTGGCGTTTTTGATGTCATAACAAAATAGCCCTCTTTCTTCTGTACCCAGCCATAAATTGCCTTCAGGTGAAACGGTAATGGTCCGGATGACATAGGAGCGGAGTGCCGGAACTGGTTTAAATTGAGTTGTTTTAGTATTAAAAAAAACTAATCCTTTATTTGTTGCCAGCCAAAGATTGCCGGACTGATCTGGATAGATGCCATTTACACGATCACCGGTTAAGGCTGAGGAATGATCAGCAGGTAAGTACGACTGTACTTTTCCGCTTTGCAAATTCATCAGATTGAGTCCGCCTCCATCGGTACCAAGCCACAAACCACGGTCTGTCTCACTAATGGATACAACAGCATTATTGCTCAATGTAGCCCTTTTGTTTCGATCAGCATGGTACCTGGTAAACTGATTTTTTTCCGGATTAAAGCGGTTCAGCCCGTTTGAAGTGCCAATCCATAACCGATGTTGTTTGTCTTCATAAATGCAGCGGATATAGTTATCACTAATACTACTATTTGCCTCGCCATGCTGATATAAAGTGATCTGATTACCATCGTATTTGTTCAATCCGTCACGTGTGCCGAACCATATAAAACCCCTGTAATCCTGAAAAATGCATTCTATGGTACTATTCGAAAGTCCATCTTCAATTCCTATGTGTCTGAACTTTAGATTTTGACCGCAGACCGTTGTGAAAATACAACAGCACAATACAAGGATCAGACTTTTGATAAAGGAAATCATGGTGAATTATGGCAGGAAGTGGGTTTATATTTTGATAAAGGTAAAATAAATTAAGACTATAAATAACTATTAGAAAAGCTTTTATACGGCTTCTTAGCCGCGAATTGTCTGATAGCACAAAAAATATGATCAATTGAACAAATGAAAAAGCGGGGGAAAGGTTTCATTTGTATCTCCAATAAAACCAAATACTGTATGCACAATTCTACTTTTTACCATAAGAGCAGCATGCTCCTTTTGCTACTCTTTATTTTTACGCTGAGCCTTTTTGCACAGCAGCCGGTTACCGTGAACGGAACGGTAAAGTCGGCCACCGACGGACTCGGAATGCCGGGTGTCAGTGTCCGTTTAAAGGGAACAACTACGGCCACTGTGACGGGGACTGATGGTCGTTTTTCTATTCGCGTTCCTGGTCCGCAAGCCATCCTGGAATTCACCTCTATAGGATTTATCCAACAAGAACTCAGCGCAGGCTCAACAACGTTAAACATTACCTTACGTGAAGATGCTGCCGCGCTATCTGAAGTAGTTGTTGTAGGCTACGGTACAACCAGGAAACAAGATCTTACGGGGTCCATTGCAGTAGTCAGTTCCAAAGACTTTCAAAAAGGAAATATCACCACCCCGGAGCAAATGTTATCCGGTAAAGTATCTGGCGTATCTATTACCTCAAATAGTGGTCAGCCGGGAAGTGGAAGTACTATCCGGATCCGTGGCGGTTCTTCTTTGAATGCCAGTAATGATCCACTAATTGTGATCGACGGTGTTCCTCTGGAAAACGGAGGTGTGTCTGGTGCCGCAAATCCATTGAGTTTCATCAATCCGAACGACATAGAAACCTTTACTGTATTAAAGGATGCTTCCGCTGCTGCAATTTATGGTGCAAGAGCAGCAAATGGCGTGATCATTATTACTACAAAAAAAGGATTGGGCGGCGAATTAAAGCTGGCTTTCAATACGGTAAACTCTGTATCGAGAATTGTCAGGAAAGTAGATGTGTTAAATGCAGATCAGATTCGCAGTATTGTGAATAACAATGTCAGTAGTACCCAGCGTCAAAAAGAAATGCTGGGTAGTTTCAATACCAACTGGCAGGACCTGATTTATCAGGATGGTCTGGCAACGGACAATAATCTGAGCATCAGCGGAGGAATTAAAAAGCTGCCTTACCGTCTTTCGCTGGGTTACCAGAACCAGAGAGGAATCCTGCGTACTGATGAACTGCAAAAAACATCCATGGCGCTGGTCCTGAACCCTACTTTTTTTGACAATCATTTAAAACTGGATCTGAACCTGAAAGGAAGTGCGCTTAAAACTAGGTTTGCCAATACTGCAGCCATTGGTGGTGCGGTAAGTTTTGATCCAACCCAGGCTACTTATACCAATAGGAGCGACTATAATGGTTACTGGGAATGGCTGGATCCTGCTAACCCAAGTGGTTTGGCAAACCTGGTAGGTAGAAATCCTGTTGGTTTGCTCGAGCAACGAGAAGACCGTTCCAATCCTTACCGGAGCATTGGTAATTTGCAATTGGATTATAAATTTCATTTTCTTCCTGAGCTGCATGCCAATGTGAATGCAGGTTATGATGTAGCGACCGGTAAGGGAACTGTATTTGTGGACCAATACGCAGCAGAAACGATCAACAGACCGGGTGTGAATACAGCGTATAAAGAAACCCGGATGAATACCGTATTTGATTTTTACCTGAATTATATCAAAGAATTTAAATCTATTAAGGGCAGGGTAGATGCTACGGCGGGTTATTCCTACAATGATTACCTCAAGAAGGTGTACAACTTTGCAGATTTTGATGCCAATGGAAAAAAAATAGCCGGTACAGATCCTACTTTTCCATTTAACAAACCGCAAAACCGGCTTATCTCTTATTTCGGACGTGTAAATTATAGCTATGATAATCGGTTTTTACTGACTGCAACCGTAAGAAGAGATGGCTCTTCGCGTTTTGCACCAAGTTATAAATATGCTGTTTTTCCTTCTGTAGCCCTGGCCTGGACCTTGAAAAATGAAGATTTCCTGAAAGACAGCAAGACCATTTCTGCACTGAAAGTGAGGGCGAGTTACGGTCTGACTGGTCAGCAGGACGGAATTGATAATTATGGTTATTTATCAACATATAACCTGAGTACACCGAATGCCTCTTATCAGTTTGGAAATGCTTTTTACCAGATGTATCGCCCCAGTGCTTATATTTCCAATATCAAATGGGAACAGACAGCCACGACTAATATAGCTGTAGACGCTGGCTTTTTAGATAACAGGATCACAGGTAGCCTGGAATGGTACTCCAAGAAAACGAGCGACTTGCTGAACAGGGTACCACAGCCTGCGGGAACCAATTTCTCAGCAAGTGCTGTAGTGAATGTTGGTGATATGACTAACAAAGGACTGGAACTTACCTTAGGTTTTGTCCCGGTGAAAACGGCAGACCTGAACTGGGAGTTCAGCCTTAATGCTACTTACAATAAAAACACCATCACCAACCTTACGGTGGTGCCGAATGATCCGAATTATATAGGCTTTCTGACAGGCAGCATTGCGGGCGGGGTAAGCGGACAATATGCTTTGATCAATGCAGTCGGCGGTAGTAAAAACACATTTTATTTATTCGAACAAACTTATAATCAATCTGGGCAACCCATTGAAGGTGTATACATAGACCAGAATGGCGATGGCCTCGTGAATGAGAATGACCAGCATAAAGGCAAACCTGCTGATCCCAAAGTTTTCCTCGGTTTCAGCAATAATATCAGTTATAAACAATGGAATATGAGTTTTACACTGAGAGCTAATCTGGGCAACTATGTGTATAATAATATTTACAGTCAGACCGGAAACCTGGCACAGATCACAGGCTCGTCGGTTCTTGCCAATGCTTCACCGAACTATCTGGTAACCAATTTTAAAACGCAGCAAGTATTGAGTGATTATTATATCGAGAACGGGTCATTCCTGAAGATGGACAATATTAACCTGGGTTACCGGTTTGGCAAGATCTTCCAAAGCAAGGCAAATCTGATGCTGAGTGCCAGTGTGCAGAATGTATTTACGGTTACTAAATACAGTGGACTGGATCCTGAGGTTCCTAATGGGGTAGATAATAATCTTTATCCAAGACCAAGAGTATTCTCGCTCGGACTAAATGTCAATTTTTAAATTCTAATCTCGCAGAAAATGAATACTTCTCACCAAAAATATATGTTACCAGGATTTTTCAAAACCGTTTCACTCACCTGCTTAACGCTGATCTGTCTGGCTTCTTGTAATAAATTAGACCTGACGCCGACCAATGACCTTACTGCTGACAAGGTTTATACTACGCCTGAGGGTTATAAACAAGCTTTGGCAAAAGTATATGGTGCTTTTGCACTAACCGGAAACGCGACTACTGGTCAGCAGGACATTCCTGTAGAAATCATCAAAGATGAAGGAAATTCGGACTTTTTAAGGTTGTACTGGAACCTCCAGGAACTGACTACGGATGAAGCTGGCTGGTCATGGCAAAGTGATGCCGGAATTCAGGGTTTGCATGAACTGAGCTGGTCTTCCATTAACTCGATCATCAATGGATTATACTACCGGTCTTTTTTTCAGATTACTTTATGCAATGATTTTATCAGGCAGTCTTCGGATGATAACCTGTCTAAAAGAGGGATCAGCGGCGCAGATGCAGATAACATTCGTCGTTACAGGGCAGAGTCACGGTTTCTGAGGGCTTACCAATACTGGGTGTTAATGGACCTTTATGCTAACCCGCCAATGGTTACAGAGTCGATTGAAATTGGCGGTAAGGATTTCCCTAAGCAAATTCAGCGTAAGGAACTCTTCACCTATATAGAAACCGAACTTAAAGCTATAGAAGGCGATCTGGCACCTGCTAAAACTAATGAATATGGCAGGGCAGACCAGGCTGCGGCATGGGCACTGCTTTCGCGTATGTACCTGAATGCAGAAGTGTATACCGGTACGGCAAAATACACGGAAGCCATTACCTATTGTGATAAAATAACCGGGGCTGGTTATTCCCTGCATAATAATTACAGGGAACTCACCATGGCAGATAATCACCTCAACAAAGATGAATTTATCCTGACCATTAACTACGATGGAACAAGCACGCAGAATTTTGGAGGTACTACTTACCTGATGCATGGGCCTGCTCACGTTCCCGCAGATGTTTCCGGTTCAAACGGCGACTGGGGAGGTTTGCGCTTTACTGAAAATTTCGTGAACTTGTTTGCGGATAAAACAGGGAATACAGATTCGAGAGCGCAGTTTTATATGACCGGCCAAAATCTGAACATGACTGAATTGTACGTTTCAACCGACGGCTATTCCAGTACTAAATACAGGAACAAGACCAGGTCGGGCGCCCCTGCACCGAATCAGGATGCTGCCAAAGATTTTTCAGATATAGATTTCCCGCTGTTCAGATTGGGTGAAACTTACCTCACCTACGCAGAAGCAGTATTGCGCGGAGGTACGGGCGGTGATTTAAACAAAGCACTGGATTATATCAATAAACTACGCCGACGGGCATATAATGGCAGTACGGCGGGCGACATCTCTTCGAGCGCTCTAACGAGGGACTTTATATTAGATGAGCGTGGTCGTGAATTATATTATGAGGCGCAAAGAAGAACAGACCTGATCCGCTTTGGTAAATTTACCACCAATGCCTATTTATGGTCATGGAAAGGTGGGGTGAGGGCAGGTACCTCCGTAGCCGGGAAATTCAATATTTTCCCTTTACCGCCCACAGATCTTTCCGCTAATCCAAACTTAATTCAAAACACTGGTTATTAATTTAGTTCAGCCATCATGATAGCTTCATTTATCCAATCATACGCTATGAAAAATCAGTTTTTACTGTTCTTCATCATCTTCCTTTTTGCCGCTTGTAAAAAAGAAGAGTCTCAAAATATAGTAGTTCCGCCTGCAGCAAATTCGCTTTCTTTTAGCAGTTCTGTGAGTAGCTTAGTTTTATCTGAAGCTACTGATGCTTCCAGGGTAGTAACTTTTAGTTTTAAAGCTCCGGATTACGGCATTAAAGTAGTTCCTGTCTACACCTTACAATTTGATGTGCCCGCAGATACTACTGGTGCCAATGCCTGGGGCAAAGCGATAAACGTTAAACTTGCCGCCGATAGTTTACACAAGTCCTATACAGGAGCGGATTTTAATGCTTTGCTGTCGGTGCAGCTCCTGTTGCCGACTGGCGTAAAGAGTACAATGGTGGTGCGTTTAAAAACAGAAGTAAACCAGAATATAGGTACAGGCTCTACGATACAACCCATTTATTCCGTGCTTAAAATGGATGTAACACCATATAAAGCAATCATGGATTATCCTGCATTATTGGTGAAAGGAGCAAATTCCTGGAAAACTCCCCTTGAGCAATCGGCGGGATTCCTGCTGACCTCTGCTAAATTTAATTCCAAATATGAAGGATATATCGACCTTCCAAATGCTGATGGATGGGGAGGAGATGCCTTCCAGCTTGTTTCGGCGAAAGATGCTAAAGTATATGGCTGGGGAACAGATGCAAATACGCTAAGCTTAGGCGGAGGTAATTTATGGCTGACACCCTCTCCTGCTTATATGAAGGTAAACGTAGACCTGGATGCACTCACGATCAATTACATACCCGTAAAATTCTTTATTTCTGGTGATGATAATGGCTGGAGTACTTCATCAACACCGATGATTTACAATACAGTTACCAAAAAATGGATTGCTGCCAATGTATCCCTAACTGCAGGGAAAGCATTTGTTTTTACCTGTAACGGTGCATACGATATCAGTTATAAAGTAGACGATAAAGGTACACTCATGTTTGCCGGAGCACCTTCCTGGGGTGGAATCAATATCCCGGTTACCAAAACCGGCGTATTTACAGTAACACTGGACTTAAGTGGCGGTGAGGGAAATTATACCTATTCAATTAACTAAAACAGACATGATCTTTAAAAATAAATATAGCCTTAAGAGTTTAGGAACGCTACTACTGCTTACGCTTCTGAGTACGGCCTGTAAAAAAACACCAAAAGGGGATACCCAGATTTATCCGGTGCCGGATCCGATAGGTACGTATGCCAAAGGCGCAGATGTGAGCTGGGTAAGCGAAATGGAAGCTGCCGGAAAGAAGTTTTATAATAGTGCAGGTGTGCAACAGGATTTGTTCAGGATTTTAAGCGATAAAGGAATTAATTCCATCCGGCTCAGGGTATGGGTAAATCCGTCGACTGGCTGGTGTAATACTGCTGATGTACTGGCGAAGGCTAAACGTGCACAAACGATGAACATGCGGATATTATTAGATTTTCATTATAGTGACAGTTGGGCGGATCCGGGGCAGCAAAACAAGCCGGCAGCCTGGGCATCGCAGGATATTGCGGCACTGAAGACCTCAGTTGCTAACCACACTACAGAAGTTTTAACACTCTTAAAGAACAATAGAATTGTACCGGAGTGGGTGCAGGTAGGAAATGAAACGAATAACGGGATGCTCTGGGAAGAGGGAAAAGCATCAGTTAATATGAAGAATTTTGCAGATCTGGTACTTTCTGGTTATAATGCAGTGAAATCAGTTAATCCCGATTCGAAAGTGATTGTTCACTTGTCGAATGGCTTTGATAATGGATTATTCAGATGGATGTTTGACGGACTCAAAAACAACGGTGCCAAATGGGATGTAATTGGTATGTCTCTATATCCCACGGTTGCTGATTGGGCAGAAAAAAATACACAGTGCCTTGCCAATATGAACGATATGGTTACACGTTATGGATCGGAGATTATGATCTGCGAAGTAGGCATGCCTGTTGCCGAAGCTGCGACTTCTAAATCCTTTATTGCCGATCTGCTGACTAAAAATAAATCCCTGCCCAATCAAAAAGGATTAGGTGTGTTTTACTGGGAGCCGCAATCTTACAATAGCTGGAGTGGTTATAAACTGGGGGCATTTGATGATACCGGGAAACCGACAATAGCTATGGATGCTTTTTTACCTTAAACCTGATATGATTAAAAAATACTTTTTATTAGCCCTGGCTACTGCCTTTTCATTACATGTTAATGCACAATCCAAAAAATCAGTACTTGCTAAACAGGGGATTTATGTCGATGCGCAGGGAGTGATTCGCTGGGAGAAAAACCAGCAGGAAGCTGCTTTTTTTGGTGTCAATTATACTGCACCATTTGCCTATGGTTATCGCTCCATCAATCGATTGGGGATTTCTGTAGAGCAGGCCATCAGAGACGATGTGTATCATTTTTCACGCCTTGGTCTGGATGCCTTCAGGGTGCATGTATGGGATACAGAAATCTCTGACACGGTAGGCAACCTGGTCAATAATGAACACCTGCGGTTATTTGATTTTCTGCTGGCTGAGCTTAAAAAGAGAAATATAAAAACGATTATTACGCCCATTGCCTTCTGGGGCAATGGTTATCCGGAAAAAGATGAAAATACAGGCAGTTTCTCTTCAAAATATGGCAAAAAACGCGCGCTCGTAGAAGAAGCTGCATTTTTAGCTCAGGAAAACTACCTGACTCAATTTTTTAAACACAAAAACCGCTATACGGGACTTACCTATCAGCAGGATCCTGATGTGATTGCTACGGAGGTGAACAATGAGCCACAGCATAGCGGTCCACAGGCAAGAACAACTGAATATATTAACCGTATGGTGAAAGCTATCCGCAATACCGGCTGGAAGAAACCTGTATTTTACAATATCAGTGAATCCCCAAAATATGCCAGTGCCATCGTAAAAGCAGATGTACAAGGCCATAGTTTTCAATGGTACCCTACAGGGCTTGTCGCCGGCCACACCCAGCAAGGCAATTACCTGCCAAACGTATCAAAATATACCATTCCATTCGATACTATCCCCGGCTTTAAAAACCGTGCGAAGATGGTTTATGAATTTGATGCAGCAGATGTACTGGCTTCCTACATGTATCCGGCCATGGCCAGGAGTTTCCGCACCGCAGGATTTCAATGGGCTACGCAATTTGCTTATGATCCGATGGCTACAGCTTCCAGCAATGTAGAATATCAGACACATTATTTAAATCTGGCCTATACACCATCAAAAGCGATCAGCCTGCTGATCGCCTCCAGGGCTTTTCACCAATTGCCGAGAATTAAAAAATATGCGTCAGATACGTTATTTGACGCTTTCAGGCTTGACCATAAAAATTCATTGAGCGAGATGAATACCGCTGGCGAATTTTATTTCTCCAATACCACTACTTCGGTGCCTGTAAATCCGGCCCTGCTGCAACATATCGCCGGTGTAGGGAGTTCTGTGCTGAGTCAGTATAAAGGCACCGGTGCTTATTTTATCGACCGTGTTGAAAATGGTTTATGGCGATTGGAAGTCATGCCAGATGCTGCATTTATCCGTGATCCTTTTGAAAATAATTCACCCGGTAAAGACGTAAGCAGGATCAGTTGGGCTAGTCATCCTATGGTGCTGGACCTGCCTGGTCTGGGTTCAGGTTTCAAGCTAACTGCCATCAATGACAAGGCCGTATCTTCCTTCGCTAAAGAGAAGCAAATTGACGTTTCTCCCGGTGTTTACTGGTTGAGCAGCAAAGACAAAAAGAATACCTATACTGCACAAAGTGCGTTAGGGGTGATCAAAGCAGGTGAATTTGTGGCGCCTAAAGCTGCATTGATCAAAATATTTAGTCCGCTTACTGACAGGGAAAAAATAGCAGTATATAATCCAGACTGGAATAACAAGGCCGTTGAATATATCCCTGCCGAAATCCCAGGATCTGCGGTATTGAAACTGAAAATGGATACAACTGAGCAAAATCCATTGATCGGGATTCAAAGTTATTTTGCAGACCTGCTTGATCTGAATGCTCCGGAAATTGATGTGCTGAGGACTATTGTTATCCGTGCGAAAACTGGTAATAAAAAGTCTATCAAAATTAAACTGGGACTCATTACTGAAAATGCAGATTTCTTCTCCGCTGAAGCCATGGTAAGCAATCAATTCTCAGACATTGAAATTCCGCTGCGTAGTTTGAAAAAAGATGCACAGTTACTTCTTCCCAGACCATATCCAGGCTTTTTGCCACTTTATTATCAAACCGATCCTCCCGCTGTTTTCCATCTCAAAGATGCCCGGAAACTGGAAGTGACTTTTGGCTACGGAATGAATAACCGTACAACCGACCAGCCTAATAGCCTGGAGATTGAATCTATTTACCTCAAATAACAATAAAGATATGCGCTACTTTATAAAATTGTTCTTGTTGCTCTTCAGCATCCAGTTCATTAGCCCGAAACCTGTTTCTGCCCAGAAAACTTCCCTTCCTTCACACCTGAACTTTGATGAAGGCTGGAGATTCAGCTTGGGTCATGCTGCTGACCCTGCAAAGGACTTTAATTATAAAGTAGCTAACTTATTTGCTAAATCCGGCAAAGCAGAGCAGACCGCAATTAGTCCTGTATTTGACGATGCCGCATGGCGGAAATTGAATCTGCCCCATGACTGGGCAGTGGGACTTCCATTTGCGCAATCTGCCAATGCAGATGTTCTTGCACATGGGTATAGGCCAGTAGGAGGTTTGTTCCCTGCAACAAGCATCGGCTGGTATCGTAAACATTTCACCGTGTCAAAAGCAGATTCAGGTCAGCGTTTCCAGGTACAGTTTGATGGGGTTTTCAGAGATGCAGAAGTATGGATCAATGGCATTTATCTCGGCAGGAATGCCAGTGGTTACCTCGGGGTCAGCTACGATCTGACAGACAACCTTATTTTTGGAAAAGAAAATGTGATTGTAGTCAGGGTAGATGCTACCCAATATGAAGGCTGGTTTTATGAAGGGGCAGGGATTTATAGACATGTCTGGTTAAACCAGTATGACAATATTCATCTGCCGAAAGACGGAATTTTTGTTCATGCTGCTATAGAAGATCAAAAAGCAAGGGTAACTGTGGAATCAACCGTAGAGAACCTGGGGCTACTGCCCGGAAAAGTACAATTGTATAGTTATATCATAGATAGAAATGGCCGAAAGGTATCAGTTGCGGCAGTACAAAATTTAGATCTGGCGGTTAATGCAAAAAGCCTGACTAAGCAGGTGATAGACCTCGATCAGCCAAGACGCTGGTCGCTCGAAGACCCTTATCTCTATAAAGTAGTTACCCTATTAAAATCCGGCACTAAAGTATTGGATAGTACGGTGACACGTTATGGCATCAGAACTATTTATATGGATCCTGTAAAGGGCTTTTTTCTGAATGGAAAACACATTAAAATACAGGGAACAAATAACCATCAGGATCATGCTGGTCTCGGTAGCGCTTTACCAGATCAGATGCAGTATTACCGTATAGGCTTATTGAAACAAATGGGCTGTAATGCCTACAGGGCAAGTCACCATGCTCCAACGCCTGAATTACTCGCCGCCTGTGATAGCCTAGGTATGTTGGTTCTTGATGAACAGCGCTTGTTAAACAGTGGCCCTGAATACCTGTCTCAGTTAGAAAGGCTGATTAGAAGAGACAGAAACCATCCCAGTATATTTTTATGGTCTATAGGTAACGAAGAAGGATTACTCCAAACCAGCTCTATCGGTAAACGCATTGCCCAGACGCTGTTAGCAAAACAGCATGAACTGGATCCTTACCGAACCAGTACTTATGCCGCCGATCTGCCCAATGTGTTTGATGGCGTTAACGAAGTAATTCCTGTAAGGGGCTTTAATTATCGTCAGTTTGCTGTCGCCGATTACCATAAAGATCATCCTGATCAGCCGGTTATCGGTACAGAGATGGGGAGTACAGTAACCACCAGAGGCATTTATGTGAAAGATTCTATAGCTGGATATGTGCCCGATCAGGACATTACTGCACCCTGGTGGGCCAGTAAAGCTGAAGAGTGGTGGACACTCGCTGCGGAAAATGATTTCTGGCAGGGTGGATTTATCTGGACAGGATTTGATTACAGAGGGGAACCTACTCCTTATGAATGGCCTAATATCAATTCACATTTCGGCGTGATGGATGTCTGTGGTTTTCCGAAAAATATTTATTATTACTATCAATCCTGGTGGACAGATAAAGATGTACTGCACCTTTCGCCGCATTGGAATTGGAAAGGAAAAGAAGGGCAGCCTATAGAGGTTTGGGTAAATAGCAATGCCGATAAAGTAGAGTTATTCTTGAATGGTAAAAGTCAGGGTCAAAAGACAATGCCCCGCAACAGTCACCTGAAATGGAATGTGCCTTATCAACCGGGTACTTTATCAGCTATAGCTTATAAAAAGGGAAAAAAGATAACAACTAAAATAGAAACTACCGGAGCTCCATACCGTTTGGTGCTTGAGGCTAATCGTTCGCAACTCCAGGCAGATGGCAAAGATGCCGTTGTGGTGAATGTCACAGCGGTAGACAAGCAGGGAAGAGCAGTTCCTGATATAAACTCACTCGTTGAATTTTCGGTTCAAAGTGGTCTGAAAATTATTGGCGTGGGCAATGGTGATCCGAGCAGCCATGAACCAGATCAATGCGAAGCGGGGAAATGGAAGAGAAAATTATTCAATGGCAAATGCCAGATTATATTGCAGGCACAAAAAGAAACAGGTGCGACACAGCTGCAGGCTGTAAGTGGACGTTTAGAAAAAGCAGTCATTACCGTTAGGACAAAATAGTTTAAAGCCTACTTTTATGAAGGAAGTCCAATACCGAAACATTGGAACAAATAATGGGATTTTACGACCTCGGTAAAGAGCAACGACTTCAACTTGTTGACCAAATTAATGGGGAAGTTCTTGTTGACCTTCAAAAAGGAAAGAGCGGAAACATCGTGGTCTATTGTTCCGACGATGATACATACATACGAAAAACAGTATATCTGGCAGTGGGGAAAATATATAAAGGACACCCTGAGTTGCAAGCTGAAATCTTAAAACTGCTTGATACGCTATTAGAATCAAGCAACGAAAGAGTGAGACAAACTACCATTAACGCAGCAGGTGAAATTGGTGTCAAAGAATTTGACCTCGTTGAACATTTTTTCGACAAGGGACTTTTCGATGAACATCATTCTATTAGAAATGCGGTTATTGGGTCGATTAAAAAAATGGGAGAGAAAAATCCCGAACCCATTTTGAGATGGGCAAAAAAATATTTGCATCACACAGACAAAGAAGTTCGCCGCGAAATTTGTCACGGTATTGAACTTAGAGGACGGACTCACCCGCAGAATATTTTGCCATTGCTCAAAGAGCTGCAATTTGACAGAACAGCAAGAGTGAAAAATACTTTGATTCACGTATTAGGACAAATCGCCTACAAAAAAGGCTGTCTGGAGACTGTTGTAGAGCATCTAAAATTATGGGAAAATAAAGAACTTGTATTAAGAGCATTAGACGAGATTATTGATGTTCATGGTCGCTATAAAGACTTTACAATACTCACGCAGAAACAAGCAATTGATTATATAGATCAACATTACAAGCTGAAAAGGAGGGGTTAGCTATTAAAGTTTGCTGCTTATACTCCCATTACTTACGAAATTGAAGATTTTGATAGGTAATGAGTCGATGCACAATACACCATCGCTTAATATCAAGTCGAAATGATCTTAATGCGAACGGGTCCTTTAATATGATTCACATCAATAGGTACCCCTTTTTGAGTGATCATCACTTTACCTTGATTATGCAAATCAATAGCTACGTTTACTACATTTTTCATTTGATTACGCCATCCGTCAGGAAATAGCATACGCGCGATTTCGGATGGACAGGTGCTTTTTTCAGGGCCACGATGAGTAGCGACAGACAGAATGGTTTTTGATATATCTGTACTTTGTTGCATATGGTAAAACTCTTAATTGTCAGGTATTATACTTATTAAACTGTTGTGAATAGCGTGGGATCTTTTATAAGTTTTCGATTTCCGTTGAGGACAGCTTTGTGATTTTTGCTATCGTTGGCAGAGGTATACCTTCTAGTTTCATTTGTTTTGCATTTTCCAGGTTTTTTTTCATTTTACCACTTTCCTCACCTTCCTGGAATTGAAAAAGATCAGCATTTTTTAAATTTTCCTTGTGGAACATTTTCAGGTCATACACCATCCTTTCATCTGGCGTGAGCTTATTCAGGTCGGCGATTTCAAAAACTTTCTTAAATACGCCCTGGTTGAGTACTTTTGGAATTTTTTTCATGGCATTCAGATTTCTAAACAGATAGATCCATTTGTCTATTGCTGAGGTGCAATTGTCCAATGTTTTGTCAAATTTAGGGAGTTCCACGAAAATATAATCAAGTTTATCGTAAAAGATTTCATTGGTATGTTTGTTCTTCAGGCAGATCTCATTGATATGCCCTTCTCCAATTGCCTGTTTAAAATTGAAGTTAAGGATACCGATAAATATGACCTCTTTCAGATCATACTGATAATCCTTTCCCTTTCCCGTCTGGTTGCT
>Ga0247813_10000955_pt1 | contig 23170 bp, 17 predicted proteins | sample UWRJL169409C1_FD_180719 | JGI IMG/M metagenome (GOLD analysis project Ga0247813, IMG submission 180719) | Plant litter microbial communities from Arlington Agricultural Research Station in Wisconsin, United States - UWRJ-L169-409C-1 | ecosystem: Environmental > Terrestrial > Plant litter >...
CTGCCGCAGAACAACCCGCAGTTGAAGCATCAGTGCCTGCTGTTGATGGACGAGTTCACCAGCATCGGCAAGGTCGACATCATCGCCAACGCTGTGAGCTACATGGCCGGCTACAACATGCGGCTGCTGCCCATCATCCAGAGCATGGCGCAGCTCGATGCCACCTATGGCAAGGAAGTGGCACGCACGCTGATCACCAACCACGCGCTGCAGATCATCTACGCCCCGCGCGAACAACAGGACGCCAACGACTACTCAGACATGCTGGGCTACACCACCGTGCGCAAGCAGAACGTGACCCGTGGCCGGGACACCAGCCGCAGCGAGTCGGAAGAACGCCGCGCCCTGATGCTGCCCCAGGAACTCAAGGCCATGGGCCCGGACACCGAGGTCTTCCTCTACGAAGGCATTCCACACCCGGTGAAATGCGACAAGATCCGCTACTACCAGGACAGGTACTTCACCAGGCGCCTGTTGCCGAAGGTCGATGTTCAGATGCTCGAGATGGGAAAGATAACGTGAGGTATCCCGCATCGGGTTTCACTTGTATCGAAACGTTTTTCGACGTTGCCCGCCCTGCGGCACCGCGGTTAAGCTGCGCCCGCAGTAAGCAAAAGATACTCACATACAAACAGACGCCGGCACCGCCCAGGGCGGATCGCCTCGGTCCGCGCCCACGCGCTGCCCGCCCACCAGGGGAAAGAATTGGAACCGGTCTTCCTGCTTCTCGTGCACGCAGATCCCGAGCAGGCAAAGCGATTGATGCGCCTGCTCGTGGGCGTCGGGCGTTGCTTCGTGCACGTCGACGCAAAGTCCAGTCCGGACGATTTCGTCATCGACGACCCGCGCATCGTGTACCTGAAGGACCGCGTGGACGTGCGCTGGGGCGCCATCTCCCAGGTGCACGCCACGCTGCGCCTCCTGCGCGCGGCGCTGGCTGCAACGGACGCCTCGTCGGTCAGCCATTTCGTGCTGCTGTCGGGCAGCTGCTACCCGCTGAAGTCGATGGCGGAGTTTCGCGCATTCTCGCGCGCCCACGTCGGCACCAACTTCATCAAGACCATCCCGCTCGAGACCACCGTCAAGCTCCACCAGCGCGTGCAGCATCTGTGGTTCTACGAAGACCTGCCGGTGGACGGCAGGAAGTACACGGTGGCGCGGCTCGCGCGTGGCGTGCTGCAGGCGGCCGGCAAGCTCGCGCGGCGCCGTGGCCCGGTGTTTGCGCACTGGTGCTTCGGCTCGCAGTGGTGGGCGCTCAATCACGAGGCCGCGTCCTATGTGGTGTCGCATCCCGAAGAAGCGGCGATCACCCACTTCCTGCGCTTTTCAAAAGCGCCGGACGAGATCTACTTTCATACCCTGCTCGCCAATTCTCCATTGCGCCACACCACCCAGGCGACCACGGGAAGCGGCGTCTGGGACGCGCACAACCTGCATCTGATCGACCCGTCCCTGGCACGCTGGTTCGGTGCGCAAGACTATGAAGAGGTCACCCGCTCGGGCCGCTGGTTCGTGCGCAAGGTCGGGACGGCCAAGGGTGGCGACCTGTGCGATCGGCTGGACCATTCCAGCGGCAACGCCATCTAAGGTCCTTGCGACAGTTACTTTGTTTCGTTTGGAAATGATTCTTACGGCTTAAGGGGTCACCTGTCCGGGACGTGCAAAGAGCCTTTCGCAGCCGCCCCCCACGGGCTTGCCTTCTTTACGCAATGAATCCCACCACAGACGGCTAGGTACATTTACATACCCCGTGCGGGGAATTGTGGCTTTCTGTAATCCGCTCGAAACTTCCTCCACACAAGAGGGGGTTCGCTGTGGCTTTCGACCGATGGATGACGCACGCGCTCGCGTGGCCGACCTGCGCACTGCTTCTGGCGGCGTGCGGCGGGGGAACCGACACTGCGACGGGCGCAGCCGCGGGCAGCGGTGCTCAAGCTTCGGCCACGTCGCAGGACACCTCGTCAGCCGCACGGGCCGCGCGTCGCACGGCGCTGAGGGCAACGATCGCGCCCCGCTCCACGGGCAGCTGGACGCCCAAGATATCGCTGCCGCTGGTGCCCGCATCCGCGGCCAACCTGCCTGACGGCAAGGTGCTGCTGTGGTCGGCGGACGACCGATTCGGGTTCACCACCGTGGGCCAGTCGTACACCGCCCTGTTCGACCCGGTGAGCGGCACCATCACCGAACGCTTCCTCAACACGACCGGGCAGAACATGTTCTGCCCCGGCACCACCAACCTGGCCGACGGCCGCATCCTGGTGAGCGGCGGCTCGAACGCGGCCAAGACCAGCATCTACGATCCGGCGGCGAACAGCTGGTCGATCGCCGGTGAGTTGCGCATCCCGCGCGCCTACCAGGCCAACACGATCCTGCGCGACGGGTCGGTGCTCACGCTGGGCGGTTCCTGGGCGGGGGCCTCGGGCGGCAAGCACGCGGAAATCTGGATGCCGTCCACCGGATGGAACCTGCTGTCGGGCGTGCAGGTCGACAGCATGCTGACCAGCGACCCGGTGGGCGTGTACCGCTCGGACAACCACATGTGGCTGATCCCGGCGGGCAATGGCCGCGTCTTCCATGCAGGCCCGAGCAAGTCGATGCACTGGATCGACACCACCGGCACAGGCAAGGTGCGCTCGGCCGGCTACCGCGGCGACGACACCGACAGCATGAGCGGCAACGCCGTCATGTACGACACCGGCAAGATCCTCAAGGTCGGCGGCAGCCCGGCCTACGAAGGCGCCAACGCCAACGCGTCCAGCTACGTGATCGACATCCGTGCGGGCGCCAAGGTGCGCGAGACGGTGCCAATGCGCTACGCGCGCGCCTTCCACAACAGCGTGGTGCTTCCCAACGGCGAGGTGATGGTCATCGGCGGCCAGAGCTATCCGGTGACCTTCACCGACAGCACGGCCGTGCTGCCCGCCGAACTGTGGGACCCGGTGACCGAAACCTTCACCACGCTGGCGCCCATGAGCGTGCCGCGCACTTACCACAGCGTGGCGCTGTTGCTGCCCGACGCACGCGTGATGTCGGCAGGCGGCGGCCTGTGCGGTGGCGGCTGCCCGGCCAACCACCCCGACGCGCAGATCTACACGCCGCACTACCTGTTCAACGCCGACGGCACGGCCGCCACGCGCCCGGTGATCAACGATGCGCCCACGTCGGCCATCTACGGCACCCGCATGCAGGTGACGATGGACAGCCCCGTGTCCGCGTTCTCGCTGGTGCGCCTGTCTTCCACCACGCATGCGGTCAACAACGACCAGCGCCGGCTGTCGCTGAGTTACGAGCGCGGCGCCGACAACGTCTACGCCGTGGACGTGCCGACCAATCCCGGCTGGGCCCTGCCCGGCCTGTACATGTTGTTCGCGATGAACGAGCAGGGCGTGCCGTCGGTGTCGCGCGTGGTGTCGATCGGCGCGGGCGCGCCTGGCGAATTGCCCACGCTCGCGCCCGTGCCCGACCAGGCCGCGCTGGTCAACGGCGCGATCAGCCTGCCCCTGCACGCAGCGGGCTCCACGCGCATGGAAGTGACCGGGTTGCCGCCTGGCCTCACCTACGACGTGGCCAGCGCCACGGTGCGCGGAACGCCGACGGCGCCCGGTCACTACAGCGTGAGCGTGCTGGCCGTCAACGCGTCCGGCGCGGTCAGCACCGACTTTCAGTGGAACGTCAACGTTGCAGGTGTCGTGCGCTTTCTCAAGCTGGAGCAGGTGAGCGAGATCAACGGCAACGTCTGGGGCGCCATGAGCGAGCTGAATCTTCTCAATGGCCAAGGCCAGCTGATGGACCGGTCGGGCTGGAAGGTCTCGGCAGACAGCGAGGAAGGCACCGGTGAGAACGCCATCGTGACACTGGCCGTCGACGGCAACCCCGGCACCTTCTGGCATACGCAGTGGTACGGCGGCTCCACACCACTGCCGCACAGCGTGGTGGTCGACCTGGGCGTGGCACAGCGCCTGACCGGCCTGCGCTACATGCCGCGTCCCGGCGGCGGCAACGGCACCTTTGCGCGCTTTCGCATCTACGTGAGCGCCGACGGCGTGCAGTGGGGCAACCCGATCGTCGACGGCGACTTCCGGCAGATCAACCCCGACAGCGCCGCCGAGAAAACGGTCCCGCTCAACGCAGGCAGCAACACGCCCAACTATGCGCCGGTGCTGCGCGCGCCGCGCGACCTGATGAACTATGTCGATGCATCGGTCGCGCACGACCTGGTGGCCACCGACGACCAGCTCGAGGCGCTGCAGTTCAGCGCCAGCAATCTGCCGCCGGGTCTGTCGTTGCGCACCGATTCCGGCGCAATCACCGGAATCCCAACGACCAGCGGCAGCTACAACGTGACCGTGACCGTGACCGACCGGTTGGGCGCGAGCGCATCGTCCAATTTCACCTGGCGCATCTTCGACCAGCCACCACCCAAGCCCACCGTGTCGGCGCCCGTCATCTCGACCGGTGGCACGGCGTCCTTCACGGCGCAGGTGCCAGCCGGCACCAGTGGGCTGTCGTACGCATGGGACTTCGGCGACGGCAGCACCCCCACGGCGTTCGCCAGTTCGGCCAATGCCAGCCATGCCTATGCCGCGCCCGGGCTCTACACGGTGACCGTGCAGGTGCGCGGCGCAGACGGCCAGATCATCGACTACAGCTTCCTGCAGGCCGTGGCGGGTGCGGTGGCGAGCGCAGGACCGGGCAACGCGACGGGCAGCATCGTCTGGGAACCGGCCACGTCGACGCAGATCGCGCGCCTGTGGGTCGTGAACACCGACAACGACACGGTGAGCGTGTTCAACGCGACCACCTTCGCCAAGCTCGCCGAGGTGCCGGTCGGCAAGGCGCCACGCACGCTGACCCTGGTGCCGTCGTTGCGTCAGGTGTGGGTGGCCAACCGCGACAGCGACAGCCTGACCGTGCTCAACACCGACACGCGCGCACTGGTGCGCACGGTTGCGCTGCCCGCCGCGTCGCAGCCGTGGGGCGTGCTCGCGGCGCCGCAGGGCAATCGCGTCTACGTGTCGCTGGAGGCGACCAGCCGCCTGCTGCAACTGGACACCAGTGGCAACACGCTGGCCTCGCTGACGCTGCCGGGCGCACCGCGCCACATGGCCCTCACCGGCGACGGCGCACAGCTCTGGCTGCCCCGCTTCGTCAGCCCGCCGCAACCGGGTGAAAGCACGACCACCGTGCGCCCGGACGACAACGGCGTGCTGGCGGGCGGGCAGGTCTGGTCGGTCGGCACGTCGACGCTCGCGCTGCAGGGCACGACCGTGCTGCGCCACAGCGCCAAGGCCGACAGCACCGTGCAGGGGCGCGGCGTGCCCAACTACCTCGGTGCACCCGCCATCGCGCCCGACGGCAAATCGGCATGGGTGCCGTCCAAGCAGGACAACATCTATCGCGGCCGGCTGCGCGACGGGCTGGACCTGGACTTCCAGAACACGGTGCGCGCCATCGGCTCGCGCCTGGTGCTGGCCACGGCCAGCGAGGACTACCCCGCGCGGCTGGACTACGACAACACCAGCCTGGCCAGCGCCAACGTATTTCATCCGACCGGCGCGTACCTGTTCACCGCGCTGGAGACCAGTCGCCACGTGGCGGTGGTCGACCCGGTGGCCGGGCGCGAACTGTTCCGCGTCGATGCGGGGCGCGCGCCGCAGGGCCTGGCCGTGTCGGGCGACGGCATGACGCTGTTCGTCACCAACTTCATGGACCGCAGCGTGGGCGTGTACGACCTCGGGCCGCTGCTGCGGTTCGGCCAGATGAGCCTGCCGCGCAGCACGGTAATGCAGTCCGTGTCTTCCGAGAAGCTCACGCCGCAGGTGCTGCAGGGCAAGCAGTTGTTCTACGACGCACGCGACACCCGGCTGTCGCGCGACGCCTACATGAGCTGCGCGTCCTGCCACAACGACGGCGCCAGCGACGGCCGCACCTGGGACCTGCGCAGCCTGGGCGAAGGCCTGCGCAACACGCCGAGCCTGCGCGGCCGGGCGTCGGCACAAGGCCGCCTGCACTGGAGCGGCAATTTCGACGAAGGCCAGGATTTCGAGATGCAGATCCGCAACCTGGCCGGCGGCACCGGGCTGCTGCCCGATTCGCTGCTCAATGCCGGCACGCGCAGCCAGCCGCTGGGCGACCCGAAAGCGGGCCTGAGCGCCGACCTCGATGCGCTGGCCGCCTATCTGAAGTCGCTCGACAGCTTCGCGGCCAGCCCCCTGCGTGCAGCCGGCGGCGCCTTGACTGCGCAGGCCGTCGCCGGCCGCTCGGTCTTCGCGAGCCAGTGCCTGAGCTGCCACGGCGGGTCTTCGTTCACCAGCAGCGCGACCAACCCGTTGCAGGACGTCGGTACGCTCAAGGCCAGCAGCGGCACGCGCCTGGGCGGCACGCTCACCGGCATCGACGTCCCGACCCTGCGCGACGTGTGGGCCACTGCGCCGTACCTGCACGACGGCTCCGCACCCACCATCGAAAGTGCCATCGTTGCGCACACGCGGCTGCCTGCACTGACCCCTGCCGACCTGGCGTCGGTGAGCGCCTTCGTGCGGCAGATCGGCGGCACCGAGCCCGGCATCGGCAGCGTGCGCGGGAGGTACGTGCGACTGGAGGCGGTGACCGAAGTCAATGGCAACCCGTGGACATCGATGGCCGAGTTCGAGATGCTCGACCTCGCAGGCGTGCCCTTCACGCGCACCGGCTGGAGCGTACAGGCCGTCGACAGCCAGGAAACGAGCGGCGAGAACGGCGCGGCGAGCAATGTGCTCGACGGCAATCCGTGGACCATCTGGCACACCGGCTGGTCGAGCGGCGATGTGCCGACGCCGCACTGGCTGGTGATCGACACCGGCGCCGTGCGCGACTTCACGGGCTTTCGCTACCGGCCGCGCGACAGTGGCGGCAACGTGAACGGCACCATCAACGGCTACCGCTTCTACGTGTCGAACGACGGCACGACCTGGGGCTCGCCGGTGGCACAGGGCAACCTGCTGGACCTCGGGGCAGCCTCACTCACCAAGACCGTGACCTTCGGCCCATGAGCGTATGGACGCCCAGCGTGCATCGCCGTGCGGCGGCCGCCATTGCCGTGCTTGCCTGCACCGTGATTGCCGGCGTCGCCGTCGCGGCATTGCGGCTCGAACAGCATCGCGCGCAGCAGCACAGCGACGCGGACTGGGCGCGCACGTTGTTCGAAGGCCATGGCGATGCAGGCGGCCAGCGCCTGTCGCTGGCTGCGGCGCTGCTGTCTCCGGCCAACGCCCTGCCGCCACTGCCGGGCCGCCTGGCCGGCCACACCCTCGACCTGCCGGCCGCAGCCACGCGCTGCGTCAACTGCCACGCGGGCGTTGCCAGCACGGCGGCGCTCGACTCGGCCGTTTTCGCCACGCCACTGCATGTCGGCACGCTGCGGCTGGCAATGTCGCGACGCGGCGGCCCGCCCTCCACCTACGACGCTTCCAGCCTCTGCCGGGTGCTGCGCGACGGCATCGACCCGGCCTTCGTCATCGTCGACCAGGCGATGCCGCGCTACCAGGCGAGCGACGCGCAATGCGCGGCGCTGTGGGCCTGGCTGACACGTTCCAAAGACGCACGAGATGCAAATGACGCCAACTGACCGCCCCGCCCTGCCGCAGCGCCGGCACCTGCTGCAAGCCGCTGCCGCGCTCGCCGTGCAAGGCATGCTGCCCACCGCGCAGGCACACGGCGCGAGCGGCCGCGTCACGCCGCCGTTGACGCCACCCGGTGCCTGGCGACTGCGCATGAACGACGGCCGCGATGTGGGTGCGGCCAGCGTGCTGCAAGGCCGCGTCACGGCGCTGCAGCTCATGTTCACGGGCTGCAGCGCCATCTGTCCCATCCAGGGCGCGCTGTTCGCGGAACTCGAGCGTCGTGTGATCGCGGCGCCCGCCCTGGCGTCGAGCGTGCAGCTGCTGTCCTTGAGCATCGATCCGCTGGGCGACGACCCGCGCGCGCTGGGCCAGTGGCTCCAGCGCTTTGGCGCTGGCGCGGCATGGAGGGCGGCCAGCCCGGCGGTGCGCGACCTGGACCCGTGGCTGGACTTCCTGCAGGGCCGCAAATCGGGCGCGGACCGCCACACTGCACAGGTCTACCTGTTCGATCGCGCGGGGCGACTGGTGATGCGCACCGTCGACTTCCCGACGACGGCCGAAGTGACGCGCCTGCTGGGCGAACTGTCGGTTGCGCGCGAAGGCTGATCGCGCGCAAAGGCAGGTGCTTTCTGCAAGCCTGCGGCTCGGGCCCGGCTCTTGCGTCATGGCACGTCGATCACCCACTCCGGACCGCCGTCATGCTCACCATCACCGCCCTCATCCGCGCCCTGCAAGGTCACGAAAAAACCATGTCCGACGCGCTGTGCGCGGTGGCCGACCATGTGCGGCGCAACGAACCCGAGACCCTTGGTTTCTTCGTTTCGCAAGACCTGGCGGACCCGTGCGTCTTCACGACCTACGAGCGCTTCGCCGACCAGGCCGCGATGGACCGCCACAACCAGTCCGACGCCGTGGCGCACTTCTTCGGGATTGCCAAGCCGATCCTCGCGGGCGAGGTGACGCTCGTCACCTGCCGGGAAATCTGCACACGGGACGCCAGGGACTGAGCCTCAGCGCGCAGCCATGCGCACCAGCCGCGCGGCTTCCTCGGCGCGCGCATCGTCGACTTCGCGCAGCACGCCGCCCAGGTCGACCGGCCCCGCGTCCTGCCGATACAGGCCCGTGAGCACGGTCGCAACGTCGAGTTCGCCACGCTCGTACAGGCTCCACATCTCTTCGCCGTACCGGGTCTGAAGCAGGTCGGGGGCGAACTGGCCGAAGAAGTTCTTCAGGTTGGCCACGTCGCGCAGCAGCATGCGCTTGGCGTGGTTGTTGCCGGCGGCATCCACGGCCTGCGGCAGGTCGATGATCACCGGTCCGTCGGCCGCTAGCAGCACGTTGAATTCGGACAGGTCGCCGTGCACGACGCCGGCGCACAGCATGCGCACCACCTCGGTGAGCAGCGAGGCGTGGTGCCGGCGTGCATCCTCGGGCGTGAAGACGACGTCGTTGAGCCGCGGCGCCGCATCGCCGTCGGCATCGGTGACCAGCTCCATCAGCAGCACGCCGTCGCAGAAGTTGTAGGGCTCGGGCACGCGCACGCCGGCTGCAGCCAAGCGGTACAAGGCATCGACCTCGGCGCTCTGCCACGCGGCTTCGGTCGCCTGCCGACCGAACTTCGTGCCCTTGGCCATGGCCCGCTGCAGGCGTGTGTTCTTGACCTTGCGGTTCTCGGTGTAGTCGACGGCCTGGCGGAAGCTGCGGTTGGTGGCCTCCTTGTAGATCTTGGCGCAGCGCGTTTCGTCGCCGCAGCGCACGACGTACACCATCGCCTCCTTGCCACTCATGAGCTGGCGCACCACGGTGTCGATCAGGCCTTCGTCGACCAGCGACTGCAAACGGGGAGGAGCTTTCATGGCCCTATTCTGCCCTGTGCCCTGTGCCCTGCTAGGCCGCGGCCGCCGCAGGCGCTGCGATCGGCGCGTAGCTGCCAGTGCCTTCGGGCCAGGGCGTCAGCACCTCGAAGCCGTCCGCGGTCACGGCGACCATGTGCTCCCATTGCGCGGACAGCGATCGGTCGCGTGTCACCACCGTCCAGCCGTCGGGCATCTGCCGCGTTTCCCGCTTGCCGGCATTGAGCATCGGCTCGATCGTGAAGATCATGCCTTCCTGCAAACGCAGGCCTTCGCCGCGCCGGCCGTAGTGCAGCACCTGCGGCTCGTCGTGGTAGATGAGCCCGATGCCGTGGCCGCAGTACTCGCGCACCACGCTGAAATTGTCGCGCAGCGCGACCGCCTGGATGGCATGGCCCACATCGCCCAGCGTCGCTCCCGGACGCACCTGCAGGATGCCCGCGCACATGGCCTCGTAGGTCGTTTCGACCAGCCGGCGCGCCAGGGGCGACGGCTCGCCGACGAAGTACATGCGGCTGGTGTCGCCGAACCAGCCGTCCTTGATCACGGCCACGTCGATGTTGACGATGTCGCCCTTCTTCAGGATCTTCTCGCTCGACGGAATGCCATGGCACACCACCTGGTTGACCGACGTGCAGACGGTCTTGGTGTAGCCGTGGTAGCCGATGTTGGCAGGCACGGCGTGCAGCACGTCGACGATGTAGTCGTGGCACAGGCGGTCGAGCGCTTCAGTGCTGACGCCGGCCTTGACGTGCGGCCCGATCATGTGCAGCACGTCGGCGGCCAGCCGGCCGGCCTCGCGCGCCATCGCGATTTCTTCCTTCGAGCGGATCGACACGTTCGAATTCATGCGACGGCCCTCTTCAGCCGCACAGGCGCGACTGCGGCGACGGCAGGCGTGGCGTCCAGCGCCGCCAGGTCGAGGCCGCCGGCCTGTTCGGCGCGGATCAACATCCGGCAAATGTCCCGGTGATCGAGATCGGGGTGCATTTCGGCCAGCATGCCGATGCGCAGCCAGTGCTCGGCCTGCGCGTTGATGGAACGGCTCAATGCATTGCCTGCGACGCGCAGGTTTTCGTGCATTTGCTCTGAAATCTTGACGATGCCCATGGTGGACCTACAGTATGAAACGTATACGAATCATATCGTCTTTCGAGTTTCGGTGGGTCCGGCGTAGCCAGACCCGAAAGGTCTTACGCCGTCTCGCTTTCCTGCAGCACGAACGCTTCCGCTTCGGAATAGGAATGCACGACCAGGTCGACGTGCGGCTGCACCTGCCCAATGTCCGCCGCATCCACGTCGAGCTTCAGCTTGACGGTGGCCAGGATCGCATGTGGCAGCGCAACGCGCAGCTCAGCGGCTTGCGACTGCCAGCGCTCCACCTCGTCGACCCGCGGGTACACCACGAAGAGCGTGCCCACCAGCACCGACTTGTCGGCCATCGACGGGTCCAGCGGGTCGCTGATCGATGCGCTGCGCGCGTCGACGCTGTCGTCGCGCAAGGCCCGCACCAGCAGTTCGGTGAGCAGGTCGTCGCGCGGCGAGCCCAAGCTCATGCACAGCACGATCGACCCCGATGGCACGTCCAGCCGGCCTTGCCATCGGCCCAGGCGCGCTTCCCGCACCTTTCGCAAGTGGGCGCCGATGTTGGCATCGGTCAGCGACACGGTCGAGCGGCGGCGCTTGGGATTCCACGGCGTGCGCGTTTGCGCATGGGTGCTCGGCAGGGCCTCGGCCAGCCGCACGAAGTTCTTCTGGACGCGCTCCCATTGCCGAACGTCGACCCGCCCCTTGCGAAAGTCGGCCACGCCCAGCGCCATGCCCGGAAATAGCACGTGATCGCAGTACTTGGCCAGGCTGCCCTGGCGCAGGAAGTTGCGCGCGTCCTGGATGATCGCGTCGGCGTTGTCGGCGATCGCGCGCTGATAGAAGCGCTGGCCGGCGCTCAGGCCGGGCGCATCGCTCAACAGGATGGTGAGAGGCCCCAGCGCGCCCACGTAGCGGCCCAGCACCACCAGGCACAAGGTGAGCGGCGTCGACAGCAGCAGCCCCACAGGCCCCCACATCGCGCCCCAGAACAGCGCCGACACGATGACGGCCAGCGGCGCCAGCCCCGTGCTGTGCCCGTACACCTGCGGCTCGATGACGTGGGCGACCAGCAGTTCAAGCACCAGGAACACGCCCAGGCTCCACAGCGTGAGCGACCAGCCCGGGTCCGCCGCCGCGCCGAACACCGCGATGAGCGCGCCCGCGGCCAGGATGCCGACGTACGGCACGAAGCGCAGCAACCCGCTCACCACGCCCCACAGCGCTGCATGCGGGATGCCGATGATCCACAAGCTCAGGCCGATGACGATGCCGAATGCGAGATTGACGATCGACTGCGACAGGAAGAAGCGCGAGACGCCGTGCGCTGCGTCGCTCAGTGCCTGCACGGTGGTGCCCAACTCGTCCTCGCCGGCCAGCCGGATGAAGCGATCGCTGAGCGATTCATGCTCCAGCAGGATGAAGACCAGAAGAATGAAGACGATGCCGGCTTCGCCGATCGGTCCCCAGAGTGCGGAGAACAGGCGCGTGACCAGGTCGCCTGCCGAATCCGGTGCGGCGGGCGCGGTGGCGGTCGGCGCCGCCTGTGTGGCTTGCGCAGCCGAGGACGCCGTGGCGCCGCGCGTGCCGCCGGACCGCGCGGGCTCAGCGCGCAGCGGAATGGCACCGGGCGGCTGCGGCACCACACCCTTGATCTCCGCTTCGAGGCGCTCTAGCGGGCGCACCGTCAGCTCCCTGACCGATTCCACCTTGGCCGCGATGGCCGCCTTGTAGCGCGGAAAGTCTTCGGCCACGGCGACCAGCTGGATGGCGATCACCACGCCGATCCAGACCACGGCGGCCGCCACCAGCAGCACCGAGGCCAGCGTCGACGTGGTCCGGCCCAGGCCTGTCTTCCCCAACTTCCTGACCAGCGGCGCAATGACCAGGCTCAGCACGCCCGCGATCGCCAGCGGCTTGAGGAAGGCCTGCCCGAAATACAGGATGGCGAGCACACATGCCACGGGCACGACCTGGCCGAGGTGCCGCTGCGCGGGCGATGAAAGGAGTGCCATATGAACCTAACGGCGGCGCACCTGGCTGCCTGAAGATGAGTCGGCGGGCGCATCCGAAGCTGCGCCCAGGGGTGCCTCGCCTCGCACACGCGCCATCACGAAGTCGATGAAGATCCGGATGGCGCCCGTGTGCTGTCGGTTGGGCATGTAGAGCATGAACATCTGCGTGCCGAAGATCGACAGTCGCCAGTCGTCCAGCGTGGTCACCACGTCGCCCCGGCGGATGTCCTCGGCGACCACGTAGTCGGGCACCAGTCCCACGCCCAGGCCCGCCTGGATCGCCTGCCGCAGGAATAGGAAGTTCTCGGAGATCAGCGTGGGCTCCAGCACCACCTCGCGTCGGATCTCGCCCTGGTACGCCGACACCCGCAACTGCCGCCCGATGACGCCGGCGGTGACGACCGGCACGTCCTGCAGCTCGTCGAGCTGCGTCGGCAGGCGGCACTCCGCTGCATAGGCACTGGACGCGCACGCCACGTAGCGCACCGGGCCGAGTTCGCGCGCCACCAGGTTCTGCGGCGGCTCGGGGATGACGCGCACTGCGATGTCGACCTCGTCGCGCAACAGGTCTTCGATGCGGTTCTCGAACATCACGTCCAGCACGATGCCCGGGTACTGGCGCTTGAAGTCGATCAACCAGCCGGCCATTACCAGCTGGCCGTAGCCGCTCGGCACGCTCAGGCGCACCCGGCCCTGCAGGCCCTCGCCCAGCGTGGTGACGGACTCGCGCGCCGCCAGCAGCTCGCCCTGGATGGCCACGCCATGCTGGTAGAGCCGCAGACCGATCTCCGTGGCCTCGGCGCGCCGGGTGGTGCGGCGCACGAGTTGCGCGCCCACCGAGCGCTCGAGCTGGTTCAGGTGGTAGCTGACATTGGCACGGCTCATCTTGAGCCGCCTCGCCGCGGCACTGAGATTGCCCGCATCGAGGATTTCCACGAGCAGGGTGAGCGATTGGGCGTCCATGCACGGATTGTGTCAAAAATTCCTTGACAGTGTGTCAACCGCCTCTGTCATTGTCAAAGGCGCGCACCCGGCAAAGAATGGCAGGTTGACCCCAGAGCCTTCGAGCCGCACGGCTCGCCACGCAAGAGACACGCACATGGCCACGACTCCCACCCGCACGCCCACGCCTTCCCCTGTCGTCACCTTCGAACGCCAGGGCGACCTGTTCCTGGTGACGATCGACAACCCGCCTGTCAACGCCCTCGGCGTGGACGTGCGCCGCGGCCTGGTGGCCGCCATCGAGGCCGCCGAGGCCGACGGCGCTGCCAAGGCCGTGCTCATCGTCGGCGCGGGCCGCAACTTCATCGCGGGCGCCGACATCCGCGAATTCGGCAAGACGCCCCAACCGCCTTCGCTGCCCGAGGTCTGCCTGAAGATCGAGAACTGCAGCAAGCCGGTCATTGCCGCCGTGCACGGCGCCGCACTCGGCGGCGGCCTGGAAGTCGCGCTGTCCGCGCACTACCGCCTGGCCGCGCCCACTGCCAAGCTCGGCCTGCCGGAAGTGGCGCTGGGCCTGCTGCCCGGCTCCGGCGGCACGCAGCGTGCACCGCGCCTCATCGGCGTCAAGCCCGCCCTCGAACTGATGCTGAGCGGCCGGCACGCCGGCGCCAAGGAAGCGCTGGCGCTGGGCCTGGTCGACCGCATGGGCATGGAGCCCAATGCCCTGGCAGAGGGCATCGCCTATGCGCAGGAACTGGTCGCCGGCGAGGCTCCCGTGCGCCGGACCCGCGATGCTGGCGGCCTGGCCGATGCTGCCGCCAGCCGCGCGGCCCTTGACGCCGCAAGTGCCGACACTGCCAGGAAAAGCCGCGGCCTGTTCTCGCCGATGAAGATCATCGAGGCGGTCGAAGGCGCGCTCACGCTGCCTTTCGACGAAGGCATGGCGCTGGAGCGCAAGCTCTTCCTGCAGTGCATCGACAGTCCGCAACGCGCGGGGCTGATTCACGCCTTCTTCGCCGAGCGCGAAGTGCTGAAGGCGCCAGAGACGAAATCGGCCAAGCCGCGCCAGCTCGAGTCCGCCGGCATCGTCGGCGGCGGCACCATGGGTGCCGGCATCGCGGTGTCGATGCTCGATGCGGGCATGCCCGTGACCATGATCGAGCGCGACGACGCCAGCCTGGCGCGCGGCCGCCAGCATGTGGAAAAGGTGTACGACGGCCTCATCGCCAAGGGCCGCATGACGCCCGAAGCCAAGGCTGGCGTCATGGCGCGCTTCAACGGATCGACGTCGTACGACGCGCTCGCCAACGTGGACATCGTGGTCGAAGCCGTGTTCGAGGAGATGGGCGTCAAGAAGGCCGTCTTCGCCGAACTCGACCGCGTCTGCAAGGCCGGTGCGGTGCTGGCCACCAACACCTCCTACCTCGACATCGACGAGATCGCGGCCAGCATCGGCCGGCCGCAGGACGTGGTGGGCCTGCACTTCTTCTCGCCGGCCAACATCATGAAGCTGCTGGAGATCGTGGTGCCCGCCCGGGTGAGCGCCGACGTGGTCGCCACCGGCTTCGAGCTGGCCAAGAAGTTGAAGAAGGTGCCGGTGCGCGCCGGCGTGTGCGACGGCTTCATCGGCAACCGCATCCTGGCCGTGTACCGGCAAGCGGCCGACCACATGATGGAAGACGGCGCGTCGCCCTACGACATCGACACGGCGCTGCGCAATTTCGGCTATCCGATGGGCCCGTTTCAGGTGTCCGACCTGGCCGGCGGCGATATCGGGTGGGCCACGCGCAAGCGCAAGGCCGCCACGCGCGACCCGCAGGCGCGCTACGTGCAGGTGGCCGACCGCATCTGCGAGCGCGGCTGGTTCGGCCAGAAGACGCAGCGCGGCTACTACCTGTACCCCGAAGGCGCGCGCACGGGCGTGCCCGACCCCGACGTGCTGGCGATCATCGATGCCGAACGCGCGCGTGCCGGCGTCACGCCACGCGCCTTCACCGAAGAGGAAATCGTGCGCCGCTACATGGCCGCGATGATCAACGAGGGCGCCAATGTCGTGCAGCAGCGCATCGCGCTGCGCCCGCTCGACGTGGACGTCACCTTTCTCTACGGCTACGGTTTTCCGCGCCACCGCGGCGGCCCGATGAAGTACGCCGACACGGTCGGCCTGCCGAAGGTGCTGGCTGACATCCGCGAGTTCGCCAAGGAAGACCCGGTCTTCTGGAAGCCGTCGCCCCTGCTGGTCGACCTGGTCGAGCGCGGCGCTGACTTCTCCAGCCTCAATCAATCCGAATGAACCATCTGCAGCCTCGGCTGCCCAGGAGACATCCCCATGCGTGAAGCCGTCATCGTTTCCACCGCCCGCACCCCGCTCACCAAGGCGCACCGCGGCGAATTCAACATCACACCCGGGCCGACGCTGGCCGCGTTCGCAGTGAAGGCGGCGGTCGAGCGTTCGGGTCTCGATCCGGCACTGATCGAGGACGCGATCCTCGGCTGCGGCTACCCCGAAGGCACGACCGGCCGCAACGTCGCACGCCAGGCCATCGTCCGCGCGGGCCTGCCGATCGGCATTGCCGGCACCACGGTCAACCGCTTCTGTGCCTCGGGCCTGCAAGCCGTCGCCATGGCCGCGGGCCGCATCGTGGTGGACGGCGCGCCGGCCATGATCGCGGGCGGCGTCGAAAGCATCTCGCAGATCCGCGGCCGCAGCCCCGGCGACGGTGGCGACGCCACGCTCGACCCCTGGATCGTCGCGAACAAGCCCGACCTGTACATGACGATGATCGACACCGCCGACGTCGTCGCCCAGCGCTACGGCATCAGTCGCGAGGCGCAGGACCGTTTCTCCGCCGAGAGCCAGCGCCGCACCGAAGAGGCACAGCTCGCCGGCCGCTACAAGGACGAGATCGTCGCCTGCACCACCACCATGGCGGTGACCGACAAGGAAACCAAGGCGGTGAGCTACCGCGAGGTCACCGCCACCGAAGACAACTGCAACCGCCGCGGCACCACCTACGAAGCGCTCGCCAAGCTCAAGCCGGTGATGGGTGAAGACAGGTTCGTGACCGCGGGCAATGCATCGCAGCTGTCCGATGGCGCATCGGCCTGCGTGCTGATGGAGGCGAAGGACGCCGAGCGCGCCAACATCCAGCCCATGGGCGCCTTTCGCGGCCTGGCGCTGGCGGGCTGCGAACCCGACGAGATGGGCATCGGCCCGGTCTTTGCCGTGCCCAGGCTCTTGGCGCGCCACGGCCTGAAGGTCCAGGACATCGGCCTGTGGGAACTCAACGAGGCCTTTGCGTCGCAGTCGATCTACTGCCAGGAACGGCTGGGCATTCCGTCGGAACTGCTCAACGTGAACGGCGGCGCCATCTCCATCGGCCATCCCTTCGGCATGACCGGCGCGCGCCTGACGGGCCACGTGCTCATCGAAGGCAAGCGCCGCGGCGCGAAGTACGCCGTGGTCACGATGTGCATCGCCGGAGGCATGGGCGCCGCCGGCCTTTTCGAAATCTACTGAGACCCCGGATGGACCTGAATTTCACACCCGAAGAAGAAGCCTTTCGCAGCGAGGTGCGCGCCTTCCTGGCGGACAAGCTGCCCACGCGCCTGTCCGACAAGGTGCGCAACGGCCAGATCCTCGAGAAGGCCGACATGGAGGAATGGCACGCGATCCTGAACGAGCGCGGCTGGCTGGCCAACCACTGGCCGACACAGTACGGCGGCCCCGGCTGGACGGCCATCGAGAAGTTCATCTTCGAGCACGAATGCGCGTTGGCGTTTTCACCGCGCATCGTGCCCTTCGGCGTGAACATGCTCGGCCCGGTGCTCATCAAGTACGGCAACGAAGCGCAGAAGCAGCACTGGCTGCCGCGCATCCTGAGCGGCGCCGACTGGTGGTGCCAGGGCTACTCCGAACCCGGCGCGGGCTCCGACCTGGCCGCGGTCAAGACCTCGGCCGTGCGCGGCATCGACGCCCAGGGCGACCACTACGTCGTCAACGGCCAGAAGACCTGGACCACGCTCGGCCAGCATGCCAACATGATCTTCTGCCTGGTGCGCACCAACCGCGAAGGCAAGAAGCAAGAGGGCATCAGCTTCCTCTTGATCGACATGACCTCGCCGGGCGTGGAAGTGCGCCCCATCATCACGCTGGACGGCGAGCACGAAGTCAACGAAGTGTTCTTCTCCGACGTGCGCGTGCCGGCCGAGAACCTGGTGGGCGAGGAAAACAAGGGCTGGACCTGCGCCAAGTACCTGCTGACCTACGAGCGCACCAACATCGCGGGCGTCGGCTTCTCGGTGGCCGCGCTCGAACAGCTCAAGGGCATTGCCGCATCGCAGACCAAGAACGGCAGGCCGCTGGCCGACGACCCTGCCTTTGCCGCCCGCATGGCGCGCGTGGAGATCGACCTGGAGAACATGAAGACCACCAACCTGCGCGTGATCGCAGCGGTGGCCGGCGGCGGCGTGCCGGGCGCAGAAAGCTCGATGCTGAAGATTCGCGGCACCGAAATCCGCCAGGAAATCTCGTCGCTGGCGCGCCGCGCGATGGGCGTGCACGGCCGGCCCTTCGTCGCCGACGCCTTGAAGGACGGCTACGACGGCGAGACCTTCGGCCCCGGCTACGCATCGGCCGCGGCCTCGCGCTACTTCAACAACCGCAAGCTGTCGATCTTCGGCGGCTCCAACGAAATCCAGAAGAACATCATCAGCAAGATGATCCTGGGCCTCTGACATGAACTTCGAACACACCGAAGACCGGCGCATGCTCGCCGACAGCCTGAACCGCTTCATCGCCGAGCAGTACGCCTTCGATGCACGCGACCGCATCGCGAAGTCGGCGCACGGGTTCAGCAAGGAAATCTTCCAGCAGTTCGCCGAACTCGGCGTGATCGGCGCGCTCTTCAGCGAAGCCGATGGCGGCTTCGGCGGTGGCGGCTTCGACATCGCCGTCGTCTTCGAGGCAATGGGCCGCGGCCTGGTCGTCGAGCCGATGCTGGGCGCGGTGATGGTGGGCGAGGCACTCGTTGCCGCCGGCACCGACGCGCAGAAGCAAGCGCTCGGCGCCATCATCGATGGCGCAACGGTCGCGGCCTTCGCACACGACGAAGCCGACACGCACTACGAACGCACCCGCGTGCAGACGAGGGCCGAGCGCCAGGGCGACGGCTGGGTGCTCCACGGCGCCAAGGTCGTGGTGCCGCAGGGTGAACAGGCCGACCTGTTCCTGGTGTCGGCCCGCACCTCGGGCGCGGTCGACGACGAGGCCGGCATCTCGCTGTTCCTGGTCCCGGCCAGGACCGCCGGCCTCGCGGTACGCGGCTGCCCGTCGATCGACGGTGGCCGCGTGGCCGAACTCAGGTTCGATGGACTCGCTCTCGGCGCCGACGCGCTGCTGGGCGCCGAAGGCGCAGGCCACGCAACGCTGGAACGCGCCATCGGCCGCGGCGTGCTTGCGCTGTGCGCCGAGGCGCTGGGCGCCATGGAGGCAGCCAAGACCGCCACGCTCGACTACCTGCGCACGCGCAAGCAGTTCGGCACCCTGATCGGCAGCTTCCAGGCGCTGCAGCACCGCATGGCCGACCTGCTGCTGGAAATCGAGCAGGCCCGCTCGGCCGTCATCAACGCGGCAGCGGCCATCGACACCGGCGACCGCCTTGCCCGCGAACGCGCGCTGTCGGCCGCCAAGTTCAGCATCGGGCGCATCGGCGCGCGGGTGGCCGAGGAAAGCATCCAGATGCATGGCGGCATCGGCATGACCTGGGAGCTGCCCCTGCCCCACTACGCCAAGCGGCTGGTGATGATCGACCACCAGCTGGGCGACGAAGACCACCATCTGCAGCGCTACATCGCGCTGGGCAAGGAGATTGCGGCATGACGAACCCGACGACCCAGACCGTGCTGGTGTCGCAGGAAGGCGCCGTGCGCATCCTCACCAACAGCAACCCGGCCGCGCGCAATGCGATCACGCCCACGTTGTATGCCGAACTGAGCGCCGCGCTGGCCGATGCCGAGAACGACCCGGGCGTCGGTGCCATCGTGTTCACCGGCGCCGGCGACTTCTTCTGCTCGGGCGGCGACCTCAACCTGCTGGCCACGCGCCGCACGCTGCCCATGGCGGATCGCCGGCAGATTCTCGAAGGCCTCAACAACCTGATCCGCGCCCTGCGCGACTGCAGCAAGCCGGTGATCGCCGCGGTCGAAGGTGGCGCGGCCGGTGCGGGCCTGTCGATGGCGCTGGCCTGCGACATGCTGGTGTCAGCACGCGACGCCTTCTTCACCGTGGCGTACGTCAAGGTGGGTCTCACGCCCGATGGCGGCGCCACCGCCTTCCTGGCGGAGTTCGTATCGCGCCAGGTGCTCACCGAGATGTGCCTGACGGGTGACCGCATGCCGGCCGAACGCCTGCATGCACTGGGCGCCGTCAACCGGCTGACCGACAGGGGCGCCGCGCTGGCCGAGGCCGTGGCCCTGGCCGCCCGCGTGGCGACCGGTCCGCAGCGCGCGACGACGCGCATCAAGACGCTATGCCGGCAGGCGCACCACGTCACGCTGGAGGAGCAGCTCGATGCCGAAGCCGTGTTCATGGTCGAGTCGCAGGGCGACACCGAAGCCGCCGAAGGCATCGGCGCCTTCCTCGGCAAGCGCAAGGCCGACTTCGTCGCGCTGCGCCAGGCGCCGACCGACGCAGTCTGATTCCAGGCTGCGGCAGCACCTGCCTTTTCATCTCGCCTCGCACGCCGTGCGAGGCTTTCACGTTTTCCGGAAATTCCCGCCATGCCTTCTTCCTTGAATTCATCATTGCCGCTCGCGGGCGTGCGCGTGCTCGACCTCTCCCGCATCCTCGCCGGTCCCTGGTGCGGCATGGTTCTGGCCGACATGGGTGCCGAGGTCATCAAGGTCGAGCACCCCGGACGCGGCGACGACACGCGTGACTGGGGCCTGCGTGTCGGCGACACCGAAACGGCCTACTTCAACAGCGTCAACCGCAACAAGCGCTCGGTCACGCTCGACCTGCAGACGCCCGAAGGCCAGCAGATCGCGCGCGACCTTGCCAGGCAGTGCGACGTAGTGATCCAGAACTTCAAGTTCGGCGGCATCGACAAGCTCGGCCTCGGCTACGACCAGCTGCGGCAAGACCAGCCCGGCCTCATCTACTGCTCGATCTCGGGCTACGACCGCACCGGTCCCGAAGCCGCGCGGCCAGGCTACGACCTGGTCGTGCAGGGTGAAGCTGGCCTAATGGCGCTCAACGGCGAGGCCGGTCAGAAGCCGCTGAAGTTCGGCGTCGCGGTGGTCGACCTGTTCACCGGCATGTACGCGGCGCAGGCGATCCTGGCCGCGCTCTACCAGCGCGAGAAGACCGGCCAGGGCCGGCACGTGGAGATGGCGCTGTTCGACTGCGGCCTGATGATCACCGCCTACTACGGCCTGGAAGCGCTGCTGGCGGACGAAGACCCGCCGCGCTACGGCAACTCGCACCCGTCGATCGTGCCCTACGGCGTGTTCGACGCGGCCGATGGCCCGCTGGTGATCACGGTGGGCAACAACGCGCAGTTCTCGCGCTTTTGCACCGACGTGATCGAGCGGCCCGACCTGGCGGCCGACGAGCGCTTCAAGACCAACATCGGGCGCTCGGCCCACCGCGACGCGTTGTTGCCGGAACTGCACGCCGAACTGGCCCGGCGTCCGCGCGCCGATCTGCTGGCAAGGCTCAGCGCGTCGGGCATTCCGTGCGGCGAGGTGCTGGGCCTGCTCGAAGCGCTGAAGTCGCAGCGCGCCACCGATGCTGGCCTGGTCACGCGCCAGCCACACCCGGTCGCCGGCACCGTCGACGTGCTGGCGCCACCCTACCGATTCGACGGCGAGCGCCTGCCTGTGCGCCGCGCGCCACCGACACTGGGCGAAGGCACCCGTGACGTGCTCCAGTCGCTGCTCGGCCTGTCCGACGCGCAACTCGCCCAGCTCAAGACGAACGGCGTCGTCTGACGCCCTCAACCCTGGACCCCTGGACCCATGATTTCTTCCAAGCTCAAGACCGCCCTTCGCAACCCCGCACGCCGGGCCCTGCTCGCACTGGCCCTGCCACTCCTGGCTGGCACCGCCATGGCACAGGCCTGGCCGGCCAAGCCGATCACCATCGTCGTGCCCTTTCCGCCCGGCGGACCGACCGACATCGCGACGCGCATCGTCGCGCAGAAGATGGCGCTGGCGCTCAAGCAGCCGGTGCTCATCGACAATCGCAGCGGTGCATCCGGTACGGTGGGTGCGGGCATCGCGGCACGCGCCGCGCCCGACGGCTACACCTTCGTGATGCTCGCCACGCCGACGCTGCTGGCCGCGCACCTGTACGGACCGACCAGCTACGACATCTTCAAGAGCTTCACGCCCGTGGGCACGGTGTACGACCTGCCGATCGTGCTGGTGGTCAACCCCAAGTCGCTGCCTGAAGTGAAGACGCTGCAGGACCTCATCGCCAAGGCCAAAGCCGAAGGCGGCAAGCTCAACTACACCACCGCCGGTGCGGGCAGCTTCGGTCACCTGACCACCGAACAGCTCAAGAACATCGGCAAGTTCGAGATGCAGCACGTGCCGTACCGCGGCAGCGCGCCGGCCGTGACCGACCTGATCGGCGGCCAGGTGCCGGCGATGTTCTCCGACCTCGTGGCCGTGATCCCGCACATCCGCGCCGGCACGCTGCTGCCGATCGCCGTGGGCTCAGGCGCGCGCGTGCGGCTGCTGCCCGACGTGAAGACGGTGGCCGAGCAAGGTTTTCCGGGCTTCGACGCGACCTCCTGGGGCGGCCTGCTGGCGCCCGCGGGCACGCCCAAGGCGGTGGTCGACCGCATGAGCGCGGAACTCAAGGCCGCGCTGGCCGACAAGCAGGTCGAGGAAAAGCTGCAGGACGTCGGTTCGTTCGCGGCCTACCGCAACCCGGAACAGACCGCCGTGCGCATGCGCCAGGACTTCGACCGCTGGGGCAAGGTGATCCGCGACAACAAGATCACCAATCAATGAACCTGGTGGCTTGAACGGCCGGTGGGGCGCCAGCGTTGGCGCCGTGCTGTTACCAGACCTTCCACCACGGGTCGTCCTTCGCGCGGAAGCCGCGTGCCAGGTACTCGCTCTGCGGGTAGTTGGTCACCAGCACGCGCTGCGCGTCGTCGCGCAGGTCGGTCAGGCCCAGCGCGTCGTAGGACTTCACCATGATGTACAGCGCTTCTTCGAGCGCAGGCACTTCGCGGTAGTCGGCCAGTGCCAGCTGAGAGCGGTTGATCGCCGCCAGGTACGCGCCGCGCTGGTAGTAGTAGCGCGCCACGTGCACCTCGTACTGCGCGAGCGAGTTCACCACGTAGTTCATGCGCTGGCGCGCGTCGGGCGTGTAGCGCGAGGCGGGAAAGCGCGTGACCAGTTCCTTGAACGCCTCGAACGATTCCTTGGCCGCCTTCTGGTCGCGCTCGGACAGGTCCTGGCGCGTCATGAAAGAGAGAAAGCCCAGTTCGTCGTTGAAGTTGATCACGCCCTTGAGGTACAGCGCGTAGTCGAGCGCCGGGCTGGCCGGATGCAGCTTGATGAAGCGGTCGATGGTGGCGATGGCGGCGGGCTTTTCACCCGACTTGTACTGGGCGTAGGCCTTGTCCAGCTGGGCCTGCTGGGCCAGTGGCGTGCC
>Ga0247813_10000956_pt1 | contig 23162 bp, 17 predicted proteins | sample UWRJL169409C1_FD_180719 | JGI IMG/M metagenome (GOLD analysis project Ga0247813, IMG submission 180719) | Plant litter microbial communities from Arlington Agricultural Research Station in Wisconsin, United States - UWRJ-L169-409C-1 | ecosystem: Environmental > Terrestrial > Plant litter >...
AACAAACTGATCATAATAGGCCAGATGCCGCCGTTGAAAGTGGCAGGTGTGTATGAAGACGTTCCTATGAGTTCATCGCTGGCAAATTTGAATTTTATCGCCGGTATGGAATTCTGGTATCATGCCAACAACGATCTGCGTGATACGGATGATCCATGGCGGCCGAATTTTACTACCTTATTTGTTGAATTGAATGATCATGCAGATCTGGCTGCAGTCAATGCCCGCATCAAAGATGCGAAGCTGAAAAAATTGAATGCCGATCTTCAAAAAAAGAAACCTGCTTTGTTCCTCCATCCAATGAGTCTATGGCATTTGAACAGCGAATTCAAGAATGGAAAAAATGTTGGCGGCGGAATACAGTATGTGCGCATGTTTGAGATCATCGGTGTATTTGTATTACTGCTTGCCTGTATCAATTTCATGAACCTTTCTACAGCCCGCAGCGAAAAGCGTGCGAAGGAAGTGGGCGTACGCAAAACGATCGGCTCATTGCGTGGGCAGCTGATCCTGCAGTTCTTTACAGAATCATTTCTTACCGTCACTTTTGCATTTATATTATCGTTGTTGATAGCTGCATTGGTGATGCCTTTTTTCAATCAGCTTGCCGACCGGCAGATGTCGATTCCCTGGGGTAATCTTTATTTCTGGTCAGTGAGCCTTGTATTCATTTTAGTTACAGCATTTGTTGCGGGAAGCTACCCGGCGTTTTATCTTTCTTCGTTCAGGCCGGTGCAGGTATTGAAAGGGACCTTTAAAGCGGGCAGGTTTGCCGCAGTACCCCGGAAGGCGATGGTGGTGGTGCAGTTCACCGTTTCAGTTTCGCTCATCATTGGTACAGTCATCGTATACCAGCAGGTGCAGTATGCCCGTAATCGCAGCATTGGTTATACCCGTGCGAATCTGATTACAGTGCCAAGCAACAATAAAAATATTCATCAGCATTTTGATGCGGTAAAATCTGAGCTCCTTCGCTCAGGCGCCATTAGTTCGATGGCTGAAGCAGAAAGCCCGACAACCGACATCTGGAATACCACCAGTGGTTTCAGCTGGAATGGAAAAGATCCTAACCTGCCCGTAGATCTTTGCGTGGTAACGGCTTCGTACGATTTTGGTAAAACGATCGGCTGGCAGATCAAAGAGGGGCGTGGTTTTTCAAGGGATTTTCCTACTGATTCTTCTGCGTTAATTTTGAATGAAGCGTCCGTTCGTTTCATGGGATTGAAAAATCCGGTTGGCGAACAAGTGGTGTGGTGGGGACAAAAAATGCAGGTGATCGGTGTGATCAAAAACATGATCATAGAATCGCCGTATGATGAAGTGCGTCCGATGATCTATACATTATCAACCGGCCCGGGAAATTTATCCATATTAAAACTCAATGCAAATAAAAGTACTGAAGAGGCTTTGAGCAGGATAGCGCCAGTATTTAAGAAGTTCGATCCCGACCAACCATTCGAATATACTTTTGTTGATGATGAATATGCGAAGAAATTTGGAAATGAAGAAAGAGTTGGGAAGATCGCAAGTGTGTTCGGCATATTGGCGATCATCATTTCCTGCCTGGGCCTGTTCGGACTTACTTCTTTTGTTGCGGAGCAAAGAAAAAAAGAGATCGGCGTACGCAAGGTATTAGGTGCTTCGGTATTCAATTTATGGAACCTGCTTTCACGTGAATTCGTTTTGCTGGTAGTGATCTCGTTCTTCATCGCAGTACCGATCTCCTGGTATTTCATGCATGGCTGGTTGCAGAATTATACTTACCGCACCAGCATCCCGTGGTGGCTATTCCTGGTTACGGGCATTGGAACTATCGCCATCACATTGATCACCGTGAGTTTTCAATCGATCAGGGCAGCGGTGGCCAATCCGGTGAAGAGCCTGCGAACGGAATGAGTAGCCTGTCAATGGGTCAATGGGTCAATGGGTCAATGGGTGAATAGTGAATAGTCAATGGTGAAATCTTCGAAGTACTTTTAATAAAAACAGCCTTCATACGAAGGCTGTTTTTTATTGTTAACTCGAAGGATAAAGTATCCATTATCCATTAATTAATTATCCATTATCCATTAATTCTTCATCATTCGTATCGTATTCCTTTTTTCTCCCATCACTTCAATAATGTAAATACCTGTAGAAAGCCTGCTGGTATTGATCTGCAGCTGTTGTATGCCAGGTTTTACAGTCATGTTCATCACCAGGCTTCCTTTGCTGTCGTACACTTTTACGGAAGTATTCTTTTCGTATTTGCTGATGTACAAAGTACCTTCTGTGATCACAGGGTTTGGAACGAGTACCGGTGAACGATTGGCGATCTTGCTCATGTTCACGATACGTACATCGGATTGTGTGGTATGGCCATCCCTGTCATTCATTTTTAAGCGGTAATAATTTTTACCCAAAACAGGATCTGTATGCAATGCACTGTAATTGTTGCTGAGCTGGTTCAATGCTTTTACGGTAGCGATCTTGCTCCAGTTGATATTATCAGCGCTCCATTCCACATCAAAATCTTTCACATTATTTTCAGCGGCTGTTTTCCAGATAAGTGAAACATTACCGTTGTTTTCTTTCGCATCAAAGCTGATCAGCCTTAACGGCAATGGGGTAGCAGTCACGAATACCGAAGTGAAGCTTGTGTCGGCAATGGCGTTGGAAGCGTTATAGAGACCTGTTTTCAGGAATCCGCCACAACCATTTATCCGCAGGATATCATCCACATACCAGCCTTCCACACCCACACCATTATCAGTTGCCGAACGGAACCTGAACTGCACCGGAGTTGTTCCCAGTGAAGAAAGGTTCAGCATCACGTTGTTGAAACCTTTGCCTGATCCGGAATAAGAGCGACGGCCCGGTAACGCGGAACTTCCATCCATTGCAACAGGATAAGGGTTATACAGGAACATAGGCGCCGCATCAAGCCAGGTACCGCCACCATCAGTGGAGTATTCTACCACACCGCCATCATAGGTGGTTTCGGTGCGGTAGTAATGCCAGAAAGAGAGCAGGCTTAAATTATTGACAACAGATGCTGCGGTAGCGGCTGAAGTAAGCGTATTGTTGGTAACTGCGCTCGAGGAAACAGTGAACCATGACGAGCCGGGAGTGTGAGAACGGACGGTGCTGGTGCTCCAGCCTGTAGTACCACCGGATACAAACCCTCCAGTGGTGCTGCCTTCACGGTTATCGTTGATAGAAAGGTCTACGGCACAACCGGCAGCCGGTGTCTGTAAGGTCACCGTGTAATTTTTTACTTCACTGGCGGTAAAGTTAGCCGCAGGGAAAGTCAGCACATTTCCGCTGAGCGTTGCACCCGCCGGCGTGCTGCTGATGTAAGTGAAGCCTGCAGGTATGGTATCCCTGAGCACATAGTTGTTTACAGGGCCGCAATCGCAGGTAAGCCTGTGCGTGAATACCTGCTGTGTGGATGGCGTGAGCTGCATCACCGAAGGCGCTGAAATTTTCACTCTTACAGGAAGATCGGTTGCAACCGTCTGGTCAGTAGCGCTGAAGGTTGAACCCTGTCTTGCGCTGAAGCCCATGCCCCTGCGGGAAAATGCGTTCCAGATAGCGCAGCGGTAAGTTCCGTTGTACAAAATAGAATCCGCTGCAAGGATCGCATCCCTGGCATCGATATATCCCGGGTAACAATTCTGCAATTTCATTCCCGTCATCACCAGGTTAAGTGCGATGGAATTACCACCACCGTTGGTTCCGTTGTACATGTTAGGGTTGATAGAACCTGTCTGCTGGATAACGTTCCAGGTCATATCCCACAAAGCAGAGCACCAGATCTCACCGATGGCATGTACCTGGGTATTGGTGGCCATATTTGCATAAGTGAGCGGATTGACAGCCATATTGGTACTATAAGGATAACGGCGGATACCGACTCCTGACGTGTTTTGCGATAAAGAATAATTACCGATCGGGCGTGCGTTAGGTCCATCTGTCAAGGTAGCAGAAGCCCAATTGGTGGTAAGCATCAGCGCCAGGTAATCGCTCCATCCTTCGCCACCTTGTTCGGCATGGCCGAGACAGCTTGCGCCTGAAGGGCCACCGGTGAGCCTGTTGGAAACACCATGGCCGTATTCGTGCGTGATGATGCCATTGTCAAAATCACCGTCACGGTATATGCCTGAGGTGAGTGTGGCGGTTACCGGAACAGAGGCATTCAATTGAGCAATAATAGCGTTTGCAGCCGATGTATTTATTGCCAGGCAAGGAATAGTAAGCGTAGCATCTGTACCACCCATTCCCTGTGCAGTAGTAAAATAAATCAAAGCCGCTATGGCACCGGCATTCTGAGCATTTTTTGCTTTCAGGGCAAAAGCACAGCTGGTCCCATCAATCAATACGATCTTTCCCGCAAGGCTTGCAGGGTCGAGCGCCGCAGCGCATCCGTTATGCGTGGAACTTGCGGCATTGTACCACGCCACCAGGCCGGTAACCGGGCCTGTCTGGTATAATTTGTTCGGAGCAACAAAAGAATTTTCAATGGCTGTGTAAGTCCCTGCAATACCTGCAGGTGAGTTTACAACAAAAGTAGGAGGGGAAACCCAGGTATACATCTGCATGCGGCCGCTGGTACCATCGGTAGGGGTATTGAAATTTGCATTGCTGAAGCCATTGGCGTCCTGTGCATCGGCATTTACAAAATCATTGCCTGCGCCGCCACGGCCAAGATTATCCATCTGGAAATTACCTGCGGCTTCTGTAAATCCGTATTGATACGTAAGGTCATGAATGATATTATTCGCATAGAATAAATTATCCAAGGCAGATTTTTTGTTGGCAACAGTATTGAACGGTTGCACCCCGCCATCAAAAGTGTTGATGAAAGTGAGCGATGGAACAGCGGTACTGGAAGTATCGGCCCAGTTATTTACAGGTTCCGGAGTGTTGGTATTGTTCCTGTCAAGGGTAGCAAATACATTGTTTCCCCTTGTGAAATTATAATTATTAGTTCCATCAAAATGCCATCCATGAGTGGTTGCATTAGTGTTACCCGCACTGGTAAGTTCCCATGGATTGGTAACATTGCTGAAAGCTCCATACAACGGGCTTTCCAGTGGAAACGGAACTACCCGGTAAGTAGCGGAAGTTACGTTTGGAGGCGCAAATGATGAAGATGTTTGTGTATTTGTAGTAACAGTGTTATGTAATGAATGATCTTCACCTGGTATAAATGATTCATCCAGGGAGTTGCCGAATTTTACGGGAGTTTCATTTTCATGTACGGTCCAGTTGTTTTTTTCAAGATATTCTCCCGTTGCCGCATCGATGCGTACATTCCACCAGTCACTGGAGCCGGCTACGTCAATGCTCACATTCCAGGCAAGTTTTACCGATTGTTTATCTTCAGCCGAAACAAACACCAATGTCACATCAATTTCCCTCCTTGCTATTCCGCCTTCGCTGATCTTGTAATTTTTTGCGGAAGAAAAATTATCTGCCACCGTTTTAAAAGAACCCTGGTCGTTGAGCTTCAGATGGCGTGCAGCGGCACGTACGGCTTCAATAGGAGTGATGGCCGCTTTCTGAACTCCTGCCTTTGCAGAAAGTTCCTTTACAAAAGTTCCCGAAGCGGTCTGCAGTTCACTATTTTTGAAAGCGGATGATACGATGGTGTTGAATACTTTGATCCCTTGGTAAGCCTGTTGAACATACATGAACGTAAGGCCGGTGATATCATCTTTATAGGCATCTTTTATGATGGCCTGCGCCACTTCCTGTCTCGGAATGCCCATAAAAGAAGCGTTTTTTACTAGAAGGTCGCGATACTCTTTATTGTCATTCGGAGTATTATCCTTTGCCTTTTGTGCCATTGCCGGAACGACAAAAAAACAAAAAAAAGCGAGGATTTTAAATGCTGAAATGTAGAGTTGTCTCATGTGATGTATTTTGATTGCCCAAGATAAATCTAAAAGCTAAACGACCGGTCAAAAAAATGCACTTCTACTACAAATTGGGTATAAGTTGTATATGACAAAAAGAAGATACTAACCTAAATTGCCTACCCGAATTTTTCCGCTGTAGTAAATATTCGAACTTCCTGTGTTTTATAGGATATTGAAAAAAATCAATATACTTTTGCGGAAATTCAAAACCAATCTATGAAAAGCGTTTTACGTGGCTTGCTGGCGGCATTATGTTCCAGCGTTGGCATGTTTGCATCTGCTCAAACAGCCGTTTTACTCAAAGACATCAATACCACGACTGTAGGTATTCCTTCTACACCTTCCAAAGGCGTCTGGATGGGCAGCTATTATTATTTTGCTGCCACCAATGGTATCAATGGCAGCGAACTCTGGAAAACAGATGGCAGTACCGGTAATACCGTAATGGTAAAAGATATCAATGCAGGCAATGGTTCTTCAACTCCCAACAACTTCGCGGTGATGGGATCAACACTGATCTTCTCCGCTGATGATGGCGTTAACGGCCGTGAATTATGGAAAACAGATGGTACTACCGCCGGTACTGTCATGATCAAAGATATGAGGCCGGGAGCAGGGCTTGGGTCGGGTCCGAGTGACATTTTCGCGATCAGCGCCACAACTGTATTGTTTACTGCCAATGACCCTATCTATGGCGATGAACTTTACAAAACCGACGGTACCGCAGCGGGTACAGCAATGGTGAAAGAGATCAACGTAGGTTCTATGGGTGCAGGGTTTAACCGCGTAAGCGGAACAGGTACAAAGATCTACTTTGCGGCCAACAACGGATCATCACAGTTTGGCAACTACGAATTATTCAAAAGTGATGGTACCGTAGCCGGTACCGGTCTTGTGAAAGAGATCAATCCCGATCTGAATACCGCAAGCATGAACGGTGGCACACTGGTTTGGGGCGAGAAACTGATCTTTGCTGCCAATAATGGCACCAATGGGCTTGAACTCTGGATAAGCGATGGTACCAATGCCGGAACTTTCATGGTGAAAGATATTAATACCTCCGGCGATAGCAACCCGCAGCAGTTCTGCGTCATGAATGGAAAAGTATATTTCCAGGCTACCAATGCAAGCGGAACGGAGTTGTGGATGACAGATGGTACCAATGCCGGTACAGTAATAGTAAAAGATATCAATGCAGGTGCAGGCTCATCCTCGCCACTCAATCTTACTGCTGTAGGCAATACGCTTTACTTCAGGGCTACCGATGGTAGTACGGGCAACGAATTATGGAAAAGCGACGGTACGGCGGGAAATGCCGTGCTGGTAAAAGATATTTACAGCGGGACCTCCGGTAGCAACCCTACCCAGATGGTAGCCATGGGGTCTACACTTTATTTCCAGGCAAACGATAATATAAATGGGGCTGAATTGTGGAAGAGTGATGGAACAGCAGGTGGTACCGTGCTGGTGAAAGATATATTTTCCGGTGCAACCGCATCCGGCCTTACCAATATGGTCACCAATGGAAGTATCCTGTTGTTCAGTGCCGATAACGGCACCAACGGGTTAGAATTGTGGAAGAGCGACGGTTCTGCCGCCAACACTGTTTTAGTAAAAAATATCAATCCTGAGGTTGGAGCTGCAGGTATCATCAACCTTACAGCTGTGGGAAGTAAAGTTGTCTTTGGTGCCAATGATGGTGTCAACGGCCTGGAAGTATGGGGAACAGACGGTACTTCCGCAGGAACAGTATTATTAAAGGATATCAATACCAACGCCAACACGGGTTCTTCGCCGGGAAGGTTTGGCTTGTTTAACGGCAATGCATATTTTTCAGCCAATTCCGGCACAGGTGCTGGCGGCACCGGCGCTGAATTATACAAAACGGATGGTACGGTAGCCGGTACAGTGATGGTGAAAGATATCAATAACGGAACTTCCGGCTCAAGTCCGAAGAACTTTGTGGAGCATAATGGCGCACTTTATTTCAGCGCATCTGAAGCAGCTACCGGCGCTGAGTTATACAAAACGGATGGTACCGCAGGTGGTACGGTACTCGTAAAAGATATCGTATCCGGAACGGGCGGTTCCACACCCGGCGGAAGTACTACCAATGAAACCAATATGATCAGCACGGGCAGTATGCTGATGTTCGTAGCGCTCAACCAGAATTCGGGCCAGGAAACAGGCTGGGATTTTTATGGGTCAACAGGTGCCATCGGCAACGGCGGACTGATAAAGGACATCAATACCAGTTCTTTCGGCGCAAACGGCAACCCTAATAATTTTGTCTATCCAGGCACAGGCAGCTATGCCTGGTTTGTTGCCACCAACGGCATCAACGGAACCGAACTTTGGAAAAGTGATGGTACCAATGCCAACACCGTGATGATAAAAGATATCAATCCCGGTGCAGACGATACTTATTTTACCAAAATGAAAGTACTGAATGGTAAAGCATATTTCGGCGCTTACAGCCCAACTTCAGGTAATGAATTGTGGGTGACTGATGGTACTTCGGCAGGTACGGTGGTATTGAAAGATATCAATCCGGGCATCAATTCTTCTGATCCCCAGGATCTGACGGTATGCGGTAATTATATTTATTTCTCTGCCACCGATGGCACCAATGGCCGTGAATTGTGGCGGACAGACGGAACAGCGGCCAACACCATCATGGTAAGCAATATCGTAGCAGGCAGCGGAAGCTCTAACCCGGCCAACTTCTTTTATCACCCGGTATTGCAATCAGTTTTCTTTTCGGCTTACACACCTGCGAATGGTGTGGAACTCTGGGAATACGATGGCACTACTTCACGCCTTTACACAGAAGTGGTAGCAGGTGCAGGAAGTTCCAATCCAGGCCCGATCATGCTCGCAGGAAACAATCTTGTTTTCGTGGGAACGAATGGTAGCAACGGCCTTGAATTGTATGGTGTTGAAACATATAACTCATGGGCTGGCCCGACAAATACTAACTGGAACAATGCCGCCAACTGGAAAAAAGGATTGGTTCCGGGAACAACGGAAAGTGCATTGTTGCCTGCAACTGGTGTAACCAATGAAGCTACCTTGAATGTGAACGCCACTGTAGTTCGCCTTGAAGTGGAAGCCGGACGTGTGCTGACTTTGGGCGCAGGAAATACTTTGAACGTTACCGATCTTGTTTTTCACGAAGGAACGTTGAAAGGTACCGGTACGCTGGCGAATGCAGACTTTATCAATAATGGAATCGTTGCACCGGGAAATTCACCCGGCATCCTGAACATCACCGGTAATTATACCAATAACGGCACGTTGCAGATCGAATTAGGCGGTACTACTGTCGGAACACAATACGATCGCCTTGCGGTAACCGGAACAGCAACATTGGGCGGCACTCTGGCCATTTCAATTTACAATGGCGTACAGCTAAGCTCAGGCCAGACCTACACCATCCTCACCAGCGGTGGCGCACGCACAGGAACATTTGCCACGGTAACATGGCCGGCAGGAGTGACAGGTACGGTAACCTATAATGCAAATTCTGTGGTACTTACCATCACCAGCGCATTGCCGCTGACTCTGGTGAATTTCACCGGAAATGCTTCCGGCAGCCAGGTTGATCTTAACTGGAAAACGGCGAATGAACAAAGCACGGCTTCTTTTGAAGTGGAACGCAGCAATGATGGTACAAGGTTTACCAGTATCGGCAGCCTAAGGGCGATTGGCGATGGCAATAATTTTTACACCAAAGTAGATGAGAACCCATTGAACGGAAATAATTATTACAGGCTTAAGATGATCGACATCGATGGTAAGTTTACTTACAGCAACACTGTATTGGTGAAATTCGCCGGCGGTAAAGGGTTGAAACTTTCACCGGTTCCTGCTACCAATAAACTTACGATCACGTTGACCGATCTTACTTTCACAGGCCAGCGTGCAAGGATCTACAATGCAGCAGGCGCCTTTGTTTCGGAGATCATCCTTTACCCGACCACACCGCTGGATATCAGCACCTGGGCGAGAGGAGTATATAATATCAAAACTGAAAAGGAAACCTATCGCTTTGTGAAGCAATAACTAAAAGTTTAAAATTTCCATAGTTCAAAAGGTTCAAAATGTTGATGAAGTCACCAACATTTTGAACCTTTTGAATTTTTTGAACCTCTCTAACCTTTAACTATCTTCGCGGCGCATAAAAGACAGGTAGTTATGAAATATTATAAGTGGATCGGTATTGCGGTTTGTATTTTACTGGCAGTAGCATGTTTTCTGCCATGGACTTATCATGCCGACATCAAAGAATATTTCAATGGTTTTTATTCAAGAAATTATTATGGTAAACCGGGAAAAGTGATCATCTTTTTCGCGATCGTTTCAGTGATATTGGTATTGATAAAAAAAATATGGGCAAAGCGTACGCATCTTTTTGTAGCAGGGCTTTTGGTGGCGTATGTGATCCGAGTGTACATCGTTTTCACTACCTGTTATTTCGCCTACTGCCCGGATCGGCAATATGGATTATACCTGCTGATTGCAGCTACATTGGGAGTATTGATCACTGCATTATTTCCTGATCTGAAAATAGAGAATAAAGAAAAGGGAGAACAGTGATCACAGATTAAAAAAGGATAAAGGGGATTACACAGATTAATTTTTACTTCGTAAAAATCGAAATGCAGTTTATAAGTAGTTGCGACTACATTATAAACTGCATTTTCAGTTTTGCAGAGCAAAACAATCTGTGTAATCTCTTTATCCCTTTGAAATCTGTGATCCCCTTAATCAAAATTATTTCTGAGCTTCCTTTGCCCACGCATCTTTCAGCGTTACCGTGCGGTTAAATACCAATTGCCCCGCAGTTGAATCTTCATCGAGGCAGAAATAACCTTTGCGCAGGAATTGATAACGGTCATCCTTACCCGCATTTTTCAAGGAGGGTTCTACAAAGGCATTCACGATCTGCAAAGAATCGGGATTGATATAATCTTTAAAATCACCTTCTTCGCTCGAAGGGTTTTCTACTTTAAATAAACGGTCGTAAAGCCGTACTTCCGCACTCAGCGCATGTTGTACGCTTACCCAATGTATCGTGCCTTTCACTTTCAATCCACTGGTATCATTACCACTTTTGCTTTCGGGTAAATAAGTGCAATGGATAGCAGTGATGTTTCCATCCGCGTCTTTATCATAGCTATCGCAACGGACAATATAAGCGCTCTTCAAACGCACCATGGCGCCCGGTGCCAGCCTGAACCATTTCTTCGCAGCCTCTTCCATGAAGTCTTCCCGTTCTATCCAAAGCTCTTTTCCAAAAGGAACTGTACGGGTGCCACTTGCTTCATCAGGGCCGTTCTCACTCTGGAACTCTTCGGTTTTACCATCTTCGTAATTGGTGATGATGAGTTTCACCGGGTCCAGCACCGCCATTACCCTTTGAGCAGCATGGTTGAGATCTTCCCGCAGGAAAAATTCGAGCACGCTGAAATCTGTGACGTTTTCCCGTTTAGCGATACCGATACGGTCGCAGAAATTACGGATGCTCGCCGGAGTGAATCCACGCCTCCGCATGCCGCTGATAGTAGGCATCCGCGGATCATCCCAGCCATTTACAAAACCTTCGTTAACAAGCTGCAACAATTTGCGTTTACTCATCACCGTATAGGAAAGATTGCGGCGGGCAAATTCATATTGATGTGATGGATATATCTCCAGTTTTTCAATCAGCCAATCGTAGAGTTCCCTGTGCGGAATAAATTCCAAGGTACAGATGGAATGCGTGATCTTTTCGATGGAATCGCTTTGCCCGTGGGCAAAATCATACATCGGATAGATGCACCATTTGTCGCCGGTGCGGTGGTGATGCGCATGTTTGATCCGGTAGAGCAGGGGATCACGCATGAGCATATTGGTATGCGCCATGTCGATCTTTGCACGAAGCGTATGCGTGCCATCGGCAAATTCGCCGTTCTTCATCCTTTCAAAAAGGTCGAGATTTTCCTGAACGGAGCGATTGCGGTAAGGACTGTCTTTCCCGGGCTCGGTAGGCGTACCTTTCAGTAAAGCGATCTCTTCAGAAGTAGAATCGTCTACATATGCCAGCCCTTTGTTGATCAGCTTTATAGCATATTCGTACAACGTATCGAAATAATCGGAAGCGTAAAGTTCATTCTTCCATTCAAATCCCAGCCATTTGATATCTGCTTTGATATTATCCACGTATTCCGTTTCCTCTGTAACAGGGTTGGTATCGTCAAAACGCAGGTTGGAATAACCACCATATTTGGCCGTAAGGCCGAAGTTCAGGCAAATACTTGTAGCGTGTCCCATATGGAGATAGCCATTGGGTTCTGGCGGAAAACGGGTTACGATGCTTTTGTATTTTCCTGAGCGAAGGTCTTCTTCAATGATCTCTTCTAAGAAGTTCAGGCTTTTTTCTTCAGTCATAGTGCAAAAATAAGAGATTAGAGATTAGGGATTAGGGTTTAGTTGAAAGTTTAGAGATTAGGGATTAGGGTTTAGAATTTTTAAAGGTTAGATTCTAAACCCTAAACCCTAATCCCTAAACCCTAAACCCTAGACCCTAATCCCTAATCCCTAATCCCTAAACTAAATGACTTTTGTCAAATACTTTTTAATTTTTTTAAGAAATTGAATTTTTGAATTGTTTAGGCATTATATTTAACAATAATTTGAAATTAGTTCAAAGAAAACCCGTCAAATGAGCAATACCTGAGGTTATTTTAAAGATCAGGAAAATTACTCATATGAAACCTGAAAAAGCATACGAAATTATAGTAATACCTAAGAAGTTGATCCTGTAAAAAACTAAAAGCCCCGAACATTATGTCGGGGCTTTTTACTATCTGTTAATTTCTTATGCTGTACCCATTCTCTTCAGGTGCAAAGCGTGCGACAATACTGCATCCCGCATCCTTTTATATTCGATATATTTTACATTAAAATCATCGCAGGTCTTCTTGATGATCTTGCTGATCTCAGGGTAATGAATGTGCGAAATTTTTGGAAAAAGATGGTGTTCGATCTGGAAATTCAATCCCCCTACCAACCAGCTGATCAGCTTGTTCTTAGTAGCGAAATTAGCGGTGGTTTCAATCTGGTGGATAGCCCATTCGTTTTCAATGCTGTTCGTATCACCCAATGGAGTAGGGAAAGCGGTTTCTTCTACCGTGTGTGCCAATTGGAATACCACGCTAAGTACAAAACCGGCAAACATGGCCAATACAAGAAAACCTACCAGCCAGGAAACAAATCCTACCATGTAGATCGGCAGTGCGATCATCATGATATAATAACCAACTTTTGCTGTCCAGAAAGCGAAGTGATCGAAACCACTCATTTTCTTGATTGGCACAACCCCTACTTTTTTCTTGAAATATTTTGTATAATCAGTAGCAAATACCCAGATGATCAGCAACATGGTGTAAAGGAACCATACATAGATATGCTGAAAACGATGGATCTTATATTTCTTTTGCGTCGGGCACATGCGCAGCATCGGCTTGATCTCGATATCATCGTCCACACCATCGATATTAGTATAGGTATGATGAATGATGTTGTGCTTATTGTTCCACATAATGGCGCTTGCGCCTAATCCGTTTACAGAGAAAGCGGCTATCTTGTTCCAGAATTTACTATCGCTGAAACTCCCGTGCCCACCATCGTGCATTACGTTGAACCCGATAGCAGCTGTAAGGCCGCCCATTACGAGACATTCGATCAGCGCTACCCAGGCTACAGGTGTATAGAAAACCACATGTACATAAAGTGCTACATAACAGGTCCAGAAAAGCACTGCTTTAAAATAAAGTGAAAAATCACCCGTGCTCTTTTTATTATTTTCCGTGAAATAATTGTTGACCCTTTTCTTCAATTCCTGGTGAAAATTGGATCCCTGCATGTTGCGGAATTTCGGTGTTGGTGAAGTAACCTTCATGATGGACATTTAGTTTGAATATTTTAATTGTGTTTATTACTTGTTGCCGGACTAGATGCTGGATGCTTAATAGTTGTATTGCTTTCAACCCGGGTTTGATTCAATGCTCGCTACGATAACCAGCATCCAGCATCCAGTATCCGTTTTAAGTTTCGTGCTTTATCAACGCATCAAACGAACCGATCCCGATCATCTTTTTACTGATAAAACCTTCCGCATATTTCACCCCGATCATTTTCCCAAACATCTTGCTGCGGTAGATCACACTCTCCAGGAAATCCGGTGTGGAGATGTAGGTCTGTGGTTCATCCGTACCCGGACTGTTGAACTGTGTCCTGAAAGCTTTGATGGCTTCCAGTTTTTCTTCAAACACATCCGAAATATCGTATACAAAATCAGGTTGCAAAAACCTGTCTTGTATATAATGAAAAACATATTTTGGCCGCCAGTGTGCCTGCGCAATTCCTTCACTGGTGGTTTCTATTTTTCTTAATCCGGAAAGAAAAGCCGCGTCTGCTACCAGTTGGGCGCTTCTTCCATGATCCGGGTGCCTGTCTTCCGGCGCATTGCAAAGGATGATCTCCGGAGTGAATTTTCTTAAAGCCGAGATAACTTTTCGCTGATTTGCTTCGTCGTTCGCAAAAAATCCATCTGCCAACGACAGATTTTCCCTTACATCTACCTTTAAGATCTTTGCTGAATCTGTTGCTTCCTGTTTCCTGGTTTCTGCCGTTCCCCTTGTACCGAGTTCGCCTTGGGTCAGATCGATGATCCCGGTTGTTTTGCCCTGCTTTTTTTCCGCCAGCAATATACCGGCACAACTCAGCTCCACATCATCGGGATGGACACCAAAGGCGAGCACATCTATCTTCATATCCTTCTTCGAAATTTAGCCCGCAAGGTACATTATTAAAGCCATAAACAGCCGCCAAGTAATGCACAACCCTGTCATTTATGTGTAAAGAGATAAGGTGTTATCTTGCAATCAGGTGCCTTTTAATTTGCGGATATCGCTGTAACCGTACATACGCTGGCATTCACGTACAAATTTCTCGATCACAACATCCTCATTTTGCGCATCGTACGGTTGCTTTAAATTACTGTTAAAGAAAAATGCAACTGTCTGGTAGAAGCGGGCAGTCACCCCACCTTTATATTCTTTGATGATCTCGTAGCAATTATTTCCGGTTTCCCGGTTAATGAGTTTCATCAGTACTTTTCCCTGGTATACAGAAAGATTCGTCAGCGGATCGGAGAACTCTTTTTTCAATTCTTTTTCCCTCGACTGGATATACTTTTTTCGGTCTTCTTTTTTGGAAACAGTACTGAGTTTGTCGTTGATATCATTCATCACCACACCTGCACGCCTGGCGTATGGATAAGTAACGTACACCGCATTGCGAAGCCTGTTGTACTTGGCCTTATCGCTCATACCCGATTCGTTGAGCTTCGTGTAGAAATAACAGGTCTCAAGTGTCTTCGCTTCAATGGTATCACCATTGTAAACGACTGCGTAAGTGGTGATCGTATCATTTATGCCATGTTGTTGCTGCGCCGCCGCACGGCCGCAGTAAATGAGCAGAAAACAACAAAGGAAGTAAGTGACTTTACGGAACATAAAAAACTAAGTACGTAAATATAACGCAAAATGATCTTAGGTTGATACTACGGAAGGCTTAAAGTAACCTTAAATCAATCAAAAATTAAAGATTAAAAATTAAAAATGAAAATGCAGTTTGTACACTTTATTCCAACTTTGTACAAACTGCATTTTTGTTTTCTGCCAAGCATAAAATATTCACGTAATCGCTCTGTCCCTTTGAAATCCCCGCCTGAACGAATTCATTCGGGCAGGTGCGATTTATCTTTCGCTACCATCTTCGCTTATATAATTAATTTTTAATTCGCAAGCAAAAACATATAAAACAACCCCACGGCTGCCAATACCAATATAACTGCCGCTTGTTTATTATTAAAGTTGGCTCTCTTTATCATGCTGAATATTAATCCCAATGCCATGATGATCAATCCAAGCCATACCAGGTTGATGTAGGGGAAAACGAAAGACTTCACCGTTACAAAATCAATCAGCCTGTCGGATTCCTTGATGCCGATCTTGATCTTCTTGCCTTCAGAAACGCCGGAAAAGCGCACAAACAGGTTTTGCGCATACAAAGTATCGTCGTAGTTACTCGCTTCCATGCCTTTCACTTCGATCAGCGGAGTGGCCTTGTATTTTGCACCATCTTTTGAGATGACGGTAATATCGGCCATCAGCGCCAGGTCGGAAGGCGAGTAATGATATTTTTCATTGTTGGGGTTCCTTGTCACGCTATTCAGGATCAGGATCCCATTGCTATAAAAAGCGGTATCACCTTCGGCAATTTCTGTTTCGTTGAAACGTGCCGTGTCCATATTATTGGCATCGTTCAGCGCATAAGAAACATAAGTGAAAATATCTTTGGACAGATACGATTTCGTATCAGGGTTGCTGCTCATATTGTTGTCTTTCATCACGTACACATCCGGTGAAACGTGGAAAGATTCTGAGGTTTTACCCGTCGCCAGGTTTTTCTTTTCAAATAAAAGCTGGAAGAACTTACGCCCTTTTTCATGCCCTGCAGAATCCTTCTGGTAAGTCACTTCGTAATCGCCCATACGGGTCGGCAGCTGACGGATGAGCGTGAGATTATCCTTTGGATTATCATCCTGCTTTGTCATCGGGTCTTTGCCTGTTGGAATGGTGATCCCGTTCACTTTGCTGTTGCTGATGACTTCTTTATTGCTCGAAGAAATGATCATCCCGAGTATCATCAGCGCAAAACCTGCATGGGCAATCGATCCGCCGGCATTCATCACTTTCCCTTTCAGCACCGTCCAGATGTACATGCTGTTGGTGATCAAGGCATAAATGGTAGCAAATGCCGCGATGTATATCGTGATGAGAAAACCGATCCCTTCTTTTCTGTAAGTAAACGGATACACCACGAACAGCAATGTGGCTAAAGCCGCACTGATAACGGTTGGCAGCACAATGCCTTTGAGTATATAATCTTTTTTAGTGTCCTTGTACTTTAAATATTGTGAGAAGCCTGACAGGAGGCCGATGATGATAGCCACCATCACGATGATCTTGTTGTAAAAGAATTCGCTGTTTTCCGGCATCGCCAATGGCCCGCCACGCATTTTTGCGATCAGCGTACCGATATAAGGTAATTTGTTGTACACAGGAATAGATGTGACAGCGATGATGAACAAAGCCGTGAGGAAGAAAACCAGCGAACCGATGAACATCCAGAATTCCCTGGAGTTGGTATTTTCTTCTTTATGTATCGCCGGGATCCTGCTGTAATTTTTGTAGAAATAAACCAACGGGCCGATGAAGAAAATTGCCAGGAAAGTCTTGATCATATTATTGATCGAATTGCCTGCATCGGTAAACGAATGCACCGATGTATCACCTAATATCCCGGTACGGGTAAGAAAAGTAGAGTAGAGCACAAACCCGAGCGTAAGGAAGCAAAACAAATAACTTGCCCTCAACGAATGCCCGGTTGCTTTATAAACCACCATGGTGTGCAGTCCGGCTATCAATATCAGCCACGGCACCAATGAAGCATTCTCTACCGGGTCCCAGGCCCAGTAACCACCGAAACTGAGCGATTCGTACGCCCATTTACCACCCATCATGATACCCACGCCCAATATCGCTGCGCTGAATAAAGCCCAGGGTAATACCGGTTTTACCCAATCGCCAAAACGTTTTGTTTGTAATCCCGCATAAGCGTATGCAAAAGGAATGATGGTAGAAGCAAATCCAAGGAACAAGATCGGAGGATGAATTACCATCCAGTAATTGCGGAGCAAAATATTCAACCCCATTCCATCTTTCAGGAAACTGAGGTAATTCGGTTGATTGAAGATAGGAGCGTTGATCTCGTTACGGGTAAGCGTGAACGGGCTGTTGCCGATGCGGATATCGAAAATATAGATGCCTAATATCATCATCAGCAAAAAGAACTGGGCAAAACTGATCACCGTCATCACCGGCGCTTCCCAACCCTCTATTGACGGGCTTTTGCGGCGAAGGATGAAAATTGAACCCAACACGCTATGCCAGATGATCCACAAAAGGAAACTTCCTTCCTGGCCTTCCCAGATACAGGCAAGCAGGTATTTATATTCCAGTTCTTTGGAGGCATGTTTGTACGCATACATGTACTCGTACAGGTGATTGGAACAGATGTAAAAAATGATCCCGAAAATGATGAAAGCGCCTGCAACCTGCACCAGGAAAGCTTTGCGGGCGAATTTAAGCCAGCTGTTTTTCAGCAAAAGATCTTTTTGTACAGAAGCCGTAAAGTAAGCGATCGTAGCTAGTAAGGAGGCGACAAAAGAAAGTATGATAAAAAAATGGCCAAGCTGGCCCGGCAATAAGTGTTCTCCTTCAAATTTCATTATAACACAGTTAGAGTGGCAAAAAATTAATTAGCAGTCGTCTGGTCAACCACAGTCTTTTGCAGTTGTTCCTTGTCATCCTTGTATTTGCTTGGGCATTTCAGCAGGATGTCTTTGCATTCAAAATGGTCGGCATTCATCTTGCCGGTCATTACGATGCGTTCGCTTTTTTCAAGGTCTGCAGGCTTGCTGTTGTGGTATACTACTTTGGTTTGTCCGCCTAAGCTATCTACTGCGTAAAAAGAAAGATAATTCGGGTTGTTGATGGGATCATATTCCACCGGTTTGCTTTTGTCCAGCTTCGCGATGAGGTGAACGAATTTACCTGGTTTGTTCCTGGCAGAATTTACCGTGTCATACGTGGAGAAGTCGGCAGAAAAAGCCAGCATCCCTACGATGAGTGCGGCGATGCCAACGAGCAAAGCAATGTGTGTTTTTTTCATGCGAGAGAGTTTTGTATTACACGAATTAAAGCGAATTACACGAATTCTTCAGGCTGTAACAACGTGCGTTATCGGAGCAATTTTATTTTAGTCGTTCCACAATTTTAAAGCTACCAAGTCTGTTATAAACATTCAAGCGGTATTCGTAATTCGCATAATTCGCTAAAATTCGTGTAATCATGCCTTTAAGCCGCAAAGGTAACCCAAAACAGGAATAGTTAAGATTTTGAAATCAGTTTTTTCATATATGGTAAAAGAATTAACAAGAACTATCTTTGCAAAAAATTTCAATCAAACAAATCATGTCTGACCTGTCAACCTTTGACCCTAACTCCGTAGGAAACCCTAACAACAACATTTTCGGACTTCCGTTCAGCGAGGAAGAATCCCGCCTGGTGATATTACCCATTCCATGGGAAGTGACCGTTAGCTACAGGGCAGGTACGGCAAGGGCCCCGGATCATATTTTTACCGCCAGCCTCCAGGTAGACCTTTTCGATCCCGAAGTGCAGGATGGCTGGAAACAAGGTTATTTCATGCGGGAACCGAATAAAAAGATCCTTATCAAGAGCGATTATCTCCGCAAGGAAGCAGAACTCTACATCAATTATATTTCGCAGGGTGAGATTGTGGGAGAGAATAAATTCATGTGCAAAAGCCTGAAAGAGATCAACGCGGGGAGTATGTTCCTGAATGATTGGGTATACGATCAAACAAAACAACTGCTTGATTCAGGCAAACTGGTAGCATTGCTTGGTGGCGATCATAGCACACCATTTGGTTTTTTCCGTGCCATCGCCGACAAATACGAAGATTTTGGAATATTGCAGATAGATGCGCATTGCGATCTCCGCAAGGCTTATGAAGGGTTTAATTATTCCCATGCATCCATCATGTACAATACCATGGAGCAGATCCCGCAGGTGAAAAAACTTGTGCAGGTGGGCATCCGCGATTATTGCGATGAAGAACTGGATTACCTCAACAACAGCAACGGCCGCATTGTGGCTTATTTCGACAAAGACATCAAAGAAAGCCTGTACGAAGGCAACACCTGGAAGAACATCGTGGATTCCATCGTGGATCAGTTGCCGCAAAATGTATATGTTAGCTTTGATATCGATGGGCTGGATCCAAAACTTTGTCCGCATACCGGTACTCCTGTGCAGGGCGGTTTTGAGACCGAGCAGGTATTTTATCTTTTCAAAAAAATGCTGGCTTCAGGCCGCAAACTAGTAGGCTTTGATCTTAATGAAGTGGGGGTGAGCCACAATGAGTGGGATGAAAATGTGGGTGCCAGGGTATTATACCGCCTTTGTAATTTATTAGTAGCAAGCAATCCTCAGAATGGATAAATATTCGATAGAAATACCCAACACCAGAACCGGCACGCAACGCACGATCACTCTGCTGTTGTTGCTGATGAACATATTGGTGTTTGCCTATATCGCATTTGGGGCCGAAACACAAAAAAATACTACTCTTTGCATCATTGGTGCATCAGTAAATGCTGTGGCATTACTGGCCTTGCTGGGAGTACAACGTTTTCCATTTTTGAAAACGGTTCATGCGGGTATCGCATTTATCATCAGTGCCATTATCTGGGCAGTGTTCGGAAAATTCCTGCTTACGATATTGATGCTGCTTTTTGGCGCAATGGCGATACACAACAGCGGCAAATTGTTCATCCGCTTTTCCGCTGAAGGCATACGTTATCCCTCTTTTCCTGAAAAAACCTTTCCCTGGGAAAATGTCAGCCAGGTTATTTTAAAAGACGATGTACTGACGATAGATCTGAAGAATAATCAGCTGCTGCAGTTTAACCTGGCACCTGAAGTGGTTGCGGGAATAAGGGTGGATGAATTTCGGAGGTCAATGGGTGAATGGGTGGATAAGTCAATAGTGAATGGTCAATAGTGAAACCTTTGAAGTTTGTACTAATGTCTGTCGTTTTCCCCTTCGCTGATCCGTGTAATCCGTTTTAATTCGTGTAATAAAAAACAACATGGCCTGGAATCCCTCTACTTATAACCAATTCAAAGAAGAACGTTTTCTTCCTTTCTATGATCTCTTATCGCTGCTGGATATCAAGCCCGATCAGAAAGTACTCGATATCGGATGCGGTACCGGAGAGCTCACCCGCAAGCTGGCCGATGCTTTACCCGGCTCAACAACACTGGGTATCGATTCTTCCGAACAAATGCTGGAGGAAGCCTCAGCCTTCGCCAGTGATTCAGTAAGCTTTGATCAGCATACTATTCAGGATATGTCGGAACGTGAGGAGAAATGGGATATTATCTTTTCAAATGCTGCCCTGCAATGGGCGGATGGCCACGAAGGGCTTTTTCCGAAGATCATAAAACAATTACATCCCAATGGACAACTGTTGATACAGATGCCTGATCAACATCATAATCTCTCCAATAAGTTACTCAACGAACTGGCTGCACAGGAACCTTACAAAAGTCACCTCAATGGCTGGACGAGAAGATCGCCTGTGCTGGATATAGAACAATATGCCCGCATTCTCTTTGAAAACGGCGGCACGAATATTATCATTTTTGAGAAAGTATACCCATTGATCCTGCCTGATCCGGAAGCGCTGTTCACGTGGGTTTCAGGCACTGCATTGATACCTTATAAAGAACGTTTGTATGGCGGTATACAACAGCAGTTCATCGAAGAATATAAATTGCTGCTTGGAAAACATTTCACCGGCACGCCGGTATTTTATGCATTCAAGCGGATACTCATGAAGGCAACTTTTTAGAACACGGATTTTTATGATGCTTATGATGATCTATGACAAGAAATCATGACGGATCATAAGCATCATAAGAATCTGCGGCCTAACTCTTCTGGTAATTCAGCATCCAATGCTTCCCAAACTTATCATCAAAAGCCGCGAACCTTCCGCCCCAGGGCATGTCTTTCGGCGATTCCACCACTTTGCCTCCGGCAGATAATCTGGTAAAAATGTCATCCACTTCTTCATCACTTTCGCAATTGACATTGATGTGAACTGTCGTGCCTTCGATGCGTTTGTCGCGGCTCATATCGGTGCCCATCAGTACCAGTCCGCCATTGGTGAGCACCGAATGTAATACATGATCTTTGAGTTCTGCCGGCATCTGGGCCGCCATTTCGGGCATGCTGCTAACGAGATTTATCACGAGATCGCCGCCAAGGGCATCTTTGTAAAAATTCATTGCTTCTTTGCAGTTGCCATCGAAGCTTACATAAGGATTGAGTAGTGCCATGGTTGTAAATTTTATTTTGTAAAGCTAGGCAGAGTATCGGAAGCACGAAGGGGTATAGGAGTCAACATAAAGGTTATTTCGGACAAAGCGGATAGTGTCTGAGGGGTGGGTTGATCGTGCGTGGAAAACGAAGCGATGTTCCTACCGCAGAGGACAAGAGTTAAAGGAGTTTTCGCAGAGAAAAGAATTCAGCATCTGCGTAAACTCTGCTTTCTCTTGTTTTCTGCGGTTAAAGAAATCGATCGCATCTTCGCTACTTTACTTCGCACACGATCAATTCACCCGTTACGATCTCTATTATTCCCGGACATTAGCATATCTGTGACATCAGTTTGTGATAGATGTTCCTCCGCTCTTCCTCCGCACCTTGTCCGCTGCTCCTCCGCTCATTCACCGGTTTTGTTAAACTGATTTAACGCCAACCTGTATGTAATTCCCTGCACCTGCTTCATCAAAGCCAGTGAGTACCATCGTCATTCATTCTTAAATCCTGGTATATGAAAACGTTTCAGAATATCGTAACCAAAGGGCTTTCGGGCAAAATATTACAGCTTGTGTTCAAACAATGGGCGGGCTTGACTTATGTTGCTGCGGCACCATCGAAGTCTTCCATTCCGGCAACGGAAGAGCAAAGGCAGACACGCATTCATTTCAAAGAGGCAGTACGATATGCCAAAAGAATGATGGACGACACGGCGATGAAATCCTTATACCAGCAATCACTGAAGCCGCGTCAGACAGCCTTCAACCGGGCTATCAAAGATTTTATGACCGTACCGGTGATCGGGTTTATCAATGCCGGTAATTACAACGATCAGCCTTTCAGTCATATTGTAGTGCGTGCTATGGATGATTTCAGGGTGATGAATGTGAAAGTAGAGATTAAAAACAGCGCGGGGCAATTGATTGAAGAAGGGGATGCTGTTCCGGCCGGGAATGGGCTTGACTGGAAATACATGATAACTGAAAGCGCTAAGGCTGCCGTTGAAAATGTGATCACAGTAACGGTGAGTGATATGGCGGGGAATGAGGTTAGTAAACAAGCGTAGAGTGAAGTCATGTTGCCGGAAGGCGGTAGTCTTCTCCCTCGGTGGTCTTCTCCCTCGGTAGTCTTCTCCCCGGTAGTCTTCTCCCCGGTAGTCTTCTCCCCCGG